>Ga0210011_1000346_pt1 | contig 52229 bp, 45 predicted proteins | sample CryGeymeta201502_FD_183972 | JGI IMG/M metagenome (GOLD analysis project Ga0210011, IMG submission 183972) | Groundwater microbial communities from Crystal Geyser aquifers in Utah, USA - Crystal Geyser metaG 2015-02 (SPAdes) (version 2) | ecosystem: Environmental > Aquatic > Deep subsurface >...
CATGGAAGACGGCCTGCGCTTTGCCATCCGCGAAGGCGGCCGCACCGTCGGCGCCGGCGTGGTCAGCAAGATCATACAGTAACCATCTGATCCGCTTCGATAATCGAGGGGCGTGCGGGTCACTGCACGCCCCTTTTCATGTTGGAGCCGGAGTATTGAAACGCCTTTTTTCCTTCTTTGAAGCCCGCATCGATCCCTATCCGGTGCAGGCCCCGGAGCAGCCGCCCGCGCAGCTCTGGGCCTTCTTGTGGCATTACGCGCGCCCGCTGGCGCCCTGGCTCGTCGCGATGGGGGTAATTTCGGCGGTGTTTGCCAGCGTCGAAATCGTGCTGCTTGGCTATCTTGGCACACTGGTCAATCGCATGTCAGAGCTTGGCCCCGAGCGCTTCCTGCCGCAAGAGGCTGGACGTCTTGGTGGCATGGCGGTTCTGCTCCTGGTGGTGTTGCCGACGCTCAGCGTGACCTGCGCGTTGATCATGTATCAGGCCCTGATGGGCAATTTTCCGCAGCGCGTGCGCTGGCTGGGGCATCGCTGGCTTCTTGGTCAGTCCCTGAATTACTTTCAGGAGGAATTCGCCGGCCGCATCGCCACGCGGCTGATGCAGACCGCGCTGGCCGTGCGCGAAACGGTGATGAAACTGATGGATGTCGCGGTCTATATCCTCGCCTATTTCATCGGTGCGCTGACCCTGGCTGCGGCGCAGGACATCCGGTTGGCGTTGCCCTTCGCGCTCTGGGCGCTGGCCTATGGAAGCTTGCTTCTCGTGATTGTGCCGCGCCTTGGACGAGTGGCGCAGCAACAGGCGCGGGCGCGTGCCGACATGACCGGGCGCATCGTTGACAGCTATACCAACATTGCCACCGTGAAGCTCTTCAGCCACGCCGCGCGCGAAGAGGCCTATGCCCGCGAGGGACTGGACGGGTTCCTGCGCACCGTCTACCAACAGATGCGGCTGGTGGCGACCCAGGATATCTCGGTCAATCTGCTCAACGTGGCTCTGACCGGGGCAGTCACGACGCTTGGGCTGTGGCTGTGGCTTGGGGGTCGGATCGATCTGGGCGCGCTGGCCGTGGCGATTCCCCTCGCGCTGAGGCTGGGCAACATGTCGCATTGGATCATGTGGGAATTTGCCGCGCTGTTCGAGAATATCGGCACTGTGCGCGACGGTCTCTCGACGCTCTCGATGCCGCGCACGGTGCAGGATGCGCCTGCGGCCCGGCCCCTGGTGGTGAGCCGGGGCGAGGTCCGCTTCGAGAGCGTTCGATTTGTCTACGATGGGGCGGGAACGCAGAAACCGGCGGTGATCGACGGGTTCGATCTGACGCTTGCGCCGGGCGAAAAGGTCGGGCTTGTCGGCCGTTCGGGAGCCGGGAAATCGACACTGGTCAATCTCCTGCTGCGGTTTTACGACCTGACTTCGGGACGTATCCTGATTGACGGACAGGACATCTCGCAGGTCTCGCAACAGAGCCTGCGCGCCGCCATCGGGATGGTCACGCAAGACACGGCGCTGCTGCACCGCTCGGTGCGCGAGAACATCGCCTATGGCCGACCGGAGGCCAGCGAGGCGGAGGTTCTGGCCGCCGCCGATCTGGCCGAAGCGCGCGCGTTCATCGCAGGTCTTGAGGATAGCCATGGGCGCAGCGGTCTCTCGGCGCATGTCGGTGAGCGCGGCGTCAAGCTCTCGGGTGGGCAACGCCAGCGCATCGCGATCGCGCGGGCCGCGCTCAAGGATGCGCCGATCCTGGTGCTGGACGAGGCAACATCGGCGCTCGATTCTGAGGTCGAGGCGGCCATTCAGGCCCAGCTTTACCACCTCATGCAGGGCAAGACCGTGATCGCCATCGCGCACCGTCTCTCGACCATCTCGCAGATGGATCGTCTGATCGTGATGGATGCGGGGCATATTGTCGAACAGGGCAGCCATGCGGAATTGCTGACGCAGGAGGGACTTTATGCCCGGCTTTGGGCGCGGCAATCGGGTGGATTTCTGATCGAATAGCGCGCTGATCCGGTGCCATCGTGACAGATGGGTCAATCTGCCGCGCTCCCGTCCATGTGCCCGCCGGTGGGGGGGCAGGGCACGGGGGGCTGGTCCTGCGAGACGATTTCAATAGAAAACAAGGCTGATGGGGCCGGCGTCCACCACTCTCGGACCGCATACCACGGTATTCAATTAACCCTTTGGAATATTGACTTTTTTTCACTACTGCGTTCAAGTTTGCTGAGCTGGACAGGGGGGAGACGTGTCAGAGCTTGATTTTTCGGATTGGGTGGGGCGCCGTGAAACGCTGGAAGGCCGCATTTCCAGTCAACAGGCGGCGCAGATTCACGCCACGCTTGGCTTGCCCGGCGCGCCCGCCCCGCAGAGTGGCGCGGCGATGCCGCCGCTCTGGCATTGGTGCGCCTTCGTGCCGACGGTGCCAACCGAGGATCTGGCGCGTGACGGGCACCCCAAGCTGGGTGGCTTCTTGCCGCCGGTCCCCCTGCAACGGCGGATGTGGGCCAGCGCAAGCCTGCGGTTTCTGCGTCCTCTGCATGTCGGCGAAAGGCTGACGCGGCACTCCACCATCGGCAATGTCCAGGCAAAGGCCGGCGCTGCGGGGCCGTTGGTGCTGGTTACGGTCACGCATACCGTAGAGGGCGCGGACGGGCTGGCGATCGAGGAAGAACAGAACATTGTCTATCTCGACATTCCCGACAGCTTCAGCCCGCCTCGCAAGCAACCGATGCCGGAGGCGCCGGCGCACCATGACACCAAAACCGCCAGCGAAGTGCTGCTGTTTCGCTACTCGGCGCTGACCTTCAACGCGCATCGCATTCATATCGACCTGCCCTATGCGCAGCAGGTCGAACGCTACCCCGGTCTGGTGGTGCATGGGCCTCTGCAGGCCACCTGGCTCATGCAGTTGGCCCATAGGGTGCGGGGCGACTGGCCGACGCAATTTGCGTTTCGCGGTGTGCATCCGATGCTGCTGACGCCCGGCGAAAGCCCGCAAATCGACCTGATGGCAACAGCGGGCGAGGGCAACGCGCTGTCGCTTTGTGCCGGGCAGGCGGGCCATCAATGCACACAGGCCACGGCAAGCTGGGAGAGAGCGAAGTGAGCGGTATTCTCAAGGGGATGCGAGTGGTCGAGGGATCGGCCTTTGTCGCGGTGCCGCTGGCTGGCATGACACTGGCGCAAATGGGGGCAGAGGTGATCCGCTTCGACCGGATCGGCGGCGGGCTTGATGCCGGGCGCTGGCCGCTGGCCCCCTCGGGACAAAGCCTGTTCTGGGCCGGGCTCAACAAGGGCAAGAAATCCGTGGCGGTGGATCTCGGCTGTCCCGAAGGACAGGATCTGATCACCCGGCTGGTGACGGCACCGGGCGAGGATGCCGGGCTCTTCCTCACCAATCTGCGGGTCCGCGGCTGGCTCGATTACGAGACCCTCCGCCAGCATCGTGCAGACCTGATCATGGTCACGCTGACCGGCGACAGACAGGGGCGGCCGGCTGTCGATTACACGGTCAACCCGGCGCTGGGCATTCCCGACATGACCGGCCCCGAGGGCTGGCCAGAACCGGTCGCACATGCGCTGCCGGCCTGGGACGTTGCGGCCGGGCATATGGTTGTGTCCTCGTTGCTGGCGGCAGAGCGCGCGCGCTTCCGCCGGGGGCTGGGGCAGGATGTGGAATTGTCGCTCAAGGATGTTGCGGCGGCGACCATCGGGCATCTCGGTCTGATCGGTGATGCGGTGGTGAACAAGACCGAGCGCGGCAAATCCGGCAATGCCCTCTATGGGGCCTACGGGCAGGATTTTCTCTGCGCCTGCGGACGGCGCGTGATGGTGATCGGCCTCACGCAACGACAGTGGCGCGGTCTGGTCAAGGCCACGGGCACCGCGACGGCGATGGCGGGCTTGGCCGCGCAGAGTGGACGCGACCTGATGGATGAAGGCGTGCGATGGGAACTCCGCCACGAGATCACGGCGATCCTTCGCCCCTGGTTCGCGGCGCGGGCGGTCGCGGAGTTCGCCGCAGATTTCGATGCCGCCGGGCTCACCTGGTCTGTGTTTCGCACGGTGCGCGAAGCGCTGGCCGAGGATCCCGACCTCAGCGCGGACAACCCGATGTTCCAGTGGCTCGATCAGCCCGGTCTCGGGAGGTTTCCGGTGCCGGCACATCCGGCTGTGTTTTCAGAACAGGACCGCCAGGATCCGCAACCAGCCCCACGCCTGGGAGCCCATACCGAAGAGGTTCTGGGCGACGTTCTGGGATTGGCGGACGCCGAGATTGCCCGGCTCTTCGACACCGGGGTTGTCCAGGGTCCGACCGATGCCGCCTGTCCGGTGGCGTGAACAGACAGCCCGGCCTGACCATTCGGGATTTTTGCCGCATGGATCATCGGATTCGCCCAACAGTGCTTGATTCCCTTTTCAAGCTGGCGTAATCCCCGCTTCGGCCACAGGGGTATAGCTCAGCTGGTAGAGCGACGGTCTCCAAAACCGTAGGTCGCGGGTTCGAGCCCTGCTGCCCCTGCCAAAACGCCATCCATGATCCAGATGGTGAGCGCCGCCGAAGCGTCTTCGCCAAAGGCGGGCCGGAGCCAGAAGCATCCGCGCGGTCGAATTCGGCGCGCCTTGCGTGTGCACCGACCGAAAAGATTAGGAAAAAATCGCTTAAATTGCATTCGCCAACTTTTTGGCGTCACTTTGACATTATTTTGCCGTAATTGTGCCGCATCCTCGACATTAATCGGCCTCGTGGTTCTTCGGGATCACTGCCGATCCGCGTGGGGGCGTGGAAGACAGAAAGTAAATGGTGCCATGGAAACGCATTTCTCGCTGGGCCACCAGCAAAATAATTTTTTGACTCATGATGATACCGAATTTGTTGGTCATCCGCCAAGCGATGCTTTGACATCGGAGATCGCGGCGGAGAATGCCCTGATCACGATACGCCAGATTTTGATCGAGGATCGGCGGAGACACCGCCGCAACGCGTTGCCCGATCTGGCACCGCAGGTGCCCGTCGAGTTTCTGGAACCCCTGCCGAGGCGGGCCTGGGAAGAGCAGCGCGGCGGCCCTGCCTCACGCTTGCGCACCGCCCTGCAACGCCTGATCGGCGGTCGTCTGGATGCCAGGCTCCTGTTCTGGTTGGCTGCTTTTGTTCTGGTCTTGTGGCAGCCCGTGGTGGTGCTGGTCACGCTCTTTGGCACCTTCTGGCTTGTCTTGCTGGGCCACGTGATCTTTGGCGTGTCGCGTATGAAGCGCCTGCGTGATGTCGTCCTGGGCCTTCTGCCATCGCGCGGGTCGCCCCGAACGCCGCCGCACGGGTTGTCCTGACGCTCGCCGCGCCGAGCAGGTCCGTCCGTCTTGCAAGCATGTCTGCCCAAGGCCACGCAGGGCAAGGCGCCATCTGCCCTTGAACTCTTCATCCGCTCAGCGTATGTCGCGGCGATGGTCGGGCAAAGAGAAGACAGCGCAGATGGCACGCACTAATCCGCTTCAATTCGTTCAGCAGGTCCGCTCGGAAGTGGCCAAGGTCGTCTGGCCCACCCGGCGTGAGGTGATGCTGACCACAGTGATGGTTTTCATCATGGCGACGATCACCGCGATTTTCTTTGCGCTGGTGGATGTGGCGATTCGGGGTGGCCTTCAGGCGGTGCTCGGACTCTTCGGGTGACGTGGAACAAATTCACGGACTCACACTTGAAATCATGGCCAATCAAAGGTAGTTGACACCACACTTTACAACATGGCGCGCTGCGATTCGGGTTGCGCGCCGATTTTTGTTGCAGAGCGTTCAGGCATAACGGTCTGAAACAAGACGGAAATTCCGGCCTGGTGCTGGTAAGAACAAGGGCAAAGGTCGATATGGCAAAGCGGTGGTACTCGGTCAGTGTTCTCTCGAACTTCGAGAAGAAGATTGCCGAGCAGATCAGAACATCCGTCGCTGAACACCATCTCGAGGACGAGATTGACGAGGTTCTGGTGCCCACCGAGGAGGTCATCGAGATCAGGCGCGGCAAGAAGGTGACGGCGGAGCGGCGCTTCATGCCGGGCTATGTGCTGGTGCATATGGAAATGTCGGACCGGGGTTATCACCTGATCAACTCGATCAACCGCGTCACCGGATTCCTCGGGCCGCAGGGCCGCCCGATGCCGATGCGCGACGCCGAGGTGCAGTCGATCCTCGGCCGGGTGCAGGAAGGCGAAGAAAGTCCGCGCACCCTCATTCACTTCGAGATCGGCGAAAGGGTCAAGGTCAGTGATGGGCCGTTCGAGGATTTCGACGGCATGGTCGAGGAAGTGGACGAGGACAACCAGCGCCTCAAGGTGTCGGTGTCGATTTTTGGCCGGGAAACCCCGGTCGACCTGGAATTCACGCAGGTCAGCAAGCAGATCTGACGGTGTGAGCCGTGGGAGGCGAGGGGGCCGCGGCCACCGGACCGGACCACACAACAAGAGAACCCGAGGGGCGCGCCCTGACGGAGTTGGACAAAAAGGAGAGGCCTGATGGCCAAGAAACTGATCGGGACGCTCAAGCTCCAGGTGAAAGCCGGGCAAGCCAATCCCAGCCCCCCCGTCGGCCCGGCTTTGGGCCAGCGCGGGATCAACATCATGGAATTCTGCAAGGCGTTCAACGCCAAGACGGCGGATCTGGAGCCGGGCGCGCCTTGCCCGGTGGTGATTTCCTATTATCAGGACAAGTCTTTCGATCTGGCGATCAAGACATCGCCTGCGTCGTATTTCCTGAAAAAGGCCGCCAATCTGCAATCGGGTGCCAAGACGCCGGGCCGGGCGACGGCGGGGTCGGTGACCTCCAAGCAGGTGCGTGAAATTGCCGAAGCCAAATGGAAAGACCTGAACGCGAACGACATCGACGCAGCGATGCACATCATTCTGGGCTCTGCGCGGTCCATGGGCATTGAGGTGAAATAAGATGGCAAAGGTTGGAAAACGGACCCGTGCCCTGCGCGAAGCCTTTGTCGGCAAGGATAACCTCAGCGTCGAGGACGCGATTGCCCTGATCAAGGACAATGCAACGGCCAAGTTTGACGAAACGGTTGAAATCTCGATGAATCTCGGGGTTGACCCGCGCCATGCGGACCAGATGGTGCGCGGCGTTGTCGGTCTGCCCAACGGCACCGGCAAGACGGTGCGCGTCGCAGTCTTTGCGCGGGGCGTCAAGGCCGATGAGGCGCAGGCGGCCGGGGCGGATATCGTCGGGGCAGAGGATCTGATGGAAATCGTGCAAGGCGGCAAGATCGAGTTTGATCGCTGCATCGCCACGCCCGACATGATGCCCGTCGTGGGCCGTCTGGGCAAGGTGCTCGGCCCGCGCAACCTGATGCCGAACCCCAAGGTGGGGACGGTGACGATGGATGTGGCGCAGGCCGTCAAGAATGCCAAGGGCGGCGAAGTGCAGTTCAAGGCCGAAAAGGCCGGTGTGGTCCATGCCGGTGTCGGCAAGGCGTCATTTGACGCGGCCAAACTGGCCGAGAACGTCCGCGCCTTCGTGTCCGCTGTTCAGCGAGCCAAACCCGCAGGGGCCAAGGGCACCTATGTCAACAAGATTTCGCTCTCGTCCACCATGGGCGCGGGCGTGTCGGTCGACATCAACAGCGCGGTCGTTGAGTGAGAATTTGCGCCGGGCTCCGGTCCGGCGCGAATGGCAGGGCCACCAATCGGCCCTGTCCTGTCCGAGACGGAGGGTTCAGGCAACCGCCTGAATAATTCCTTCCTGAGATGGGGAACGAGATGAGATTTCCAGCCGGGGCATTCGCCCTCGGGTGATCTTGGCCTCGGGACCCGTGTTTTGGACCCGAACGCCGCCCCGTCGGGGTGGCAAACCTGAGCCGGGGGGAGACCCCCAAAATTGGAGTGAAACTGTGGATAGAGCCCAGAAAGAGAAAGTGGTCGAGGAACTCGGCCAGATCTTTGAAAGCTCTGGCGTTGTCGTGGTCGCCCACTACACGGGTCTTACAGTTGCCGAAATGCAGGATCTGCGTGCCCGCGCCCGTGCGGCAGAGGCATCCGTCCGCGTTGCCAAGAACAAGCTCGCCAAGATCGCCCTGGAGGGCAAGCCCTGCGCAAGCATCGCTGACTACCTCTCGGGCATGACCGTGCTCACCTTCTCCGAGGACCCCGTGGCAGCTGCCAAGGTGGCCGAGGACTTCGCCAAGGTTAACAAGAAATTCGAGATCCTTGGCGGGGCAATGGGGAATACGGCGCTGAACCGGGCCGGTGTCGAGGCTGTGTCGAAAATGCCGTCGCGGGAGGAGCTTATCGCTTCGATCGTGGGCTGCATCGGCGCACCCGCTTCGAACATCGCCGGGGCAATTGGCGCACCTGCTTCGAACATCGCGGGCATCCTTTCGACCCTCATCGAGAAGGCCGAAGCCGCGTAAGGCAAACTGTAACATTCGCGTAGGGGTTCCCTTCCCGACGTTGGAACACATCTAGAAAACGGAAAGAGTCACAAATGGCTGATCTGAAAAAACTGGCTGAAGAGATCGTTGGTCTGACGCTTCTCGAAGCACAAGAACTGAAAACCATCCTCAAGGACGTATACGGCATCGAGCCCGCTGCAGGCGGCGCGGTGATGATGGCGGGTCCGGCGGGCGACGCAGGCGCTGCGGAAGCCGAAGAGCAGACCGAATTCGACGTCATCCTGAAATCGGCCGGGCAATCCAAGATCAACGTGATCAAGGAAGTGCGCGCAATCACCGGTCTGGGCCTGAAAGAAGCCAAGGACCTGGTCGATGCCGGTGGCAAGGCGGTCAAGGAGCAGGTCTCCAAGAGCGAAGCAGACGACATCAAGGCCAAGCTTGAAGCAGCTGGCGCCGAAGTCGAAATCAAGTAATCCGTACCGGGGCAACCCGGCTTGGATATAGCGGCTGGACCCGGAATTCCGGGTCCGGCCAAACTCTGTCTCAGAGAGGCCCTGCACGGATCGGGGCTTTTCTCAGGCAAGGTTTACGTGATCGGGAGGCCGTCATTGGGACGATGGCCATGAATGGATCAAACCCTGCCGTCTCGGATGGCCGTCGCGCTGGACCCCGACAGCGCGCGACCTGTGAGAAATGAAAGGTGATATCGACCATGGCTCAGACCTTCCTCGGCCAGAAACGTTTGCGCAAGTATTACGGCAAGATCCGCGAAGTGCTGGAGATGCCGAACCTGATCGAAGTGCAGAAATCCTCATATGATCTGTTCCTGAAGTCCGGCGATCAGCCCCAGCCAATGGATGGCGAAGGGATCAAGGGCGTGTTCCAGTCGGTTTTCCCGATCAAGGATTTCAACGAGACCAGCGTGCTGGAATTCGTCAGCTACGATCTGGAAAAGCCAAAGTATGACGTTGAGGAATGTATGCAGCGCGACATGACCTATGCCGCGCCGCTGAAGGTCAAGCTGCGCCTGATCGTGTTCGATATCGACGAGGATACCGGTGCAAAATCGGTTAAGGACATCAAGGAACAGGACGTTTTCATGGGCGACATGCCCTTGATGACCCATAACGGGACTTTCGTTGTCAACGGGACCGAACGTGTCGTGGTGTCCCAGATGCACCGCTCTCCGGGCGTGTTCTTTGATCATGACAAGGGCAAGACGCACTCGAGCGGCAAACTGCTCTTTACCTGCCGGATCATCCCCTATCGCGGCTCCTGGCTGGATTTCGAGTTCGACGCAAAGGATATCGTCTTTGCCCGCATCGACCGCCGCCGCAAACTGCCGGTGACGACGCTGCTCTATGCGCTTGGTCTCGACCAGGAAGCGATCATGACCGCCTATTACGATACGGTCGAATACAAGCTGAAAAAGAAAAAGGGATGGGTCACAAAGTTCTTCCCGGAGCGGGTGCGCGGCACCCGTCCGACTTATGATCTGGTCGATGCCAAGACCGGTGAAGTGATTGCCGAGGCCGGCAAGAAGATCACACCCCGCGCGGTCAAGCAGATGATCGAAGATGGCATGGTCAAGGAACTTCTCGTGCCCTTCGAGCATATCGTCGGCAAATTTGCGGCCCGCGACATCATCAACGAGGAAACCGGCGCGATCTATGTCGAGGCGGGCGATGAACTGACGCTGGACTATGGCAAGGATGGCGAGATTTCCGGCGGCACGCTGCAGGATCTGCTGGATGCCGGGATCACCGACATTCCGGTGCTGGACATCGATAACATCAATGTCGGCCCGTATATCCGCAACACCATGGCCGCAGACAAGAACATGAACCGCGAAAGTGCGCTCATGGATATTTACCGGGTCATGCGCCCCGGCGAGCCGCCCACCGAAGAGGCCTCTGCCGCCTTGTTCGACACGCTGTTCTTTGACTCGGAGCGGTATGATCTCTCGGCCGTGGGCCGGGTCAAGATGAACATGCGCCTCGATCTGGACAAGCCGGACACCCAACGCACGCTTGATCGCGACGACATCGTGGCCTGCGTCAAGGCGCTGACCGAACTGCGCGACGGCAAGGGGGATATCGACGATATCGACCACCTCGGCAATCGCCGTGTGCGCTCGGTCGGCGAGTTGATGGAGAACCAGTATCGCGTGGGGCTTCTGCGCATGGAGCGCGCGATCAAGGAACGCATGTCCTCGGTCGAGATCGACACGGTGATGCCGCAGGATCTGATCAACGCCAAACCGGCGGCAGCGGCAGTGCGCGAATTTTTCGGTTCCAGCCAACTGTCACAGTTCATGGACCAGACCAACCCGCTCTCGGAGGTGACCCACAAACGCCGCCTTTCGGCGCTTGGGCCGGGGGGCCTCACCCGCGAGCGCGCCGGCTTCGAGGTGCGCGACGTTCATCCCACCCACTATGGCCGGATGTGCCCGATCGAGACGCCGGAAGGCCCGAATATTGGTCTCATCAACAGCCTCGCCACCTTTGCGCGGGTGAACAAGTACGGGTTTATCGAGACACCTTACCGCAAGGTGGTCGATGGCAAGGTGACCGACACCGTTCAATACATGTCCGCCACCGAGGAGATGCGCCACACCGTGGCGCAGGCCAACGCCAAGCTTGATGCAAGCGGGCATTTCGTCAACGATCTGGTCTCGACGCGGCAGTCGGGCGAATACATGCTTGCGCCGCGCGAAAGTGTGGACCTGATCGACGTGAGCCCGAAACAGCTTGTCTCGGTCGCGGCGTCGCTCATTCCGTTCCTTGAAAACGACGACGCCAACCGCGCGCTCATGGGGTCGAACATGCAGCGTCAGGCGGTGCCGACGCTGCGCGCCGAGGCGCCGCTTGTGGGCACCGGGATCGAAGGCATCGTGGCGCGCGATTCTGGGGCCGCCATCATGGCGCGGCGCACCGGGGTGATCGACCAGGTCGATGCCGCGCGGATCGTGGTGCGTGCGACCGAGGATCTGGAGATCGGCGATCCGGGCGTCGATATCTACCGGATGCGCAAGTTCCAGCGCTCGAACCAGAACAGCTGCATCAACCAGCAGCCGCTGGTCAAGGTGGGCGACACGGTCCAGAAAGGCGAAGTGATTGCCGATGGTCCCTGCACCGACATGGGAGAACTGGCGCTTGGCAAGAACGTGATCACGGCCTTCATGCCGTGGAACGGCTACAACTACGAGGACTCGATCCTGATCTCGGAGCGCATCGTACGCGATGACGTGTTTACCTCGATCCATATCGAGGAGTTCGAGGTTGCGGCCCGCGACACCAAACTCGGGCCCGAGGAAATCACCCGCGACATTCCCAACGTCGGCGAGGAGGCGCTGCGCAATCTCGACGAGGCGGGGATCGTCTATATTGGCGCGGATGTGCAGCCGGGCGATATTCTGGTGGGAAAGATCACGCCGAAGGGCGAAAGCCCGATGACGCCCGAAGAAAAGCTGTTGCGCGCGATCTTTGGGGAAAAGGCCAGCGATGTGCGCGACACATCTCTGCGCGTCAAGCCGGGCGACTATGGCACGGTCGTCGAGGTGCGCGTATTCAACCGCCACGGCGTGGACAAGGACGAACGCGCGTTGCAGATCGAGCGTGAAGAGGTCGAGCGTCTGGCACGTGACCGCGATGACGAGTTGGCGATCCTTGATCGCAACATCTATGCCCGTCTGCGCACGCTCATTCTGGGCAAGGTCGCGGTCAAGGGTCCAAAAGGCGTCAAGCCGAATTCAGAGGTCACGGAGGATTTGCTGGCGACCCTGACCAAGGGCCAGTGGTGGCAACTTGCGCTCAAGGACGAGGCCGATGCGCAGATCGTCGAAGCGCTGCACGACCAGTATGAGGCGCAAAAACGCACCCTTGATGCCCGGTTCGAGGACAAGGTCGAAAAGGTCCGCCGCGGCGATGACCTGCCGCCGGGCGTGATGAAGATGGTCAAGGTCTTTATCGCCGTCAAACGCAAGCTGCAACCGGGTGACAAGATGGCCGGTCGGCATGGCAACAAGGGGGTGGTCTCCAAGGTGATCCCGATCGAGGACATGCCCTTCCTGGCCGACGGCACGCCGGTGGACATCTGTCTCAATCCGCTCGGCGTTCCCAGCCGGATGAATGTGGGCCAGATCCTCGAGACCCACATGGGATGGGCGGCGCGGGCACTGGGCCTCAAGATCGACGAGGCGCTGAAGGAATACCGTCGCTCTGGCGATCTGACCCCGGTCCGCGAGGCGATGCGCATTGCCTATGGCGAGGATGTCTATGCCGAAGGGATCGAGGGCATGGACGAGACAACCCTGGTCGAATCCGCGAGCACTGTGACAAACGGCGTGCCGATTGCCACCCCGGTCTTTGACGGCGCGAAAGAGGCCGATATCAACGATGCGCTCAGGCGTGCGGGCTTTGACACCAGCGGTCAGTCTGCGCTCTTTGATGGCCGCACCGGCGAGCAGTTCGCGCGCCCGGTGACGGTGGGGATCAAGTATCTGCTCAAGCTGCATCACCTGGTCGATGACAAGATCCACGCCCGATCGACCGGACCCTACAGTCTCGTGACCCAGCAACCCCTCGGTGGCAAGGCCCAGTTCGGTGGCCAGCGCTTTGGGGAAATGGAGGTCTGGGCGCTCGAGGCTTATGGCGCCGCCTACACCCTTCAGGAAATGCTGACGGTGAAGTCGGACGATGTGGCCGGCCGCACCAAGGTCTACGAGTCGATCGTCAAGGGCGAGGACAATTTCGAGGCCGGCGTGCCGGAATCGTTCAATGTCCTCGTCAAAGAGGTCCGCGGCCTCGGCCTCAACATGGAACTCCTGGACGCGGAGGAAGATGAGTAGGAGCCACGCGCCGGACCCTTTGAAAGGGTCCGGTCCGTTTTCTTTTCAAGAAAACGGCGTTTCCCCAATTCCAACCGCCAGATTCTAAGGATTTAGACAAATGAACCAGGAACTGACACACAACCCGTTCAACCCCGTGGCCCCGGCCAAGGTCTTCGACGAAATCAAGGTCAGCCTTGCCAGCCCGGAGCGTATCCTCAGCTGGTCCTATGGCGAGATCAAGAAGCCCGAGACGATCAACTACCGCACCTTCAAGCCCGAGCGGGATGGTCTTTTTTGCGCGCGGATCTTTGGCCCGATCAAGGATTACGAATGCCTCTGCGGCAAATACAAGCGGATGAAATATCGCGGCGTTGTCTGCGAGAAATGCGGCGTCGAGGTGACGCTGCAAAAGGTCCGGCGTGAACGCATGGGCCATATCGAACTGGCGGCGCCCTGTGCGCATATCTGGTTCCTGAAATCGCTGCCCTCGCGCATCGGCCTGATGCTCGACATGACGCTGCGCGATCTCGAGCGGGTGCTCTATTTCGAGAATTACGTTGTGATCGAGCCGGGTCTCACCGATCTGACCTATGGCCAGATGCTGAGCGAAGAAGAGTTCATGGACGCACAGGATGCCTATGGCATTGATGCCTTTACCGCCAGTATCGGCGCCGAGGCGATCCGCGAGATGCTGGCCAATATTGATCTCGACGCCGAAGCTGAGCGCCTGCGTGCCGATCTCAAGGAGGCGACCGGAGAACTCAAGCCCAAGAAGATCATCAAGCGGCTGAAAGTGGTCGAGAGCTTCATCGAGTCCGGCAACCGCCCCGAATGGATGGTGATGACCGTCCTGCCGGTCATTCCGCCCGAATTACGCCCTCTGGTGCCGCTCGATGGCGGCCGCTTTGCAACCTCTGACCTCAACGACCTCTACCGTCGCGTCATCAACCGCAACAACCGCCTCAAGCGGCTGATCGAGTTGCGCGCCCCCGACATCATCGTGCGCAACGAAAAGCGGATGCTTCAGGAATCGGTGGATGCGCTCTTTGACAACGGTCGCCGTGGCCGGGTCATCACCGGCGCCAACAAGCGCCCGCTCAAATCGCTCTCGGACATGCTCAAGGGCAAGCAGGGCCGCTTCCGGCAGAACCTTCTGGGCAAGCGCGTCGATTTTTCGGGCCGGTCTGTCATCGTGACCGGGCCGGAACTGAAACTGCATCAATGCGGCCTGCCCAAGAAGATGGCGCTCGAACTGTTCAAGCCGTTCATCTATTCGCGGCTCGAGGCCAAGGGCCTGTCGAGCACCGTCAAACAGGCCAAGAAGCTGGTCGAGAAGGAACGTCCCGAAGTCTGGGACATTCTCGATGAGGTGATCCGCGAACATCCCGTGATGCTCAACCGGGCACCGACGCTCCACCGTCTGGGGATCCAGGCGTTCGAGCCGGTGCTGATCGAGGGCAAGGCGATCCAGCTTCACCCGCTGGTCTGCGCCGCCTTCAACGCCGATTTCGACGGCGACCAGATGGCCGTGCACGTGCCGCTCAGCCTCGAGGCGCAACTCGAGGCGCGGGTGCTGATGATGTCCACCAACAACGTTCTGTCGCCTGCAAACGGGGCGCCGATCATCGTGCCGTCGCAGGACATGATCCTTGGTCTTTACTACGTGACGCTCCAGCGCGAGGGCATGATCGGCGAGGGCATGGTGTTCTCCTCGATCAACGAGGTTCAGCATGCGCTCGACGCCGGCGAGGTTCATCTTCATTCCCGGATCACCGTGCGCGTGCCGCAGATCGACGAGACCGGTAACGAGGTGATGGTGCGGGTCGAAACCACACCGGGCCGGGCGCGTCTGGGCGCGCTCCTGCCGCAAAATGCCAAGGCCCCGTTCAGCCTGGTCAACCGCCTCTTGCGCAAGAAAGAGGTGCAGCAGGTGATCGACACGGTCTATCGCTACTGTGGTCAGAAAGAGAGCGTCATCTTCTGCGACCAGATCATGACCCTCGGTTTCCGCGAGGCGTTCAAGGCCGGCATTTCGTTCGGCAAGGACGATATGGTGGTCCCCGACAACAAGTGGGAGATCGTCGATGAGACCCGCGCGCAGGTCAAGGCCTTCGAGCAGCAATACATGGATGGCCTGATTACCCAGGGCGAAAAATACAACAAGGTGGTCGATGCCTGGTCCAAGTGCAACGATCAGGTGACAGAGGCGATGATGGCCGCCATCTCGGCCGATGTGCGCGACGAGAACGGTGCCGTTCAGGAACCCAACAGCGTCTACATGATGGCGCATTCCGGCGCGCGCGGTTCGGTCACGCAGATGAAACAGCTGGGCGGGATGCGGGGCCTGATGGCCAAGCCGAACGGCGACATCATCGAGACCCCGATCATCTCGAACTTCAAGGAAGGCCTGACCGTTCTCGAATACTTCAACTCGACGCACGGGGCGCGCAAGGGTCTGTCCGATACCGCCCTCAAGACCGCCAACTCCGGGTATCTGACCCGCCGTCTGGTGGATGTGGCGCAGGACTGCATCGTGCGCCAGCATGATTGCGGCACCGAACGTGCCGTGACGGTCGAGGCCGCTGTCAATGATGGCGAGATCGTAGCGTCGCTGGCCGAACGCAGCCTTGGCCGCGTCGCAGCCGAGGATATCGTCGATCCGCTCACCGATACGGTTCTGGTGCGCAAGGGCCAGTTGATCGATGAACGGATGGCCGATGCGATGCAGGATGCGGCTGTGCAGACCGTGCGCCTGCGGTCGCCACTGACCTGCGAGGCCGAGGATGGCGTCTGCGCCACCTGCTATGGCCGCGATCTGGCGCGCGGCACGATGGTCAATATCGGCGAGGCGGTGGGGATCATCGCCGCGCAATCGATCGGCGAGCCGGGCACCCAGTTGACGATGCGGACCTTCCACATCGGCGGTGTGGCGCAAGGCGGGCAGCAATCCTTCCTTGAGGCAAGCCAGGAGGGGACGATCACCTATGATCAGCCGCAGACGGTTGAGAATGCCAATGGCGATACCCTGGTCATGGGCCGCAACATGAAGCTGCGGATCATGGGCGACAAGGGGATCGAACTGGCCAGCCACAAGGTCGGCTATGGCACCAGGCTCCATGTCAAGGAGGGTGACAAGGTCGTTCGCGGTCAGAAGCTCTTCGAGTGGGATCCCTATACGCTACCGATCCTTGCCGAAAAGGCCGGGACGGCGAAATTCGTCGATCTGGTCCGCGGCATTTCGGTGCGCGACGTGACCGACGATGCCACCGGCATGACCCAGAAAATCGTGACCGACTGGCGTGCGGCGCCGCGCGGCAACGAACTCAAGCCCGAGGTGTTCATCGTGGACGACGCGGGTGAACCGTTGCGCAACGATGCCGGCAATCCCGTGACCTACCCGATGTCGGTGGATGCCATCCTGTCAATCGAGGAGGGCCAGGACGTTCACGCCGGTGACGTCATCGCGCGGATCCCGCGCGAGGGCGGCAAGACCAAGGACATCACCGGTGGTCTGCCACGGGTGGCGGAACTCTTTGAGGCGCGGCGTCCCAAGGATCACGCGATCATCGCCGAAATCGATGGCCATGTGCGGTTCGGGCGCGACTACAAGAACAAGCGTCGCATCACCATCGAACCCATCGACGAGAGCCTTGAGCCGGTCGAATACATGGTGCCCAAGGGCAAGCATATTCCGGTGCAGGAAGGCGACTACATCCAGAAGGGCGATTACATCATGGACGGCAATCCCGCGCCGCATGACATTCTCGCCATCATGGGGGTCGAGGCGCTGGCCAATTACATGATCGACGAGGTGCAGGAGGTTTACCGCCTGCAAGGCGTGAAGATCAACGACAAGCACATCGAGGTGATCGTGCGCCAGATGCTCCAGAAATGGGAGATTCAGGACAGTGGCGACACCACGCTCCTGAAAGGCGAGCATGTCGACAAGATCGAGTTTGACGAGGCAAATGAAAAGGCCATCGCCAAGGGTGGTCGCCCGTCGCAGGGCGAGCCGATCCTTCTGGGGATCACCAAGGCCAGCCTGCAAACCCGCTCGTTCATCTCGGCTGCGTCCTTCCAGGAAACCACGCGGGTGCTGACCGAGGCTGCGGTGCAGGGCAAGCGTGACAAGCTGGTCGGGCTCAAGGAAAACGTCATCGTCGGGCGTCTCATTCCGGCGGGCACCGGCGGGGCGACGCAGGAAATGCGCCGCATCGCACAGGCGCGCGACAGCATCGTGATCGAGGCGCGACGGGACGAGGCCGCTGCTGCTGCGGCCCTCGCTGCACCGATCATGACCGAGGGTGCGAGCGACGCTAAAGTGTTCGATACATTGGTTGATACGATCGAACACACGGACGACTGAGCCCCTGTTCAGACGGTATAAAGGGCCCCGCCGATGGTGGGGCCTTTCGCTGTTGAGGGTGGGGAACCGGCGGTTGTGAACAGCGCCCAGGCGCAGGCGCTGAAGCCATTCAGCCGAGCAGTTCCAGAAGCGCGGCATGAAGCTCCGGTGTGGCGGCGGTGACGACGCGCCCGTCAGATCCGAAATCCAGCGCCGCGCCGGTCCAGTCGGTTATCACGCCGCCCGCCTCCTGCACGATGGCCACCATCGGCAGATAGTCATAGGGTTTGAGCCCGCAATCCACCACCGCATCGACCTGTCCCGCCGCGACCAGGGCATGAGGCTGGCAATCGTAGGACAGGCGTCTCAAGCCCCCCGCGCTGAGAAGCCGGTCAAAGACACGCGGATGGCTGGCATAGATCTTTTCGCCTTCATTGATGAACAGCATGGCCCGGCTCAGTTCGGTCTGGCCGGATGCCGAAATGCGCCGACCATTGAGCGTTGCGCCGCAGCCCCTCGCGGCGGCATAGACCTGATCCAGCGCCGGCAGGCGACAGATCCCGATCTGCGCCTCCCCCCCGCGCATCATCGCCATCAGCAGACCAAAGAGCGGCACCCCGGCGATAAAGGAGCGGGTGCCGTCGATCGGGTCGATCACCCACACGGTGTCGCGCTCGAGCCCCTCGCCACCGTATTCCTCGCCATAGATCCCGTCCTGCGGGAACACGCTCTGCAACCGGTTGCGGATCTCGCGCTCGGTCTCCTGGTCCGCGATGGTGACGGGGCTCGCGTCGTCCTTGAGGGTGATGCTCAGCGCGCTGTTGAAGTGGCGCAGCGCAACCTCGCCTGCCACCCTCGCGATGTCGAGCGCGATGTCGAGGCGGCTTTGCAGATCGGAGGCACGGTGCATGGCGCTGGTCCCTGGCTAACTGGCGATGACGATTTCAGTGCCCCAGATCCGGGCGGCATCCTCGATGTCCTTTGGCGGTCGCGCATTGGTAATCAGCAGATCAACCGCCGATGGCGCATCAAGGGCAATCGGCGCGGAGCGACCGAACTTGGAGGTGTCCGCCGCGACGATCCGGGTTGCGGCATTGGTCATGATGGCGCGCGAATACCGCGCCTCCTCCAGATCAAAGAGCATGAACCCGTGCCGCGCATTGATCGCTGCGGTCGATAGAATGGCGAAATCCGTGCGGAACTCCTGAATGAATTCAAGCACGTGAGATCCGAAAATACCACCGTCATGGCTGCGCAACTCGCCGCCCGGCATAAAGACCCGGTTGTTGTTGCGGGCCGCCAGACTGTGCGCCACGGCCACCGAATTGGTCACGACAAGCAGTTCCTGATGGTTCTTGAGGGCCTCGGCGATAAAGGCCGTGGTCGATCCGATGTCGAGAAACAGCGAACTGCCATTGCTGACCAGCCCGGCGACATGGGCCGCGATGCGTTGCTTGGCCAGCGGGTTTTCTCCCATCCGCTGCGCAAAGCTCAACTCGGTCGATCCGTATTGCAGCAGCACGCCACCATGCACCTTGTGGACCAGCCCGTCGTCGGACAGCCGCCGCACGTTGCGCCGCACGGTTTCTTCGGACACGTCCAGCGCCTCGGCAATCGAATGAATCCGCATGGTGCCGCCGGCCCGCGTGACAAGATCGAGGATTTCCGCGCCGCGGTGAGAGGTCGGGCGCAGTCTGGCGTCGGGGGGCAGGGTGCTCAAGTCATCATGCATGTGCAAGTCCACAAGGAACCGTTGGATTTTCAGCAAAAAGCCACACTATCCATCAAATGTCCACATGAAATGACGGTAATCCAAAATCCTATGTTGCAAAATGCCGCAAGCTGTTCGACCCTTCTTCTCAAACGGCCGACGATTCGACTGACAGTGAAAATGATTGAACGACCGACGCGAAAGCACTGAAATCGAAAACACAGGGAACGAAAACACAGGGAACGAAAACACAGGGGGTAAAAAAATGCGGTATAGATCTTTTGTCGCGGCGGTTCTGGTCGGGCTCGGCCTGTCAGGTGCAGCGTTGGCCGAAGCCGAGTCTCAAGAGCCGATCAAGCTGACGCTGCATGACTGGACGGGCCAGTTTCTGACCACGACGATCATGGGCAAGGTTCTGGCCAGTGCCGGATACAACGTCGAATACGTGCAGGCCGATTACATCGCGCAATTTGCAGGTCTGAAAACCGGCGATCTGCATGTGGCGATGGAGATGTGGGAGACCACCGGCCGCGAGGCGATGGATGAGGCCACCGCGACCGGCAACGTCGTGAACATGGGCGAAACCGGCATGAATGCGATCGAGGAATGGTGGTATCCCGCCTATATGGAGGAGGTCTGCCCCGGCCTGCCGGACTGGCAGGCGCTGAACGCCTGCGCCGCGGAATTCGCAACCCCGGAAACCGCGCCAAAGGGCCGTTACCTTGGCGGGCCGGTGACTTGGGGAGGCTTTGATGACGAGCGCGTCGAGGCGCTCGACATGGATTTCGAAGTGGTCCATGCGGGCACCGATGCCGCGCTCTTCGCCGAACTGGAAAGCGCCTATCAGCGCAAGGCCCCGATCGTGCTCTGGATTTATGCACCACACTGGGCACCGACAAAATACGCGGGTAGTTTCGTGAAATTTCCGCCCTACTCGCCAGAATGCTATCAGGATCCGTCTGTCGGCCTCAACCCGTCACTGGCCTATGACTGCGGCAAGCCGACCGGGCCGATCTGGAAGGTCGCGTGGTCCGGCGTAGCCGAAAAGTGGCCCGGCGCCGCAAAGGCCATCACGGCCTTCACGATCAGCAACGAGGAAATGGGTGCGATGGTCGCGGATGTCGATCTCAATGGCAAATCCGTTGAAGAGGTGACGGATGCCTGGCTGGCGGACAACAAGGATGTCTGGTCCGGCTGGATCGCCAACTGACCGGCTGAAGGGTTCGGGGCGGCGACCATCGGCCGCCCCCCGCCGTTTTCCCCCACCGTCACGCAAACCGTTCCGATCGCGGGGCGGTCCAGGCTGCCGCACCCGAGGACGATATGGAACATTCTATCCTGCTGGACTGTCGGGAGGTCTGGAAGATCTATGGGGCGCGTGCGGACGATCTCTTCAAGAGCCATGGCAACCGGTTGTCCGCCGAGGATCTGGCGGCGCACGGGCTGATCGGGGCGGTGCGCGCGGTCAACGTGCAGATCCGGCAGGGCGAGATCTTCGTCATCATGGGCCTGTCGGGATCGGGCAAATCGACGCTGGTGCGGTGTCTGTCGCGCCTGATCGAACCCACCGGAGGAGAAATCCTGTTCGAGGGCAGGAACCTGCTGGCGATGACCGACCGCGAAATGATCGCAATTCGCCGCAAGAAGATGGGCATGGTGTTTCAGCATTTTGCCCTCTTGCCACATCTCACGGTCCTGCAAAATGCCGCCTTTCCGCTGGAAGTCCAGGGTATGCCGCAGGCAGAACGCGAGGCGCGCGCGAGAGAGATGATCGAACTGGTCGGCCTCAAGGGGCGCGAGGCATATTTTCCCCGCCAGCTTTCGGGCGGGCAGCAGCAGCGCGTCGGCATCGCCCGCTCGCTCGCGGTCGAGCCCGACCTGTGGTTTCTCGACGAACCTTTCTCGGCGCTCGACCCGCTGATCCGGCGCGAGATGCAGGATGAATTTCTCAGGCTTCAGGGCCTCTTGCACAAGACGATCGTGTTCATCACGCATGACTTTGACGAGGCCATCCGGCTCGCCGACCGGATCGCGGTGATGAAGGACGGTGCGATCGTTCAAGTGGCCACGCCCGAAGAGCTGGTGCTCCATCCCGCCACCGCCTATGTCGAGGACTTCACCCGCCATATCCCGCGCGCCAAGGTGCTGTCGCTGCGCAGCGTGATGACGCCGGGCGTCCCGGAAGGGGCAACAGCCGGGGATCTTCTGGTGAGCGAGCGGATCGAGACCGTGGCCGACCGGATCGAATCGAGCGCGCTGCCTTACCGCGTCCTCACCGAGGCGGGCGAGGTCGTCGGCCATGTCGGACGGCAGGCGGTCATCGACGTTCTGATCGGGCGAGGGATCACGCGATGAGCCGCCTGCATCGCCTGATCCCGGGCCGGTCGGGGGTGTTCTGGATCCTGCTCTTCGGCACCACATGGCTGCTGTCGCGCCATGCCCTCGACCTGTCGAGGATCCTCGAGGCCCGCTGGATCGTGAAATATCCCGCGGCCTGGCAACTCCCCGTAGAGCGTCGGATCAGCGGTTTCATGCAATGGCTGGTCGAGGACGCGCATTTCGGCCTGTTTTCGTTTCGCGACGTGACGCGCTTTGTCGCCTCCGTGATCGAGTTACCCTATGATCTTGTGCGCAATCTGCTGATCGACGGCTTCTCAGTCGGTTTGGGAAATCAGGCGGTGGAGATCGGGCCATCGCTGAGCTGGATCGCGATCGTGGTGATGGTGACGGCCTTCGGGCATTTTGTGCGCGACTGGAAGCTGGCCGCGCTGGTGGGTGGCTGTTTTCTCTATCTCGCGGTGTTCGGACAATGGGACAGCGCCATGGTCACGCTGGCCTCGGTCCTGATTGCGGTCCCGTTTGGGGCCGTGGGAGGCCTTCTTCTCGGGGTTCTGGCCTATCGCGCCCCGGCGTTCGAGGCGCTGATCCGGCCGGTGCTGGACCTCATGCAGACCGTGCCCGTCTTTGCCTATCTCGTGCCCATCCTGTTTCTCTTTGGCTTCGGGCCGGTGGCGGCTCTGGTGGCGACGATCATCTACGCCATGCCGCCGATGGTTCGGGTCACGATTGTGGCCCTCAGGGGCGTTTCCGACGAAATCCGGGATGTCGGGGTGATGGTCGGTTGCACAAGGCGACAGCTGATGTGGAAGGTGCTCATTCCCACGGCGGCCCCGACGCTCATGGTGGGGGTGAACCAGGTCATCATGCTGACGCTGAACATGGTCATCATCGCCTCGATGATCGGCGCGGGCGGGCTTGGGTTCGACGTTCTGAGCGCGCTGCGGCGACTCGACATCGGCGGCGGGATCGAGGCCGGCGTCGCCATCGTGGTCATGGCGATCGCGCTCGACCGGCTGAGTCAAGCCTTTGCGACCCGTGTCGCCGGGGATTACAGGCTGGACCCCAACCTCAACATCGTGCAGCGCCATCCGTGGAGTGCAACCGTCCTGATCGTCACCGTCGTCACCTATCTGCTCTCGTCGCAGGTGCCCGGCATCCAGTCCTTTCCCGAGGCCGCCGCGCTCTCGACCGGCACCTTCTGGTCGGATGTGATCGGCTACATCAACGTCCATTTCTTTGATACCTTCGAGGCGATCAAGACCGCCTTCCTCACCTATCTGCTCTTGCCGGTGAAACGCTTCTTTACCGGCATCCCCTGGGCCTGGGGCATTATGCTCGTCACGCTGATCGGCTGGCGCGTCGGCGGCATCGGGCTGGCGGCCCTGGCGGGCAGTCTCACCGCGTTGATCGCGGCGGTGGGTCTGTGGGACAAGGCGATGATCACGCTCTATCTCTGTGGCACCTCGGTTCTGGTGGCCTCTGCCATCGGCATCCCGATGGGGATCCTGGCCGCGCGCAACGACACCGCCAACCGGGTGATCGGCTCGCTGATCGACACGCTTCAGACCCTGCCCAGCTTCGTCTATCTGATCCCGGTGGTGATGCTGTTCCGGGTGGGCGATTTCTCGGCGATGATCGCGGTGGTGCTCTATGCCATGGCGCCCGCCGTGCGCTATGCCGCGCATGGCATCCGCAATGTCAATCCGCAACTGATCGAGGCGGGGATGGTATCGGGCTGCACACCGCGGCAACTGCTCTGGCGGATCCGGCTGCCGATGGCCTTCCCTGAACTGCTGCTCGGTCTCAACCAGACGATCATGCTGGCGCTGTCGATGCTGGTGATCACCGCGCTCGTGGGCACCCGCGATCTCGGTCAGGAGGTCTATATCGCGCTGACCAAGGCCAATACGGGGCAGGGCATCGTGGCGGGTCTGGCGGTCGCCTTCATCGCCATCATCGCCGATCGTATCCTGACCGCGACGACCAGACGGGCCCGGCGCAACATGGGGCTTGACGGATGACGACCGCTGCACAAGACGCGCTTGACCGGGCCTGTTCGCTCTCGATCTGGTCTGCGCCGGAGCAGGCCACCCTGCTGGGCGGCGGCATCACCAATTTCAACGTCTCCCTCATGGATCGGGGCAAACGCTATGTGGTGCGGGTGGGCGAGGATATCCTCTTGCACCAGATCCTGCGCTCGAACGAACAGAGGGTGCACCGGGCGGCGCAGGCTGCGGGTATCGCCCCGGGCATCGTCCATGCCGAACCGGGCATTCTGGTGCTCGACTATATCGATGGCACGCCGCTCGACGAGGCCGCCGTGCGGCAGGATCAGATGCTCGGGCGCATCGTGCCGCTGCTCAAGCGCTGCCATGTCGATGCCATGGCCCAGCTGCGCGGCCCGGTGCTGAGCTTCTGGGTGTTCCATGTGCTGCGTGACTATGCGGCGACGCTGCGTGAGGCGAACTCGGCCCATGTGCCCAGGCTGGACGATCTTCTGCGCATCGCCGAGTATCTGGAGGCGGCGGTCGGCCCGGTTCGGATCGTTCTCGGCCATAACGATCTGCTGGCGGCAAATTTTCTCGATGACGGCACGCGGCTCTGGCTGCTGGACTGGGAATATGGCGGCTTCAACGCGCCGCTGTTCGATCTGGCGGGGCTGGCCTCGAACAACGACCTCGGCCCGGCACAGGAACGCTGGCTTCTGGAGAACTACTTCGAAAGCCCCCTGACCGATCAGCTCGATCATCAGTATCACGCCATGAAATGCGCCTCTCTCCTGCGCGAGACGATGTGGAGCATGGTGTCGGAAATCCACTCGGCAATCGACTTTGATTACCGCCAGTACACGGAAAAGAACCTTTCGCGCTTCAAGGCTGCGCTTGCCGATTTTCAGTCAATGTGAGGAAGACCATGACCACCATTCCGCAAAGCGCTCGGGCCGTCATCATCGGCGGCGGCATCATTGGTTGCTCGACCGCCTATCATCTGGCCCGGATGGGCTGGACGGATGTGGTCCTGCTCGAGCGCAAGAAGCTGACCTCGGGCACGACGTTCCACGCCGCGGGGCTGGTGGGACAATTGCGCTCGAATGCCAATATCACCCAGTTGCTTGGCTATTCGGTCGATCTCTATAACCGGCTTGAGCAGGAAACCGGGCAGGCGACCGGCTGGAAGATGAATGGCGGGCTGCGGCTCGCGTGCAATCAGGAACGCTGGACCGAGGTTCGTCGTCAGGCCACCACCGCACGGTCCTTCGGGCTCGAGATGGAATTGCTGACGCCGTCAGAGGCGCGCGATCTCTGGCCGCTGATGACCGTCGAGGACGTGGTGGGCGCCGCCTTTCTGCCAACCGACGGTCAGGCCAACCCCTCCGATATCACGCTCTCGCTGGCCAAGGGCGCAAGACAGGCCGGAGCGACGATCATCGAGGACACCAAGGTGACAGGGATCAGGCTCGAAGACGGGGTCATCAAGGGGGTGATGACCGACAAGGGACCGATCGACTGCGAAAAGGTCATCCTCTGCGCCGGTCAGTGGACCCGCGCCCTTGCCGCCAGCGTGGGCGTCAACGTGCCGCTGGTGTCGATGCAGCACCAATACATGATCACCGAACGGATCGCGGGTGTGCCCTCGAACCTGCCGACCCTGCGCGATCCGGACCGCCTGACCTATTACAAGGAAGAGGTAGGCGGTCTGGTGATGGGCGGCTATGAGCCGAACCCGATTCCCTGGGCGGTGAACGGCATTCCAGAGGGGTTCCACTACACCTTGCTCGACTCCGATTTCGATCATTTCGAGCCGATCGTCGAACTGGCGCTGGGCCGCGTTCCGGCCCTTCAGACCGCCGGGATCAAGCAGCTTGTAAACGGGCCCGAGAGCTTTACGCCCGATGGCAACTTCATTCTGGGCGAGGCGCCGGAACTCAGGAACCTGTTCGTCGGCGCGGGCTTCAACGCCTTTGGCATCGCCTCCGGGGGCGGTGCGGGCATGGCGCTGGCCGAATGGATTGCCAAGGGCGAGCCGCCGTTTGATCTCTGGCCGGTGGATATCCGCCGCTTTGGTCGGCCGCATTTCGATACCGACTGGGTGCGCACCCGCACCGTTGAGGCCTATGGCAAGCATTACACGATGGCATGGCCGTTCGAGGAACACAGCAGCGGTCGTCCCTGCCGCAAGTCGCCGCTCTATGACAGGTTGCGCGCCAAGGGCGCCTGTTTTGGCGAAAAGCTGGGCTGGGAGCGTCCGAACTGGTTTGCCCCCGACGGGATGGAGGCGCGCGACATCTACAGCTTCGGCCGTCAGAACTGGTTCGAAACCGTTGGGCAAGAACACAGGACTTGCCGTGAGGCCGCGGTGCTCTTTGACCAGACCTCCTTTGCCAAGTTCACGCTCAAGGGCCCCGATGCCGAGGCCGCGCTGAGCTGGATCGCCGCCAATGATGTGCAAAGGCCAGTGGGGTCGCTGGTCTATACGCAGATGCTGAACGACCGTGGCGGAATCGAATGCGACCTGACCGCCGTCCGGGTCGCGCGGGATGAATATTACATCGTCACCGGCACCGGCTTTGCGACGCATGATTTCGACTGGATTGCGCGCAACATCCCGCAGCGGATGAACGCGCAACTGGTCGATGTGACCTCGGCCTATTCGGTCCTGTCGCTGATGGGGCCGCGCGCCCGCGATATTCTGGAAAAGCTCACCACCAGCGACGTCTCGAACGATGGGTTCAAATTTGGCACAGCCAGGATCATCGGCATTGCCGGATGTCCGGTGCGGGCGCTGCGCGTCACCTATGTCGGGGAACTGGGCTGGGAACTGCACCTGCCGGTCGAATATGCCACAACCGTCTATGATACGCTGATGGACGCTGGCGCCGTCTTTGGCCTGCGCGATGCAGGCTACCGCGCCATCGAGAGCCTGCGCCTTGAAAAGGGCTATCGCGCCTGGGGGGCCGATATCGGATCCGATCACACCCCCGCCGAGGCCGGGCTGGCCTGGGCGGTCAAGCTCAGGACCGCCATCGACTTCAAGGGGCGCAAGGCGGCCGAGCGCCAGCGTGACACCGGCGTGAAGAAGCATCTGGCCTGTTTTACCACCGACCCGGACATCGTGTTGTCGGGGCGCGAGACCATCTATCGCAACGGCGCGCGCGTCGGCTGGCTCAGCAGCGGCGGTTTCGGCTATACCGTCAACCGGTCGATCGGCTATGGCTATGTCCGTTCCGACGAGGTGATCGGCGTCGATCATGTCCTGAGCGGTGACTACGAGCTGGAAGTCGCCACAACGCGCGTGCCCTGTGCTGTTCAGCTTGGCCCGCTCTACGATCCTGACATGAAACGGGTGAAATGCTGAACGACGGACAAAATCCGGCAAGGTGCGGCGCAGGGCGGGGGGACAGCACCCGCAGCCTGCCCGCCGCAGGCGGGACCGCGCCCCGACAGTTTCAACGATAGGTTCATATGGTCTTGATAATTGTTCTATATGACCTTACCTTTGACGTGTCGTAAGGAAGGGCTTGACCCATGAAAAACCTCGTGATGGCGCAGTCTGCGCCAGCCTTTCAGGCCGTGGGCCTCAAGGCCTTCGCGCGGATTGCCGAGGCCTGGTCGCTGAAGCTGCCCGAGGCGGCGGCGCTGGCCGACATGTCCCAATCCACCTGGAAACGCGCCAGAAAACCGGGCTTTTCCGGCGATCTCTCGCAGGATCAGATGCTGCGGCTCAGCGCGCTCATCGGCCTCTACAAGTCCCTCGAACTGTATTTTGACGCCCCGGTTTCACGGGCATGGATCAAGCTGCCGAATGGCGGGCCGGAATTCGATGGCGCACGGCCCGTTGACACGATGATCGCGGGCGGCTTGCCAAAGATCCTGCGGGTGCGCGGCTATGTTGACGCGCTCAGGGGCGGGGTGTGAGGATCACGTCCATCAACGACCGGGCCTTGGTGCGGTTGATCGCTGAAACCCATCTCAAGCCGCCCGTGCTGCGGGGACTTGTCGATACCGATCAAGAGGCGGCGATTCTTGCGGAACTCGAAGGCAGGACCAGTGCCCGCCTGATCGCCGAGCGGGACGGCAGCCCGGCGCTTGATCGCCGCGAACTGGCCTTTGCCCGCCGGTCGCATGATCTGAAACTCTACGGGCAAAGCCATATCAACGCGGCCTTCTCTTATACCCGGCCCACCGGCAACCGGTTCAACAGCGCTGACCGGGGCGCGTGGTATTGTGCCTGGGACATGCTGACAAGCGCGCAGGAAGTCGGGTTTCACCGGACGCGGGAGTTGGGCTTCATCGGTCGCTTCGAGCATACGGCACAGTATGTGGAATTGCTCGCGGATTTCATCGGTGACTTTCCCGACCTGCACGGCGCCGTGAACCCGGCGCTCGATCCCGACCCCGAAGCAGGTTATCCCGCCGGGCAGGCGCTTGCCGCCGACCTGCGCCGCGGCGGGCATCGCGGCTTGATCTACCCGTCGGTGCGTCATGCAGGTGGCCGCTGCTTTGTCGCCTTCGATCCCGGTATCGTCCAGAATGTCCGACCGGGCGCGCGGTGGAGCCTGGTGTGGACCGGTGCGCCGGAGTTTGCGATCAGGGGTCTCTGACGTGCCGCATCGGCGGATCCGGTGCCACGGCCACGGCCCCAAGCACGTCCCAACTCTCACTCAGAGCCCACCTCTCGGTTGATCCTCACGGCGATGGCTCATCAGCCAGCAGCGCTGCGGCCCGCCGCACGATACGCAGGATGAGACCGCTCTCAAAGTCCTCCAACAAGGCCCCTTCGCAGAACCGATCCCTGCGGATGCACACGCTCAGCAACCGGCTCAGGTCGTCGGCGGAGGCCTCGGACAGCGCCTCTGCATCTTCTCGAAGTCGCGTTGCGGCTTGCGTGCCAGCCCATTCCGGCCAGTTGAAATCAGAGCGCACCCAGCCCTGCGCATACGCCGCCTTAACCAAGGCATCAGCGACGGCGCTGAGCCGCGCGTAAGGCAGGGTGTAGATGCCGTCAGGCCGCAAAACCGGTTCGCTGATTTCACCGGGGATGAAATCCGCCGATTCAAGGTCTTGAAGAAACTGTGCCAATGCTCTCAGATCAGTCATGTCGTTCCGCCACCGCAGTCCATGTCATTACCCCGAAGTCGAGAGGATTAGCCACTTGCCGCGCGATCCAGACGGGTTTCGGCCACTCTCTCCAGCGCCCAAGGCAATCACTGGCAAGGGCTGTCGCCAGCGTTGCGAACCACCGCTTTGCCGACCCGGCTCAGCGTCCGCCAAGGGCCCGCCTCTGGCCAAAACATGCCGCAAGCAAGACCTGTGCACCTCTGACCACTCCCTGACTGCCGAACCGCTGGAAAAGATGCAACACCTGGCTCAAGAGGCCCTTGAAGAATCCTCCGAAGGCGAATTATATTGTCTCAGTCTTGATATTTCAAATATCGACTTTGCGGGATTTAAGGCAACTCCGATGATCACTGGCCTACAGATCAGGGCGGCGCGTGCCCTCCTCAGGATTGACCAAAAGACCCTGGCCCGGATGGCGGGGCTTTCGGTGCCAACGATCCAGCGGATGGAAGCAAACGACAGTGTGGTTGGGGGCGTGGTCGATAGCTTGACCCGCGTCGTTGCCGCGATAGAATCGGCAGGCGTGGACCTGATCGCAGACGGGGCGACAAGCTCTGGCGGCGGACGCGGCGCGCGCCTTCGGCACAGCGAAGTCGATCGGCCAGATGATCTGTCGGCAGAAGCCGCGCGAGGTTCCGAATGATCGGGTTTGCCGTCACCATCGCGCTCTGTCTGCTCGCGCTGTCGCTTGCCGCCACAGCCATGCGCGGCCTCTCGATGGCCTCGGTCGCGATCTACGGGTCGAGCGCGCTTCTCTGCCTTGCTCTGGTGCTGGTTGGCGCAGGAACATTGCTCACCCATGCTGATGCTTCCGGGATGCGCATTCCCATCGGCTTGCCCTGGCTTGGTTCGCATCTCCATCTTGACGCGCTTTCGGCCGTGTTTGTGACGTTGCTCGGGGTCGGCGGGGCTGCCGCCAGCGCCTATGCGATCGGCTACGGCCGACACGAGCACGAACCGCACCGGGTGCTGCCCTTCTATCCCGGCTTTCTGGGGGCGATGGTGCTGGTGCTGCTCGCGGGCGATGCCTTCACCTTTCTGCTGTCCTGGGAAATCATGTCGCTGTTGTCCTGGGCGCTGGTCCTGACCAACCATCGCGCCGATGAGACCCGCAAGGCGGGCTATCTCTACCTGGTGATGGCGGGCCTCGGGACGATGCTGCTGCTTTTGGCCTTTGGCCTCTTGGCGGGCTCCGGTGGCGGCTATGACTTTGCGGCAATCCGCGCGGCCAAGCACAGTCCGGCACTGGCAGCGCTGGTGCTGGCGCTGATGATGCTGGGTGCGGGGTCAAAGGCCGGACTTGTGCCTTTGCATGTCTGGCTTCCGGTCGCCCACCCGGCGGCACCAAGCCATGTCTCGGCGTTGATGAGTGGCGTGATGACCAAGGTCGCGGTCTATGGCTTCATGCGCGTGGCCTTCGATCTTCTCGGGCCTGTCCACTGGTCGATGAGCGTGCCTGTGATCGTGGTCGGCGCGCTGACGGCCGTGATGGGTATTCTCTTTGCCAATGTGGATGGAGACGGCAAGCGGATTCTGGCCTTTTCGACGATCGAGAACATCGGCGTGATCTTCACGGCGCTCGGTCTGGCACTGGCCTTCCGGTCAAGCGACATGCCGGTTCTGGCGGCGCTCGCCCTGACGGCGGGTCTCTTGCATGCGATGAATCACATGCTGTTCAAGAGCCTTCTCTTCATGGTCGCGGGGGCGGTCTTGAACGCGACCGGGCGGCGCGATCTCGACGAGCTCGGCGGGTTGATCCACCGGATGCCGAAAACCGCCTTTCTGGCCCTGATCGGAGTCATGGCGATCACGGCGCTGCCGCCGCTGAACGGCTTCGTTTCGGAATGGCTTCTGTTTCAGGCCGTGCTGCAAAGCCCCAAGCTGCCGCAACCCGGTCTGCAATTTCTGGTTCCTGCCGTTGGCGGCCTTCTCGCCCTCGCAGCGGCCCTTGCGGCCGCCTGTTTCGTGCGTTTCTTCGGCGTGATCTTCCTTGGGCGTCCGCGCAGCGATGTGGCGCGGGACGCGGTTGAGACCGACCGCTGGTCGCTCGCGGCGATGGGCGGGCTTGCGCTTCTTTGCGTTCTCGCCGGGATCCTGCCGGGCTTCCTGATCGACCTTATGGCACCAGCCGTGGACCTTGCGGTTGGCGCGCGGGTGCCGGTGCAGGGCGGCAATTCCTGGTTTACGCTGATCCCGGTGGCCGAGGTCCGTAGCAGCTACAGCGGCTTTCTCGTCATGGTGTTCGTCGCAATCTCGGGTGGGGCGGTCGCCTGGCTGGTGCACCGGCTCGCCTCGCGGCGGCTCAGGCGCGCGCCGGCATGGGACTGCGGCTTTCCGAATGCAGATCCGGTCACGCAATATGGCGCTGGCAGCTTTGCTCAGCCGATCCGCCGCGTGATGGCACCGCTTCTGGGCGCGCGCGAGACGGTGACAATGCCGCCGCCCGGAGACATGTCCGCCGCGCGACACGGCGTGCAGACGGAAGACATGGCGTGGCGCTTTTGCTATCAGCCGATGATCGCCGCCGTGTTCTACGCCACAACAAGGCTCAACGCGCTCCAGTTTCTGACGATCCGGCGCTACCTGACGCTGGTGTTCGGATCCCTGATCCTGCTGCTCACAGGGTTGACGATATGGAACTGATCGAAAACATTGTCCTTCAGGCGCTGCAAATGCTGGTGGTGCTGACGCTCGCACCGGGCCTGACCGGGCTGGTGCGCAAGATCAAGGCACGGCTCACCCGGCGTCGTGGGGCGTCGGTGCTTCAGCCTTACCGCGATCTTGCAAGGCTGATGCGCAAGGAGGTGGTGCTGGCCGAGAACGCCTCTTGGCTGTTCCGGGTCTCTCCCTACATGATCTTCGCGGCAACCTGGGTCGCCGCTGCGCTGGTCCCGACGTTTGCCATCGGCCTGCATTTCAGCTGGACCGCCGACCTGATCGCCATCGTCGCCCTTCTGGGCAGCGCCCGGTTCTTTATCGCCCTCGCCGGCATGGATGTCGGCACCAGCTTTGGTGGCATCGGATCATCGCGCGAGATGATGATCGGTACGCTTGCCGAACCGGCAATGCTGCTGGTCGCCTTCAGCGTCGCACTGGTCGCCGGATCGACAGAACTCTCGAACGTGGTCGCTTTCATGGCCTCGGGGGATGTCGGTATCCGGGTGTCGATGGGCATGGCGTTGATCGCGCTGACCATCGTCGCCATCGCCGAGAATGCGCGCATCCCGGTGGACAACCCGGCAACCCATCTCGAACTCACCATGGTGCACGAGGCGATGGTGCTGGAATATTCCGGCCGGCATCTGGCGATGATCGAACTGGCGGCGTCGCTCAAGCTCCTGCTCTACGTTGCGCTGATCGGCTGCGTGTTCGTGCCGTGGGGAATTGCCCCGGCCAACGCCGGGCTGGATGGGCTCATTGCCGGGCTCCTCCTCTTTCTTGCAAAACTTGTTGCGCTTGGCTTTCTGCTCGCCGTGTTCGAGACCTCGATCGCCAAGATGCGGGTCTTTCGGGTGCCGGATTTCCTCGGCGTGGCGCTGATGCTGGGGCTGCTCGGGACCTTGCTTCTTTTCGTTTCGAGGAGCCTCTGACAATGCAGGGCTACGCCTTCGACATCGCGCATCTTCTGGCCGGAAGTCTCGTTCTGGTCAGCTTCATGATGATCTATCAGGATCGTCTCTACGCGCTCTTGAACACGTTTGCCCTACAGGCGGTATTGCTTTCTCTGGCCGTGGCCTGGCAGGCCTATATCCAGGGGGCGCATCATCTCTATGCCTCAGCGGCCATCGCGTTGGTGTTCAAGGGGATCATCGTCCCTTGGGCGCTGCATCGGATCGTCAGGCGGCTCGGCATTGACCGCGAGGTAGAGACCGTGACAGGCGTCGTTCCGACGATGTTGGCCGGCATGGGGCTGGTGGCCCTGTCAATCCTCTTGATGCTGCAACTGACCCAATCTGCGGAAAATGCGATCGCGCGCGAGGATCTGGCCTTCGCGTTGTCGGTGATCCTCTTGGGGATGCTGATGATGGTCACGCGGCGCACTGCGGTGACACAGGTGGTGGGCTTCATGTCTTTGGAAAACGGGCTGATCCTGGCTGCTGCCGGCGCGCAGGGGATGCCGCTGGTGGTCGAGATCAGCGTCGCGTTCTCGGTTCTGATCGCGATGATCGTGATCGGGGTCTTTTTGTTCCGGATCCGCGAACGGTTCGATTCCGTCGATCTTGAGGCGCTGGACGATTTCCGGGGAGAGCGGCAATGATCGGCGCAAACGCGCTCTTTGCGGTTCTGCTCCTGCCGGTCAGCGCGGCGTTCCTGCTGGCGCTGCTCCCCGACTACCGGACAAGCGCCTGGATCAACGTCGCCACCTCCTTTCTGACCCTTCTCTCGGCCGCTTCGCTTCTGGTGCTTGAGCGACCGGAGGCCGGAATTTACCTGCATGTGGACGACCTCAACATCGTCTTTATCGTGCTCAACACCTTCGTGGGCTTCACCGCGGCCTTCTTCTCGGCCAGCTATATCGGCCATGAGATCGAGACTGGCCGGGTGACGCCCGCCAACCTGCGCTTCTATCACGCCATGTATCAGCTCATGATGTTCGGCATGAATCTGGCTCTGGTATCGAACAATATCGGCCTGATGTGGGTGGCGATCGAACTGGCCACGTTGACCACGGTCTTGATGGTCGGCCTCTACCGCACACACGAGGCGCTCGAGGCGGCGTGGAAATACTTCATCCTCGGCTCGGTCGGCATCGCGCTGGCGCTCTTCGGGACGATTTTGGTCTATGTCGCCGCGCAGCCGGTTCTGGGCGAAGGGATGCCCGCGATGGTCTGGACCAACCTCATCGGTGCCGCCGACCGCTTCGATCCGGCGATGCTGAACGTGGCCTTCGTGTTCCTGCTGGTGGGCTATGGCACCAAGGTCGGGCTTGCGCCGTTTCACGCCTGGCTACCTGATGCCCATGCCGAGGGGCCAACACCGATTTCGGCGGTGCTCTCGGGGCTGTTGCTGAACGTGGCGCTCTATGCGCTCCTGCGCTTCAAGCTGCTGATCGCCGCAAACGCCGCCGCCTTGGCGCCGGGGCCGCTGATGATCGGTCTGGGGCTTCTGTCGCTCGTTTTTGCCGCGTCCATGCTCTATCGCCGCCGTGACATCAAACGCCTCTTTGCCTATTCCTCGATTGAACACATGGGTATCATCGTGTTCGCCTTCGGAATGGGCGGGCCGCTTGCCAACTTCGCGGGGCTTTTGCACATGGTCATGCACAGCCTCACCAAATCCGCCATCTTCTTTGCCGTGGGCAACGTAACGCAGATCAAGGGCACGCAGAAACTCGACCGGATTACCGGACTTACCCAAAGCCACCCGGCGCTTGGCTGGGGGCTGGTGCTGGCGGTGCTGTCAATCGCGGGGATGCCGCCCTCTGGCGTGTTCATGAGTGAGTTTCTTGTTGTCACCACCAGTTTTTCGCGGATGCCGGTGCTTGCGCTGATCCTTGTTTTCGGCTTGCTGCTGGCCTTCGGGGCGCTTCTTCTGAGGTTGACCGGAATAGCCTTTGGCACGCCCACTGGCGAGGATCACCCGATGACCGGCTCGCTGGTGCCGCTCTGGCTGCATCTCGCGCTGGTTTATCTGATTGGCCTGGCCATGCCGACACCGATGGTGGAGTGGTTCCAGACCGTCGCGGCAATCCTGGGATGAGGGCGCATGACAGATCTTTCTGACCTTGCCTGGACACGATCGCGGCATTTCCGCTCGGCACCGATTGCCACGACAACGGTCGATGCGACGCGCTGGATCGGCCTGACGAGCGCTTTGGCGGCGGGTCGCGTGACCCTCCTCAGTCTCTGGGCCGAGGCAGGGGGGGCTGCCCTGATGGCGCTTCTCGACGCTCCCGCACACCGCGTCGCGGTGGTGCGAATCGAGGCGCATGGCGGTGGTTTTCCGTCGGTCGGCGCGCATCACGCCGCCGCGCAACGGCTGGAGCGTGCGATGACCGATCTTTACGGCCTGACGCCGCGTGGGGCCATTGATACCCGTCCCTGGCTCGATCATGGCCGCTGGGGCATCGCCCATCCGCTCGGGGACGCTGCTGCTGTGCCTTCGGATCGGCCACCCTATCCCTTCCTGCCTGTGCAGGGCGAGAGCCTGCACGTGGTTCCGGTCGGTCCGGTTCATGCCGGGATCATCGAACCGGGGCATTTCCGATTTACCGCCCAGGGTGAGACCGTGGTCAGGCTGGAAGAGCGTCTTGGCTATGTCCACAAGGGGATTGATGGGCTGATGGCGGGTGCGGAACTGGCCCGCGGGGCCGAAATTGCCGGGCGCATATCGGGCGACAGCACGGTGGCCTACGCCTGGGCTTTTGCACAGGCGGCCGAGGCAGCACTTTCGCTCACGGTCCCGGAGCGCGCCTTCGGCTTGCGCGGGCTGATGGCAGAACTTGAACGGCTCGCCAATCACCTCGGTGACATTGGCGGAATCTGCAACGATGCCGCCTTTGCGATGATGCTGGCACAGACGAGCATCCTGCGCGAGACGGTGCTGCGCGCGGCCAAGACTGCCTTTGGGCATCGCTTCATGCGTGACCGGATCGTGCCGGGCGGGGTGAGCGGGGATCTCGATGCCCAGGGCGAGGCAGCGATCCGGAGCCTGATCCAGGAGATACGTGACCGCTTTCCGGCGATCGTCGATCTCTATGACGCCACCGCCTCGATCCTCGACCGGACCGTCAGCACCGGCCGCGTCAGTGCCGACCTCGTGCAGGCTTTCGGCGCGGGAGGCTATGTCGGACGGGCATCGGGGCGCAACTTCGACACCCGCCGCGACCTTCGCTATGCGCCCTACGACATGCTGCGCCTTGATGTTCCGGTGCGTGTGGAGGGTGACGTGAACGCCCGCATCTGGCTCCGCATTCGCGAGGTCGAACAATGCTGTTCCCTGATCACCCAGATGCTGAATGCTCTGTCGCAGGGGCCGGTGTTTGCCGATCCAGGCTTTCCCGGTGCCCCCCGTGAGGGGCTCGGCCTTGTCGAGGGGTTCCGCGGCGATGTTCTCTGCTGGCTCGCCCTTGACGCCGAGGGCCGGATCAGGCGCTGCCATATGCGCGATCCTTCGTGGTTCCAGTGGCCGCTTCTTGAGGCGGCGATCGAGGGCAACATCATCGCTGATTTCCCACTCTGCAACAAATCCTTCAACTGCTCGTATTCCGGGCACGATCTCTAGACGGGGGCACCATGCGACGGTTTCTTATCCAAGGCCTGGTCCGCCGCCCGCTGACCGAAAGCGCGCCGCAGCCCGAGGCCGCGTCACGGCACGAACTGGCTGAGACCCTCGCCGGCGTCGTGCGGGCAAAACTGGGCCGGAGCCTGTCGATCCGCCATGTCGATGCCGGATCCTGCAACGGCTGCGAACTTGAACTTCAGGCGCTGTCCAACCCGTTCTATGATCTCGAACGCTTCGGTTTGCACTTTGTCGCATCGCCCCGCCATGCCGACGTGCTGACCGTTACCGGTCCGGTGACGCACAACATGGCCGAGGCCCTGCGCCGCACCTATGATGCCATGCCGGAACCGAAATGGGTGATCGCGATCGGCGATTGCGCCAAGGATGGCGGCTGCTTCGCCGCAAGCTATGCCGTCGCCGGCGGCGTGGCGGCGATTGTGCCGGTCGATCTGCACATTCCCGGATGTCCGCCCGATCCGACGGCGCTGCTCAAGGGGCTGCTTGCGCTTCTCGAACAGATGGATACGGCGGTCAGATCAGGCTGAGCGATTCAGGCTCAGCCTCAGGCTCGGCCCGGCGCATCAGCCATCGCGGAGATATCGCCCGTTGACCCAGCCGGTGGCCGAGATGCTGCCGATCGTGCGCACCCGGCACCAGAGCGTCTGGCCGCGCTGCTCGCAGCCAAGATTCTCAAGCCGCGTCCCCGAGCCAAGCTCGGCAATCACCGAGGCATCGCCCGAAGGCTTGGCTCTGAGGCCCAGTTTCTGACCCGCCGGAAGACCGCCGACGACGTAGAATTCGGGCTCGCTTGCGCCAGAGCCGCCACTCGGCGGTCGGCCGGGCGCCGCCGATTCGCGCAGGTAGCGTCCGGCAACCCAACCGGTCACGTTGATGCCCGTGATCGAACGGATCCGGCACCAGCGCGCATTGCCAGTCATCCGGCAGCCCAGATTCTGCACGACCTCACCCTCGCTGAGCGTGGCGAGGGCAGGTGAGTTCGCCGCAGGGTCGCGTCGGACGTTGAGCCGGTCCCCCGCAGGCAGACCACGCACCGCCCAATAATCTGGCCCGCCATCGAGCGCGTCGCCGCCACCCTGCGAGGTCTCGCCGCCCCGGACGAGAAACCGGGCCGAGACAAAGCCCTTGACGTTGCTGTCATAGGCCTCGATCTGGCACCAGCGTCCGGTTCCGCTGCCAAGACAGACCCCCATGCGCACCCTTGTGCCATAGCTGAGCGTGCCGACCGGGGCGAACAGGCTGGAGGGGCCGCTGCGGACATTCACGCGGGCACCGGGGGAGATGCCACCGATGGTTGTAACATCGGGACCAGTCACCGGCGCGGCGCGTCCCTGCGCATCCGCCGGTATGGCGAGCGCCAGCACCAGATGGCCCGCGAGTGCGGCGGCGAAAAAAGTCCTGCCCGCACGCTTCCAGAATTCAATACTCATGCGTCCTCCAAGTTAAAGCCCGCTGAAATGCAACAATTTTGTATAGCACGCAGAGGTGGCCTGCGTGAAGATATCGTTCCCCATCAGGGCGACAGCACGGCGGTTTGCCTCCTGCGCCGTTATCGGCTATGTCAAGATCAACGAAACCGCCATAGCTCAGCAGGCGCGCGCCGAACGCACATCCCGGCGTTGCCCCGTGATCGACCGCAGTCTCGGATCGGCAGCCCCGGGATGGGCCTCGCCGCGCCGCAACACGCTCTCTCTCGCATGAGCCGCCTTTACGTGGGGCCGCGTGTGTGACAGGGCCCCCCGAGGAGCAAGCCCAGCGATCCTGCGCCGGAGGTCAGCGTCCGCCAGATCCGCCGTTGTCACTGTGAAAAAATGCTTAGGAAATGACGGAAAATCAATCACATAGACTAGCCGTTGCCCCGATGATGGATGGTGGGGATTAAACATATATTTCAATGGTTTGGGTGGATAAGTGTGCAGCACATGTTCATGTTTTGATCGCGCAATATCGTGCTGCGTCGCGTTTTCTTCGGTTCGTCATGTTCGAAACGGCGAAACTCAGTTCTCGAATTTCATCTGCCGAAATGTCAGCGAAATGCGTCGCGTTCGTTGGGACTTCTGGCCTTCGACAATATCCGTCTTTCTGGCCGCAATAGCATGGGTCCACTCATGGCGGGCTTCACCAGCCATAACCAAAAGGCTGTCGGGCTGGAGCAGAAGATCCATTTTCCGGGCAGACTTCTGCGAGGCAAACCGCATCACGCATGCCGAGAGCAAGCTCAGGGATGCTATCGTCTCCCCAAAGCAGGGTAGGCAGTCGATATGGGCAGAGATGCCCTGTCCTGGCTGATACTCATTGATGATGACCTGATCCGGAACGGCTTGAAATTGGCCTTCAGAGGTCAACCGTTCCGCCAGGTGCTGAAACAGGTCAGGCAGGGACCCAAGATAGTCTTCCCGCCGGGCTTGCCGTGCTTTGTAGTCGTAACGATAGCCGTAATGCTGCACCCGCCGCTTCAGATCGCGACGCCAGGGGGCTGCGTCGATCTCACGGACGAGCCTTTTGGCCTCATCCTCGTGGATGAAATTTGCCAGATAGGTCAGCCCGTCCGGCCACTCATCCGGAAAAAACGAAGGTTGCGAAGGCGGTGTGGCCATCGGTGGCAGACTCCTCGTTGTCCGTGTTCTGGTGGGTATATCCCGGGTAGTCTTCGGGGTCGAAACTGAAGATCGCCGGAGCCGCAAACCCGGCCTTCCGCGCCGCCTCGTCCATCTTGAACGCGCCCTCGTAAAACGGGCTGTCCACTGTCGAGATGACGACCAGGCCGCCCGGTTTCAGGTGGTTCCGAGCGCTCTTGAGAAACTGGGTCACCAAGACATGATTTGGGTTTTGTCCGTAGCGTGGATCACGAGAGGCCACGTTTGGAAACTGGAAGATGATCGTTCGGAACTGGCGTTTCCCTATGGCATCAGTCAGCCGTGTCGCGTCCACGCGGGTCTTGATGCTGCATCCTAGCTTCAGAAGCTGGCGCGCATTGTCGTAGGCGGTGTCCGTCAGATCTTCCTCTGCCTCGTACACTGTCGCGAGGATCGAGTAGGTTGGAGCGCGCGGCTTGCGCGACATCGTCAGAGCAAAGCTCAGATTGCCTTCACCTACAAACAGAACGCTTCCCATGCGCATGCGGGCGGTGAAGTCGAATTTCGCCGCCACCTTGGCCAGCTTCTTTGTCGACAACGCCGGATATCGGAGCGCCTGGTGAATGGCCTCTTGAAGCGTTGCGCCGCGAAATTCGTAAATGGTGATCCTCAGGCCAGTTTTTCAAAACCTCGATAGGTTGCCGCAATGCAGTTAATCCCTAGTTAATCGTTCGTTTATCGTATTCTGCACCTATCGCTGTATCCGGAGCTGTGCGTTCCGTGCGTGCGACATGCAAAAAATCGGAACGCCGGCCGTTCGATGATATTCTCTTGTCCAGTAAGATCGCTGCACCCTGTTTCATGGTTTGACGAAGTCAGTTCAAATCAACCATTTTTGGCAACTTGCCTCCACACGGGCAAGAATAGCTGGGCTCTGGAACATAAGCACTAAGTCAGGCCATCAGATCCAGTCTGCCAGCCTCTGCACGACATCCATCTTCTCGTGCAGGACCGCGATGATGATTGGGCGGTCGATGACTATCCAGAAGATGTAGTGACGCTGGCACCGGTGGAGGCAAACCCCGTCGGGCAATCTGTGGAATGATTGTGAGCGCACCCGACCGACACCGATAGCGTCGAGGCAGTCCTCGATCTGATCGAGGTAATTGTCAGCTTGATCGGGACCCCAGGTATCGAGCGTATACCGCCAGATGCCCCGAAGATCTTCCTCCTCGGCAAGGGTGATCTGATAGCCGGGCATGGATCGGGTCAGACCCCAGCACGCTTGCGTTCTTCGCGCCGAATTTCCTCAACGGACTTTCTGGAAAGCTGTCCGCGCCGCGCCTGCTCGATCCTAGGCTCCAGGAAGTTGGCCAACGCCATGAAAGCCTGGTCCTCGCTCATCCCGGCAACGGAAGGGGTGTCGCCAAGCGCCCGACCCAAGACATAGTCCTTGATGCTCTGCCCTTTGAGAGCAGCGATGGCCTTGAGCTTCTGGTGGTCTTCCGGCGAGATGTCGATCGAGAGTCTGGGCATGCCAAAACGATAGTCGATCATTCCCCACATTACAACATTTGTTGAAGCTGAAGGGTTCAGCAATGCCCCCTTTTTCGAGTCAACCCAACCCAACCCAAACGCCGCCGTCTTCCTGTCTTTGCGCGGGGTGGGGTGGCAGGACAGACGCCGTGTGCGTATGGTGTGCACAGCGGGTCCGTTCCGTTAGAGGGCGCACACGAGGAGAACGCTGAATGCCAAAAAACGCAGCCACCGAGGCAGTGAGACTATCTTGTGCGCCCATGATGGATTGGACCGATCGGCATTGCCGCAGTCTGCACCGGCACCTGAGTCGCCAGACGCTGCTTTATACAGAGATGGTGACGGCGCCCGCGCTGGTGCGGGGCGGGGCGCTGCACCTGCTCGATCATTCCCCCGCAGAGCACCCCGTGGCGTTGCAACTGGGCGGCTCGGACCCGCGCGAACTGGCGCAGGCGGCGCGGCTGGGGGCACAGGCGGGCTATGCCGAGATCAATTTCAATGTGGGTTGCCCCTCGGACCGGGTGCAATCGGGAACGTTTGGCGCGGTGCTGATGAAGGATCCTGATCTTGTGGCCGCGTGCTGCGCTGCGATGATTGCCGCGCAACCTGTTGAAGTGACGGTGAAATGCCGTATCGGGGTGGATCATCAGGATCCCGAGACGGTGCTGCCCGATTTTCTGACGCGCGTCGCGGCAGCGGGTGTCAGCCGCTTTGCCATCCATGCCCGCAAGGCCTGGCTCGACGGGCTTTCGCCCAAGGACAACCGCGAGATCCCGCCGCTCGATTACGGTCTCGTGCTGCGGATGAAGGCGCAGTTCCCCGCGCTCGACATCAGCATCAATGGCGGCATCACCTCGCTCGATCAGGCCGAGGGGTTTCTTGCTGCGGGCCTTGACGGCGTGATGGTGGGGCGCGCGGCCTATCATCAACCGGTAGAGATCCTCTGCGCGGCGGACCGGCGGATCTTCGGCTCGGACGCGCCCGACACCACGCCCGAGGCCGCGGTGCGCGCCATGCTGCCTTATATCGAGTCGCATCTGGCAGGAGGCGGCCACCTGCATCAGATCACCCGGCACATGATGGGGCTCTTTGCGGGCCGTCCCGGCGCGCGGCTCTGGCGACGGATGCTGTCGGAGGGTGCGACCCGGCAAGGGGCCGGGCCGGAACTGGTCGAGGCGGCGCTGGCGCAGGTTGCAGCCAGCCAGCCGATGCCCCCCGCCGCCCCGGTGCCGCGTCAGATCGCGTAGCGCAGGATCACCGCCAGCGCCTCGTTCTGCGGGATCTCGTCGCGGCGCAGCGCCACCACACGCCCACCCGCGCCCACCACACGCGCTGCGATCTCGTCGATCACGCCATAGCTTGCCGCGCTCTCGGTCTCGGCAAAGCTGATCTCGCCCGCCGCGTCCACCGTTCCGGGCACCACTGCGTCGATATCCACCATCAGCGTGTCCACCGCGCCAAAGGTCGCGGCGCGGGCGGCGCGGGCGATCTGGGTGCTGGCGCGCCCCTCGGCCTCGCGCGTGGCATAGAGCGCGTTGAGCCGCGCCACTTCCTCGGCCTGCAAGCCGTCAAGTATGGGCCGGGCGGCTGCGGCCAGATCTGCGGCGTCCATGCGGGTCGCACTGCCGGTGATGGATGTGGCGGCCAGCCCGTCATAGCTGTTGACCGAGCGGTAGATCGGCAGGAGCGGGTCCACCCCGGCCAGGATCAGCGGTTCGTGCCGCCCCGCCAGCACCGGACGCAGCGCCGCATCGACCTGCCGGGCAAAGGCGCGCAGCAGCACCTTCTGGCCCTCCGCGCCGCCGATGCGGCCCGAATAGCTGCGCGAATTGAGATTGGCCACGCCCGCCGCACTGGCGCCGTCGCGCGGCATGTCGGGCACCCGGATCTCCTCGGCCGGCAGATCGGCAAAGACCTCGATCAGCCGCACTTCGTTTTCCTGCAAGGCCAGCACAAAGGCGTGCTGGTTGACCGACAGCGTCCGCCACAGCGGCTTGAGATGAAACCGGTCGGAGACCTGAACCATCGATTTCAGCCGGTTCGGCAGGCGATGGCTGCGCAGATTGTCGGGGGTGACGAAAAGCGCCAGCGCATTGGACTGATGCGCCCAGAACGCGTCATCGTCGAGCAGGTCAGCCACCTGTTCCTCGATCGGCCAGATCGTGCGTTTGGGCGTGTCGTTGGCTTCGAGCTGCGCCACGGCCTCTTTCAGCATGTTGCCAAGCGCGGTGCGCGCCGATCCGATGTCCTGCGTCAGCGGTGTGGTTTCAAGATAAATGCTGACGGCGGCCGGACTGCGCATGGCGATCAGGTTCTCCAGTTCGGGACGGGTCGGGATATCAGTATGCATGGCGCGCAACCTCCTTGAAAAATCTAGTGCACAGGTAATGACGATAAAGGTTGAAGTCAAACCAGCTTGACACCGCGCCAGGCAGGCGCGGTCCGGTGGCTTTCCCTTGTCCCGGACAGGGTGTAAGGCTGGCCCGGATCACATCGGAGCGCACCATGCCCATCGCCTTGCCTGATACCACTTTGCTGCTTGAAATGCTGGTCCTGCTGATGATCATCGGCGCCTTTGCCGGGGTGCTGGCGGGGCTGCTCGGCGTCGGCGGCGGAATTGTTCTGGTGCCGTCGTTCTTTTATGCCTTTCAGACGCTGGGTTATGACGCGCCGCAACTCATGCAGATCTGCCTTGCGACATCGCTGGCCACGATCATCGTCACCTCGCTGCGCTCGGTTCTGAGCCATCACAAGAAGGGGGCGGTCGATTGGCAGATCCTGCGGACATGGGCCCCCGGCATAGCCGTCGGGGCGATCCTCGGCATGTTGCTGGCCTCAAGCCTGCGTTCGAGCACCCTGCAAGGGCTGTTTGGGGCAATCGGCATCGTGATCGGCCTCTACCTCGGCTTTGGCCGGTCGCATTGGCGCCTGGCAGAGGCCATGCCGCGCGGCCTCACCCGCGCCGTGCTCTCGCCCATCGTCGGCTTTCTGTCGGTGCTGATGGGGATCGGGGGGGGCAGCTTCGGGGTGCCTCTGATGAGCCTTTACGGCGTCCCGATCCACCGGGCCGTGGCCACAGCGGCGGGCTTTGGCATCACCATTGCCGTGCCGTCGGTGGCGGGGTTTCTCCTGCTTGACATCGCCGCCGAAAACCGCCCGCCCTTTACCGTTGGTGCCGTCAATCTGGTGGCGTTCTTCGTGGTCATCTCGATGACGCTGGTGACGACCCCCTGGGGGGTCAAGCTGGCGCATGCGATGGACCCCAAACCGCTCAAGCGGGTGTTTGCGGTATTCCTGACGCTGGTTGCCCTCAACATGCTGCGCAAGGCTCTGGGCTGGTGAAGGATTTCGCGCAGACCGGCTGGGCGATCTTCGCGCCCGAGCCCGGATTGCGCGCCTGGGCACAAGACGCCCGCCGCGCCGCGCTGGAGCGGATAGCCGATCCGGCGGAACAGGCGCGCAGCCTGACCTGCGAGGGCACGTGGTTCGTGGGCGTCGATTGCCTGCCCAATGATGCGCGCGGGGTCGTCGGGCAGGGCGGGCCACTCCAAGGCACGGCCCTGCGCCGCGCCGAGGCGCTCTATGGCCGCCTGCCGCTGCACCGCGCGCAGGTCTCGGTGATCTACCCCGGCTATCCGCGTCCCCGCGACGGCGAGGATGCGGCGGCCTTGCGCTATCGCCGCACCCGCGACGCGGCCCATGTTGACGGGCTGTTGCCGGTCGGGCCGACGCGGCGCCGGATGTTGCGCGAACGCCACGCCTATATCCTCGGCCTGCCTCTGACCGAGGCCAGCCCCGAGGCCAGCCCGCTGGTGGTCTGGGAGGGTAGCCATCATGTGATACGACGCGCCTTTGCACGGGCGTTGCACGGGATCGCGCCGCAGGAATGGGGCGAGGTGGACCTGACCGACACCTACCACGCCGCGCGCCGCGAGGTGTTCGTGAGCTGCCCACGCCGCGCCTTGCCCCTGCAACCGGGGGCGGCCAGTCTCCTGCACCGACTGGCGCTGCATGGCGTCGCTCCCTGGGGCACGTCCGCCAAGGCTTCGCCCGAAGGCCGCATGATCGCCTATTTCCGCCCGCAGTTTCAGGATGACACGCGCCCCGATTGGCTTGTTCTGCCCTGAAACCTGGCGCTTCAGGGGCCCCCCGGATCCCCCCATGCGCCCCAACCGGACGCAACACGCGCGCCAGATCATCGGCAATCGGGTCGCGCGATATGTCAGCAAAGACCTTGGCCAGCGGCGCTGACAACGGGTTGGCCGTGGATGGCTGTGCCAAGAGTGCCCGGACCGCCTCCACCACCGCATCAAGGGCGAAGCACGGTCACTCCTCCCTCTGCCACAGAACGGTATCGCTTCCGATCACCCGGTCATTGACCCGCTTCAGCCCCGTTCCAGCCGTGCGGCGCGGCCGCCCCGCCGTTTCTTCAACAGATCGGCGCGGTCCGGCAGCGCGGCCATGATCTCGTGACGTTCCTCAGGGCTCATCTTTGACCAGCGCGTGATCTCTTCGATCGAGCGCAGACACCCCGTGCAGATGCGCGCCGCCGGATGGACCACGCAGACCTTCACGCAGGGGCTCTCGACCTCCTCGCGCCGCCAGGGCGTTTCATCCGTCATGCTCTGCCCTCATATGTCCCATCCGGTCCAGCACACCCTGAAGAATATAGGCCGCCGCCACAGTGTCGATCACCTGAGAGCGACGCTTTCGCGACGCATCCGCCTCCAGCAGCGCTCGTTCGGCAGCGACAGTCGATAACCGCTCGTCCCAGAACCCGATCGGCAGATCGGTGAGCCGCGCCAGATTGCGGGCAAAGGCGCGGGTCGATTGGCATCTCGGTCCTTCGCTGCCATCCATGTTGCGCGGCAGGCCAAGGATGATCCCCCCGGCCTCGCGCCGGGCGGCGATCTCCAGCAGGCGCGCCGCATCGGCGGTGAATTTCGTGCGCTGCACCGTCTCCTGCGGGCTCGCCACCGACCAGCGCCGGTCCGACAGCGCCACCCCGATGGTCTTGGTTCCCAGATCAAGCCCAAGGATCGCCTGTCCCGGCGGCAAGGCCCTGGCAAAGCCCGCGATGTCGTCGCAGATCATTCCCCAACCCCGGCATTTTCCGCCGCCGCGCGCAGCATCGCAAGGCGCTCGGCATCCTGCTCAAACACCGCCTGCGCCGTGTTCCAGGCCGCCCGCGCCTTGTCGGTCTCGCCCAGCACGCCATAGGCGTTGATCAGGCGCGCCCATTCCTCGGCGCTGCCGCCATCCTGGTCCAACCGCTCCGCCAGCCCCGCCACCATGCCGCGGATCATCTCCTGGCGGGCCTCGGGATCCATGCCCTGCGCCGCCGCGATCTGTCCGGCATCCGGGCCGGGCGCCCCGGCCAGCGGGGGCAGGCTGTAGCGTTCTCCCGCCAGCGCCGCGATCTCCTCGATCTGGGCCCGGATCGGCTCGACCCAGGGCGCCTCCTCGATGCTCTCGTCCAGCAGATCACGCCACAGTCGGAACGCGGCATCGGGCCGATCGATCTGGAGCGAATAAAGGCCAAGATAGAACCGCGCCGTCGGCTCGCGCGGATCGCGCTCCAGCGCCGCGCGCAGCGCCGCCTCCGCCTCGGTCGAGACATAGCCTCCACTGGCATTGATCATCAAATCGGCCAGCATGGCATGATCAGCCGCCGTCGCCTCCTCGCCAAGCAACGCCAACAACTGCTCCTGCGCCCGTCGCGCGGCGGCCAAATTCCCCATCGCGGCCTCGCTCCGCACCAGAAACCGGAGCCCCATTTGATCCTCCGGGCGCTCGGCCACGGCCTTGCGCAACCGCTCGATCAGACGCATGTACTCGTCCGGCACGCCCTCCGGTACGCCGGTCTCGCCGGGACCAAAGCGTTCCTCCGCCACCCCCTGTTCCAGCCGCGCAGACCGCGCCGCCTCCGAGGCGGCAAGACGTTCGGCCATCGGCAGATCGGGATAGCCCGGCGCTCCGATCCGGTCATAGATCAGCACCCCGCCGCCAGCGATCCCCACCACGATGAGCGCCGCCATGACGATCCCGGCCGCGCGCGGCTGTCCGCCTTCCGCCCCCCCCGCCCGCAGTTGAGCATCCGCCGACAGGATCTTACGCGAGACTTCGGCGCGCAGCCGTCCGGCATCCTCGGCGCCGATCACCCCCCGCGCCAGATCGCGCTCGATTTCCCTCAACTGGTCGCGGTAAACCCGCAGGTCATAGGCCGCAGGTGGCGCATCCCCGACCCGTCCGCGCAGCAACGCAAGGCCCAGAACCGCCCCCGCGCCGATCGCCAGTGCCGCAACGATGATCCAGAACGCCATGACCTCTCCCTCATCTGTCATCGTCCATGTAACCGCACGCGGGCAAGGAAAAAAGAGGCATCTGGTCACGCCTGCGCCGGGCCTGTGCGCCGCACTGTCGCAATGTCGCGATTGAGATGCAAATCGCCGCCCGCAGTCACCTTTGCACCGTCGATCGGGCGCATTACCATGCCAGTTGAAACGACACGCGAATCCCGCCAGATCTCCGCCAACTCCAGAGAGCGCGCATGAAACACTATTCCGTCTTTGCCGTCGCCCGAGAGGCCCTTCGCTACCACATGGGATGGGAGCGCGCCTGGGCCTCGCCCGAGCCGAAGAAGAAATACGACGTCATCATCGTGGGCGCGGGCGGGCATGGTCTGGCCTCGGCCTATTACCTGGGCCGCAATTTCGGCATCACCAATGTCGCGGTCCTCGAAAAGGGCTGGCTCGGGGGCGGCAACACCGGGCGCAACACCACCATCATCCGCTCCAACTACCTGCAAGACCCTTCCGCCGCGATCTACGAGAAATCGCGCTCGCTCTACGAGACGCTCAGCCAGGATCTCAACTACAACATCATGTTCAGCCCCCGTGGCCTCATCATGCTGGCGCAGACCGAACACGAGGTGCGCGGCTATCAGCGCACCGCGCAGGCCAACGCGCTGCAAGGGGTTTCGACCGAATTCATCTCGCCCCAGCGCGTCAAGGAAATCGTGCCGATCATCAATCTCGACGGGCCCCGCTATCCGGTGCTTGGCGGTCTCTATCAGGCGCGCGGCGGCACCGCACGCCACGATGCGGTGGCCTGGGGCTATGCCCGCGCCTGTTCGGCGATGGGGATGCACATCCTGCAAAAATGCGAAGTCACCGGCATTTCGCGCGAGAATGGCCGCGTCACCGGCGTGACCACCAATCGCGGCGATATCGGCTGCGACAAACTCGGCATCGTCGTCGCCGGCCATTCCGGCCATCTGGCCGAGATGGCGGGCTTTCGCCTGCCGATCGAATCCGTCGCCCTTCAGGCGCTGGTCTCCGAGCCGATCAAACCCTGCATGGACTGCGTCGTCATGGCCAACACCGTGCATGGCTACATGTCGCAATCCGACAAGGGCGAGATGGTCATCGGCGGCGGCACCGACGGCTACAACAACTACACGCAGCGCGGCTCCTTCCACCATATCGAGGAAACCATCCGCGCCCTGATCGAGACCTTCCCGATGGTCGCCCGCCTCAAGATGCTGCGTCAATGGGGCGGCATCGTGGACATCACCGGCGACCGCTCGCCGATCCTCTCGAAAACCCCGGTCGAGGGCATCTTCATCAACTGCGGCTGGGGCACCGGCGGCTTCAAGGCCATCCCCGGCTCCGGCTGGGGCTTTGCCGAACTCATGGCCAAGGGCCATTCGCCCCTTTGCGACGAATTCGGCCTCGACCGCTTCTATCAGGGCCGGTTCATCGACGAATCCGTCGCTGCGGGGGTGGCGCACTGATGGCTGGCGTCAAACTCTCGGACTTTGTTGCAGAAACACTTGCAAGTATTTCCGATGGAGTACGCAAGGCTCAAGAACATTCAATGAAGAATGACGGTGTACCTATTGCTCCCAGCAATGTTGATGGAGAACCGAGGACGGAGGGCAATCAGATGGTAAAATTTTCTGTCGCTCTTCAGGCGGAATCGGCGTCAAAAGTTGATGGAAAAGGCGAATTGGGCGGTCCAATTGTTTCGCTCGTTGGTGGCCAAGCCAGTTTGGAAGGTTCAAAGGCCTCTTCAAATGCTTCATCGCACACAGTCGAGTTCTCGGTGCCAATGCACTTCAATATGAGTTGGAAAAAGTTCCAAAAGGATTCAAAGCCATGCTAATCCTCACCTGCCCCTGCTGCGGCGTTACGGGCGAAGAGACCGAATTCCACCAAGGCGGCGAGGCGCATCTCAAGCGCTTCGGCCCCGGCGCGTCGGACGATGATTTTCACACCTACATGTTCGCCAAGGAAAACCCCAAGGGCGTGCATTTCGAACGCTGGCGGCACAATAACGGCTGCGGCAAATGGTTCATCGCCGCGCGCGATACCGTCACGCTGGAGGTCTACGGCACCTACCCCGCCCAGACCCATGAGCCGCCAAAACAGATCCGCGACGCGATCACCGCCAAACGCCCCGGCTGGACATGGCGCGGTTTCGCATGAGCTTTCACTGTTCCAAAAATACTCAATCGACGCCCGAAACGGGCAAGAGGGCCTGAGACATGAGCACCAGACTGGCCAGAGGCGGCCGCCTCCTCGACAAGGGCCGCGTCCTCCATTTCAGCTTCAACGGCAAGCGCCTCAAGGGCCATCCCGGCGATACGCTGGCCTCGGCGCTGCTGGCCAACGATCAGATGCTGGTCGGGCGCTCCTTCAAGTATCACCGCCCGCGCGGCATCGTGGCCTCCGGCGCCGAAGAGCCCAATGCCCTTGTCCATTTGGGGACCGGCGCGCGCCTGGAACCCAACCAGCGCGTCACCACGACCGAGCTTTTCGACGGTCTCACCTGCACCTCGCAAAACCACTGGCCCAGCCTCGAGTTCGACATCGGCGCGGTCAATACGCATCTCGCGCGCTTCCTGCCGGCGGGCTTTTACTACAAGATGTTCATCCACCCGCGCCCCTTCTGGAAGCATGTCTACGAGCCCTTCATCCGCCGTTCCGCCGGTCTGGGTCGCGCCACCAACCCCGGCGACCCCGACCGCTACGAGCATTTCTATTTCTTCTGCGACGTGGCCGTGATCGGCGGCGGTGTGGCCGGTCTGCAATCCGCCCTTGCGGCAGCAGAGGCCGGTGCCAAGGTGCTCCTGATCGAGCAAACCGCCCATTGGGGTGGCCGCGCGCCGGTTGATCATAATGTCGATGGCGGCGAGATTGACGGTGCGCCGGTGGACGCCTGGATCACCGCCACCCTTGCAAAATTGCAAGACATGCCCAATGTCACCCTGCGCCTGCGCTGCATGGGCGCAGGGGTCTATGACCACGGCTATCTTCTGGGCTATGAGCGGGTGAGCGATCACGCCCCCGGCACGGATGCCCCCCGTCACCGCCTCTGGCGCATCCGCGCGGGCCAGATTGTCACCGCGACCGGCGCCATCGAACGGCCGCTGAGTTTCGCGGGCAATGACATTCCCGGCGTGATGCTCGCCTCCGCCATCCGCGACTATGCGGTCGATTACGGTGTCTCCATCGGCGACCGCACCGTGGTTGTCACCAACAACGATGACGCCTACCGCACCGCCATCACGCTCAAGAAATTCGGGCTTGAAATCCCCGCCATCCTCGACGCCCGCCAATCGGGCGGCGGTGCTCTGGCCGACGAGGCGCGTGCCTTGGGCATCCGGGTCGAGAACGGCAAGGGCATCGCCAAGGTCATGGGCGGAAAGCGCGTGACCGGTGTCGCCCTCTGTGCGCAGGCGGGCGAGGGCGCGGTGCTGGAGGAAATCAGATGCGATGCGGTGGCCATGTCCGGTGGCTGGTCGCCGGTCGTGCATCTGTGGTCGCATTGCGGCGGCAAGCTCCTGTGGGATGCAGCGCAGGCGCAGTTCCGCCCCGACCCGGCCAATCCGCCGCGCGGCGCGCAGGGCGAGGCCTTCGTCATCGCGGCGGGGGCCGCCAATGGCGCGTCTGATCTGGCGGCCACCCTCTCGGACGCCGACGCCGCAGGCAAGACAGCCGCAGCGGCCACGGGCCACAAACCAAAATCGACCAAGGCCCCGACCGCGACCGCCACGCCGGAAGCCGCACTGGAACCGGTCTGGCTCATGCCCCAAGGCGCAGGCATCACGCTCAGAATGAAATCCTGGCTCGACTACCAGAACGACGTCAAGGTCTCGGACGTGCAACTCGCCGCCCGCGAGGGCTATGAATCGGTCGAGCACGCCAAGCGCTACACCACGCTCGGCATGGCCACCGATCAGGGCAAGCTCAGCAATATCAACGGCCTTGCGATCCTCTCGGATGCGCTTGGCCAGCCCATCCCGCAGACCGGCACCACCACCTTCCGCCCGCCCTATACGCCGATCTCCTTCTCGGCCATCGCCGGGGCAGCGCGGGGAGAGATCTTTCAACCGCTGCGCAAGACGCCCCTCCATGCCTGGCACGAGGCCAATGGCGCGCATTGGGAACCGGTCGGCCAATGGCGCCGCCCCTATTGCTATCCCAAGGGCGAGGAAAGCCACCGCGACGCCGTGAACCGTGAAATCACCCAGACGCGGACCCGCCTCGGCCTGCTCGATGCCTCGACGCTGGGCAAGATCATCGTCAAGGGCCCGGATGCGGGCCGCTTCCTCGACATGCTCTACACCAATGTCATGAGCAGCCTGAAACCGGGGCGTTGCCGCTATGGCCTGATGTGCAACGAAAACGGCTTTCTCATGGATGACGGGGTCGTGGCGCGGCTCGACGAGGAGACCTTCCTCTGCCACACCACCACCGGCGGCGCCGAAGGGGTCCATGGCCATATGGAGGACTGGCTGCAATGCGAATGGTGGGACTGGAAGGTCTATACCGCCAACGTCACCGAGCAATATGCCCAAATCGCCGTCGTCGGCCCCAAGGCGCGCGAGACGCTGGCCAAGCTGACCAATGCCGACCTCGGCAATGACGCGCTGCCCTTCATGGGCTGGGCTGACCTCACGCTGGCCGGTCTGCCCGTCCGCGCCTATCGCATCTCCTTCTCGGGCGAGCTCAGCTATGAAATCGCCGTTCCCGCCAGCCTTGGCCGCGCCCTCTGGGACGCGCTCTTGGAGGCAGGCGCCGAGCATGGCGTCACGCCCTACGGCACCGAAGGCCTGCATGTCATGCGCGCCGAAAAGGGCTTCATCATGATCGGGGATGAGACCGACGGCACGGTGATCCCGCAGGATCTGGGCATGGGGTGGGCGATTTCCAAAAAGAAAGAGGACTACCTGGGCAAACGCGCGCAGGAACGCTCGCACATGGCCGATCCGAACCGTTGGAAACTGGTGGGTCTGGAAACGCTCGACGGCTCGGTCCTGCCCGATGGGGCCTATGCCACCGCGCCCGGCCACAACGCCAACGGCCAGCGCAAGACCCAGGGCCGCGTCACCTCGAGCTATTACTCGCCCACTCTGGGCAAGGGCATCGCCATGGGTCTGGTCCATAACGGCCCGGACCGCATGGGCGATATGCTCGACTTTCCAAAGGTTGACGGCGGCATCGTGAAAGCGCGCATCGTCGATCCGGTGTTCTACGACAAGGACGGGGAGAAACAGAATGTCTGACGCCGTGTCCGCCCTGAACGGGGCCCGCTACGAGGGGTTTGCCACCATCGAGGATCAGGGCCTCTCGGGCATGATCACCCTGCGCGGCGATCTGGCCTCCAAGGACCTCAAGGCGGCGGTCAAATCCGCCACCGGCCTTGGAATTCCGGCGCAACGTCAGGCGCTGACGGGCAAGGGCACAGCCGCGCTCTGGATGTCGCCGGATGAGCTTTTGCTTCTTTGCCCCTATGCCGAGGTGACAGAGCGGCTCGCCGCCATCGAGGCGGCGCTCACGGGTCAGCATTTTCTCGCCCAGAATGTCTCTGACGCCCGCGCGCTCTTGCGCATCTCGGGCGCGGGCGCGCGCGAGGTTCTGGCCAAGCTCTGCCCGGTCGATCTTGCGCCCGAGGCTTTCACCCCCGGCATGCTCCGCCGCACCCGCATGGCCCAGATCCCCGCCGCCTTCTGGCTCGACAATGAGGGCGCATTTCACCTGATCTGCTTCCGCTCCGTGGCGGACTATGCCTTCAATCTCCTCAAGGCATCGGCCCGGCCGGGCGGCGAGGTCGGGCTTTACGCCTGACCCGGCCAATCCCGAC
>Ga0210011_1000360_pt1 | contig 51425 bp, 63 predicted proteins | sample CryGeymeta201502_FD_183972 | JGI IMG/M metagenome (GOLD analysis project Ga0210011, IMG submission 183972) | Groundwater microbial communities from Crystal Geyser aquifers in Utah, USA - Crystal Geyser metaG 2015-02 (SPAdes) (version 2) | ecosystem: Environmental > Aquatic > Deep subsurface >...
GCAAGAAAAGCTAAGATTGCACAGAGGACTCAAACTTCCAAAAAGGCGAGTTTTGATCGCTCACTTTCTGAAGTCAAAACAGTGACCGTTTTTCAGGAAAAAACCAACACAAAATTTCCCTTAACCCAAACAATACATTAGCAGTTATAGTCAAGTCACTAATTGTAACTTTGTGATGATTTCTGTTGATCTCTTCGAACAATGGTATGAATTCGGAAGAATTGATTGGATTGGGGGGCTGGAGTATCCGGAGTGGACGGTGAAAGAGGTGGGGAGGTTTTTAAGACTCTAAAATAAGATCGCTTTCGGTAAAAACAAATTTTTCCTGTCGGTCTTTTTCACCTTCATCCGTTCTCATATTAAAGAGTAAGTAAGATTTACCTTTCACTGTTTCTGTATCAATATTCTCAACAAAATTATTTACCTCATGATGATTGCCAAACCAATCTTCGAAATGAGTATAAGCCGGTCGATCAGAGAGCGTCATGTAAGACAAAGTTGCATTTATAGTCTTTCCAGTTTGTACATTTAACAATGTTATACCCTGGCAAGACGTGCCGCAATTACGTAAGAAAATAATAGTACTATCCCCAAGCCAGTGTAAATCGCTCCTAACATCCCAAAAGGGGTTGGTGGAATGAAATATTTTTTTAGTTTTTTGGCTGGTTAAATCAAGAATCATTAATGTCAGTTCATTCTCTCTTAATTCGTCATTCTCGTTTGGATCGTAAGAAAAAACAATCTGCTGCAAAGATGGTGAAAGCGCAAAATTCTGAATTTGTTTATCAGCAAAGTATACTTGCTTCTGAGAATTATTTTTGAGTACAAAAATGCCACCATGTCTTCCCTTGGTAATATTTTTAAAATCAGGCTGGGCTATTTTTTGGATATCTATAAAGTTGGTCGAGTTGACCTCAACGATAGAGAAAGAAGACTTTGTTCCATCTACAAAAGATGTATGTCTTATGAAAGCCAATAAACCCGAAGTAATCAATACAAAAACAAATAAAAAACTGTAAAACAAGTATTTTCTTTTCATAGCCTGAGAAAAAAGATCTTTGCTTCTCGACCGTACTTGTTGACATATGAAATGATAAGTGTTGGAGGTTGGTTTTCCGCCCAACCAGGAGTGCTAGCACTATCATCATAGTAGTGATTTGCTCCACCAGTGGGATCTGTCAGTTCTCCGGAAATAACCTTGCCAGCGATTTCGTATGAGTTTATCCAGGCTTGTTGATCTATTTCGTTACCAGTACGTAAAGGATCTTCAACAAAAGGACGATTAGAATCTCCACTATTAAAAGCACTAAAGTGCTTTGGTATAGTAATTACTTCCCAATAAGAACTGGGCCAACTATTGCTTGCAACCCGATTTTTAATCACCCAGCCGATAGCTATTCGAGCTTCATTTGGGACTAAAGTATTTCTTGCCTCTCCAAATAGAGCACGAGCCATTACTATTTGATCCGTATCATCCTCAAAGTTCCCACTCCACTTTGGATCATCTACTGTAGGAATGCGAGATGGCGGTTGATCTATATCTTCGCTTGGTTTTTCTGAATCCAACTCACCTAAATTCAAAATTACTTTATGCAAGGTGGGGGTTTGATCTGCCCAGAACTCAATGTAATGAGTGTTTTTATTCAGGTCATTGGCAACAGTTTTCTGCTCCCTTTTGGAGCCACTAAAGATTTGTTTTGGAGTAGCATGCCAAAACCAGTCTTTCCAAAGTAATGAGGCGGCATTTTTCTCAATTTCGTTATCAACAATCAATTTAACATCATCGCCGTCAAATAAGTGCCAGGTTACACTAGCCTCAGCAATAATTGATTTCAGAGGCAAATTAATAAGAGCAACCGTAACCCATGGGCGTCCGTTGCCATTTTCGGCTTTCAGCTCCAAATTGAGTTCGATTTTTGTTTGATCAAGAACTTGCCAGAAGTAAAACTCATCTACCTGCACGCTATCCATTGGGATAAAATTGACAGAGTGTTCACCTACTTCAAAATTTAGCAAAAAAATATTGATCTGTGATTTTCCTTTCAGTTTTGTGCCATTCCAAGCAGGAGGAACATCATATTTCTGAATATTTTTTTCTGGAGGAATTTCCCTGAAAAACTGATTATCTATTTCTACTCTCAGGTCGTCTTTCCTCATGCATTGAGCAGTGATCTTGATTGCATACAATCCAGAAGTACTTATTTCAAACTTTACTTGTGTTTCGATAGTGACTTTTTTGGGGAAATCTTGGGGCACACGATCATTGTATCGTGAGAAACTTAACTCAACAACAACCATTCATATTAAATCCTTAGACCTTCTCATTCAAGCTCAGACTTTTTTCGGTAACAATTGTAAAACTCTTGGCCTTTTTCTGCTCTTTTGCTGCACCTACCACACTCTCAGCTCTCTCTCGTGTTTCCGAAACATCAAAATGTTGTGGAGATGAAAAGATTATTGGAGTATTAAAACTCAAGACTTATCAGAAATGATTCGAGTCTAGACAAAGCCATTTTATAGAACTATAGTATTTCTCATATATACGTTTTATCGTATATTATAGGAACAAATATATGAAGTATTATGATCTTAAAAACCAACTTGAACCTCTGGTAATTTTCTCACCTCAAGAGATCTACCTAGCTGATCCCGATTTTCGTCAGGCTACCTTGTACGACTGGGAAAAAAGTGGAAAGGTGGTGAAGTTAAAGAATAATTGCTATGTGTTCGGTGACTTTGTTCCTGAAAACTATGACTACTATTTGCTTTCAAACTTCATGTATGATCCATCATACATTTCTACCGAGCTCGCTCTCAATCATTTTGGCGTAATCCCAGAAGCGGTTTCTGTGATCACTGCAGTGACGACAAATAAAACTCAGTCTTTTACTGCACTTGAGACTACTTTTTCGTATCAAACTATCCGTCCAGAACTTTTTTTTGGCTATGACTTACTTGAAGTACGAGGCCATGGCACGAAGATCGCTTCCTTAGAAAAAGCAATTCTCGACTACCTCTACCTCAATTCGAGTATTTCATCTGAAGATGACTTTTTAGGTTTACGTTGGAATAAGCAAGTACTGCATGATGAGATCAAGACAACAAAATTCGAAACATACTTGGCGATCTTTTCAAATACTGCTCTTACTCAGCGCGTAAACATTTTGCGAAAATATTTGGGAAAATAAATATGCTCGATATCAATACCATAAAACAGGCCTATGCCTCTCGATTTCACTCATTTGAAAGAGGCTTGCTACGGGAATATCTCCAGTATCAAATATTAGCCATACTATTTGATCATCCGCTGAGTCGCAAACTCTCCTTTTTAGGAGGGACCTGCTTACGCATAGTACATCAGTTACCCCGATTTTCAGAAGACATTGATTTTGACAATACAAAATTGAGTGATACTGAGTTTGAAATACTCGGTCAATTTTTGCAGAAAGAACTCAAAAAGCGAGGCTACTTAGTAGAAGTTCGATTTGTCTCCAAAGGAGCGTTTCATTGTCACATTAAATTTCCGGATTTGTTGTATAAACATGGAATCTCACCACAAAAAAGTGAAAAAATTCTGATTCAAGTTGATACTTTTGACCAAGGTGTGGAGTATCAATCAGACATCTTTATTTTGGATAAGTTCGAATTTTTCACTCAGATTAAGGTGACACCTAAAGATGTTATCTTATCACAAAAACTTTGGACTATCACTCAAAGACCTCGACTGAAAGGACGTGATTTTTTTGACATTATGTTTTTGTTACAAACAACACAACCAAATCTATCTTTTTTACAAGCCAAGTTTGGCAAAAAAGACTTCGCTGTACTCAGCGAGGAAATTTTAGAAAAGTTACACACCCCCGATTATGCGCAGTTGGCAGATGATGTGAGACCATTTCTATTGAACTCAACTGACGCAGATAGGCTTGCATTGTTTCCTGATTTTTTACGGCAAAAGTGGTTGAATAAAAATGTATGATTATTTCCTTACTTCATTTTGATTCAGAAATTGATCCTCAAATAGTAAGTCGAGGAGTGAGCTGTTAGACGAAAGTTTTGAGTCGATTCAAAAAACTCCTATCTTAGCTGAGTTAGACAGTTATTTTGCTCAGGGAGCTACTCTGCTCAAATACCAGGTTATTACGAAAATTCAAGGTAGGGACGCTGGACTCAGTTTTCTTCTTGAAAATCAGGCTGGTTCATGTTATTTATTTTTGCTCTTGAGCAATTTTTTGACTACTTTATCAAAGTCGGAAATGTAGTGTTTGTCCTGCTCTTTTTTGAATACCTCGTATTCCTTTAACGCTAGAGTCTCAGCCACTTCGTGACTAATTTTTCCAGTATTGATCAAAATCTCGTATTCACTAAACTTCAAAAAGGCGTTAAGTTTTTCGACCCAATCTTTCATGGTCATGGCTCTGCCACGCGCAGCTTGTAACTCGGCGTAATCCAAATACATGTTGCCAATACTATTGAGATGAGCTAGCTCCTTTTTATCCAGATAGTTTTTGGCAATTACAACATCGCTTGGCATAATTTTGCCTTCTGGAGATCGCCTCCAAGAAGTCAATCCCATTTTTTCTTTTTTATTGCTGACACGGTCCACTATGATTTCTGCGGCGGTTTTACTAGTAATGGCAAAATGAAGTTTATTTTGAACAGTCGCAAAAAACTGTTTACTCTCATACGCTTGTGGCGAGTAATCAATGGCTGTCGCATAAATATCGGTGATCTTTTGATAAATCATCCGTTCGCTGGTACGGATATCCTTAATTTCTTCGTAGAGCTCATCAAAATATCTCGCACTAAAGCGGGAGCCATACTTCATCCGATTAACATCTAAGACATAACCTTTGTGAATATAGTTTTTCAAAATTCCCGTCGCCCACTGGCGAAACTGTGCGCCTCGCTCAGAACTGACGCGGTAACCAACAGCGATAATCGCCTCAAGACTATAAAAGGTAACCTTTCGGGAAACTTCTCTATCTCCTTCTTTTTGAACTACCGAGAATTCCTCGATAGTTGACTCTTGATCAACCTCATTTTCTTGATAAATATTCTTTAAATGAAGCGAAACGTTATCTGTCGAACAATCAAAAAGTTCAGCCATTTTCTTCTGGGTAAGCCAAATGTTCTCTTCCGCAAATAGTACTTCAATATTTACCGACCCGTCAGGAGTTTGGTAGAAAGCTATTTGATTGTCTGGTAGTTTTTTAATCATATAAATCAAGACAAGTATAACTCTTTTGTCTATTTTCCTGAAACCTAACATTGGAACATAAGATGTAAGGTTTATGCGCGCAATTCCTTACATGTATCTGGTGAGTATTAATTTGTTGTGTTGTTCGTTTGTGTAATTTAGTGGTTGTTTCTGTCCGTTAGTGCTCGAGAAATGGGAGGACTTTCGAACAATTGATTGGATTTATTACCTAGAATATTCAGAATACACACTCAAGGAAATCAATCACTTCTTACAATCTTAGGCCCTATTTGAGCAACCATTCGTATAGTGGCACCACCTGAATATGCAATCCTTCTCTATCAATAGTCTGTTTATCTCTCTCTGTCACCACGACGTGGGTTGTCACTTCTTTTTGCTCTAGAACCGCGGCAGTAATCGCTCGAAGTTCTCTCTCCTGAGTCTCTGGCGCATCAAAATGCTGCGATACTTGAATAAAAGCATTTTCTTTAGGTAAAAAGAAATCAACCTCATAATCTTGAGCGGTTTTATAGTAATAAATATCTTGACGTTTTCGCCGCAGTTGAAGATAAACTACATTTTCCATCAATTTACCCATATTTTCAGAGAAACTAAAACCAACTGAGCCAACTAGGCCGGTATCAATGCCATAAACCTTTTTAGCAGCAATTTGTTGCTCTTTGACAGAATAGGCATATTTATTAACAACAAAAAATAACCAGCTATTTTCTAGATAATCAATATAACTTTTTACTGTATTAACACTCCCGAGCTTAAGAAGTTCTTTAAGCTTATTAAAGGAAATCAGCGTGGAAATATTACTGACAAGATAAAACGTTAATTCTTTTAGACTTTTAACATTATCCAGCTTATAACGGGTGGCAATATCACGATATAGAACATCATCGTAGAGTGTTTTGTGAATTTCTAGTTCTGGATATTTAAGCGAGTCGGGAATACCACCAGAGACAATATATTCTTTTGTCAACTTCAGAAGTTGCCCTTTTTGCTTAGTGGTTAGCACCTTAAGATTGGGAACATTTACTTCCCTAAAAGATAGAAACTCTCGAAACGAAAACGGGAATAGCTCGACCCGTATCGAACGACCAGTTAGTCGAGTTCCCAACTCTTGGCTTAAAAGAGAGGCGTTGGAGCCCGTCACAATGAACTTATAACCTTGATCATGGAGACGACGAACAAATCGCTCCCACTCCGGCACATTTTGAATTTCGTCAAATAAAAATGTTCGCTTTTCGCCAAACATGCTTATGAGTGTTTCGTGGAGCAAATCAAAGTCTTTGACCTGGAAATTTAGAAGTCGTTCGTCTTCAAAGTTAATAAAATAATATCCATCTTTAAGGTATTTATTGGCTATTTGAGCGAGAAGAGTTGATTTGCCGACTCGTCGTAAGCCAGTAATAACTGTAATTTGAGGCGCAAAGATAGTCTTTTTCAATTCTCCCAAAATCTCCCTTTCAACCCCTAAATCGCGAGCCTGAAAAGACTCAGCTTGCTCTTTTAAGGCGGAGGCGAGGATATCCTTTGTTATTTGGGTCTGTTGTTGATCTGTCATATGTTATCTACTATAATACAATTTGTTTTCACTGTCAATGAAAACAATTAACTAGTTGCTTTCAACTAAACTGAAAAGATATGCCTAGTATATCAGTCGAAATCATTAAACTTTATAGATCTCTGTTTAACACCAGAGACGACGTATTTGCCCGCTACTGGGAAGATTTGCCAGACAAAAAGTCAGGTTATGCCCCGGTTTATCGTCTAAATCAACATCCTCAAGCCTTGAGTGACGCTGTCATCTTGTCTCACCTTGAGGGAAACCAAATCATTGGGGTTTACCCCTTGTTTCCAGACAACACCACAGCTTTCTTAGCTATTGATTTTGATGGATCAGATTGGTTTAGTCTTATCCAAAAAGTGGCAGCTATTGCCGTGAATAACGGCCTTTTCTCCACCATAGAGCGCTCAAAGTCCGGCAATGGTGGACATCTGTGGTTTATCTTTAGCGAAAGATTACCTGCCTATAAAACTCGCCAGATGGGTAAATTACTTCTAGATCAAGCCGGAATTAAGAATAGAAAAACATTTGACCGAATGTTTCCTAGTCAAGATGAACATACTGGCAAGGGTTATGGCAATCTGATTTGTCTCCCTCTCCAGGGGAAATTCGCTGCTGAAGGAAAAACTGTATTTATTACCCAAGATGGTTTATCGATTCCAAACCAATAGCAATATTTACGTGAGATTCGAAAAATAACCAAACAAGAAGTTGATCAATTCCTTGAGTGTTACATAAAACTTCCAGTAAATACCAATGCAACACCTGAAGAAAACCTAAAAAATCGAGGGGATGAGGAAATTGATGACCAACCGATAGCCACAACTCAAGGCCAGCAAACAAAGTTAGTTTTAGGAGCAAATATTTTTATACCTAATATCTGGCTACCAGATAAACTTTATCGCTATTTAAAGAAGGAATTGAACTTCCCTAATCCTGATTTTTATGCCAAAGAAAGATTTGGTTATTCAACCTGGCAGACTTTCAGATTTATCAAAACCCTTGAGGTTTTACCGGATGGCATTATCGCACCAATAGGATTTCTAAACAAACTAAATGATTTTATTCAAAAGGAACAACTAAAAGCTGAGGTTATAGACCAACGAATAACTACCAAGCAAATACGTTTCCCTTCAAAACTCATTCTGCGAAAAGATCAAAAACAAATTTTGTCTAGACTGATGGGAACTAATCGGGTGATTCTTGAAGCTCAACCGGGGTTTGGGAAAACCATGGTTGCTTTAGCTTTAATGAAGAAGCTGGGGCAAAAAACACTGATTATTGTTCATACCAACACCCTGCTCCATCAGTGGCAAAAAAGGGTTACTGATTATTTCTCGCTGGCAAAAAATGATCTAGGGTTGGTTGGTGATAATAAGTGGAAAATCGGTAAAAAAGTTACTATTGCTTCTTATATGACTCTGTCTAGGAGAGGAGTTGATGAGATTAAAAACGATTTTGGATTAGTAATCGTTGACGAATGTCACCATGTTCCCGCCAACACTTTTAGTACTGTTATCAAACAATTTCTGGCAAAAAATATTTTAGGTCTGACAGCTACCGCTTTTCGCAAAGATAAATTAGAAAAGTTAATGTATTTGTACGTCAGCGACCAGATAGTAACTGCCACAAACAATGACCTAGATGAAAGCAAAGGATCTGGTTTAACTGTAAAAACGGAATTAATCACCCGAAAGACACAATTCAAAGGCAATGGTAAATTAGAAGACTTTCAGGAAGCTTGTCGATTGGTTATCACCGATGTAGATCGAAACGAGCAAATTGCAAGCGATATTGCTGCAGTTTTAGCAACTGGCACGAAATGTTTAGTGCTTACCGAACGTATAGAACATTGCGAAACTTTACTAGAATTAGTCCGACAAAAAGCCAAAGGCATCCACGCCGCTATTGCTACCGGAGTTATGACTAAAAAGCAACGCGAACGAATAACCAAACGGATGAATCAAGAACGCTTTCAACTACTAATCGCTACTGGCAAGTTAATTGGCGAAGGTTTTGATTGGCCAGCCGTATCTCACTTATTTCTAGCGTTTCCATTTTCTTGGAAGGGCAAATTAATTCAATATGTGGGACGAGTGCAAAGAAATTACGAAGGTAAAACTCAAGCCATCGTTCACGATTACTTTGATGACCAAGTACCTATGCTGAAATTGATGTATTTTAAACGGCTACGGACTTACCGCAGTTTGGGATTAAGCAAAATTGTCAGCCCTGCTAAAAAGAAAGCTGTCAGCGAGAATCAAATGAGTTTATTTTAAAAATAACTTTCTGTCCACTTGTGTACGTTTATGTAAATTTCTGTTCGAAAAATGGTATGAATTCGGACGAATTGATTGGGTTGGGGAGCTGGAGTACCCGGAGTGGACCAATAAGGAAGTGAATAGGTTTCTGCAACATTGAACACAGTGATGCAAAATTCTAGAAAGTCAGGACCTTATCATTCTCAGCCACGATCCGATAAAAATCCTCCATGTTACCGGCAGGACATTCCTCACCACTCTCTTGTTTACGGATTGCTAGGCAAGTTCCACAGGCAATCAGTGTTCCACCAGACTCAAGATATTTTTCTAGTTGCTTCTTAATATCAAACTGATCGGATGAATGAGCCAAGTACTCCACCCCTTCACCAACAAGGAACACTGACACACTGTCTCCTTTGCTGATAGCCAGATTAGCCAAACGCAAGGCATTCCAATTGATTTCAACAGTATTGCTGGAGAGAATTAAAGCGAGTTTCATAATAACCATTCCGTAAGCCAGGAGCGCATTTGTTCGATCTCGGATTCCTGAGCTGTGATGATATCGTCGCCCAGCTGTTTCATTTCCGGACGATTAGATCCTGAGAGCAACATTTGCGCCATCATCACCGCCATCTGATGATGAAGAATCATTTCTTGCAGGAAAACTTCATCAAAGTTGGCAGCATTCTTGAGCGATTCGATGTCAGAGGTTTGCCCGCCCATCATCCCACCATGCATCATGCCTCGTCCCATACCCATTCCAACAGTTGAGTTAACGGGTACTTCTGTTCCATACCAGTTTTTGTACCAAGTCTGCATCTGGGTAATCTCTTGGGATTGGCTTTGAATAATCGCTTTAGCCAAAGTCAGAATCTCCGGACGCTTAGAGCGCTCCTGTGCTAGCTTAGCCATCTCAATCGCTCCCTCGTGATGGGGAAATCATTTGTTCAATAAAATGTTGGTCAAGATTGTTAGCTATGGGTGATCCATTGACACCCTGACGGATACCCATCATCTGCATCATGCCGTAATTGTTCGTATTGACCGTATTAGTTACAAACAGCACTGTGAGCAAGCTGCCTGCCAGCAAACCAATGATTCCATAGAGAAGTGGCTGATTTTTCATAAGTACATGATATCAGTTTTAGGTCACTAGTCACAACATTAATGTAGGTCATTGGGAAAATTAATAATCAATTTTTCCAAAAAAAGATTATAAGCCAATTCTTTTGCCACCGCTCCATCAGCAGTTAATTTGTGGTTACTTGTCGGTAAAATTATTACTTCTGCTGTATCAAAACCTTTTTGAACATTCCAGCTTGCTTCTACTGGACAGAGTAAGTCGTATCTACCATGTACTATGACAGCGGGAATTGACTTAATTTTGCTCATATTTTTAATAAGTTGATCGTCTGTCAGAAAAAAATCATTGGCTTCGAAATGTAAAAAGACTTTCATAGCGTTAATATCACTCTCCTGAACATCTTCTGGGTCTATAAATGTCAAATTTTCTTGAGCGTTCATCAAGTTACCTTCCCAATTACTTACACCCGCTACAACGTCATTAACTACTTCCTTTGAACCACTGCCTATTTTATCAAGCAAATCTTTGGCAGCATTAACTGGAGTAGTCTTGTACTTTTCTAAGAAAGCAAGGCGATCCTCCCACAAATCAGTAAACATTCTGTCTATACCATTAGCTTCTGAGAATGCCCACTTTTCATCTCTGGAACTAGCTAGAAATATGCTACTTAGCAATAGACCCTTAACTTGTTCTGGATGAGCCTGTGCATAGGCTAGTGCCAAAGTCGAACCCCAACTACCACCAGCCACAAACCACTTTTTGACTTTCAATTCTTTGCGAAGTCGCTCAATGTCTTTTATTAAATCGGACAGAGTATTTGACTCTAGCTCGCCTGCGGGTAAACTTTTTCCACACCCTCTCTGGTCAAATGCAATAACGTGATATTTTTTGGGGTCATAACCTTTAGCGTTCTTTGCTCTGTGTTTTGAGCCAGGACCACCATGGAGAAGTAATATCGCTTCACCCTTGGAATTACCGTATTGAAAATAGGCAACTTTATGCCCATCTTTTTCTGGCAAAAAACTTGTGTTAAATGGCTTAGGATTTTTTTTCATTGTGCACCAATTTTACAATATAAAAACGTTACTCTCTATTTTATTTTACTACCGGATTTACTTTCTCCTTTAGCCAACTTCTTCACCACACGATCAAAGTCAGACTCAATTGGCTGGATCTTGTTAAATTCTTTGTATTCAGCCAAGGCTTTCTTATCTGCACTGTCTTTGGATACTTTTCCTTTACCACCTAAAATTCTGTACTCATTAAACGTCAAGAATTTATTAACACTCTCAGCGAACTCTTCCATGTTGAATGTCTGTCGGTTCTCGATCAGATTTTCGATGTAGTCAAAAAAACCAGTAACAGTTCGTTCAAGTTTTTTAATTTGTTCTTCTGGCAAATAATTTTTAGCTACCGTAACATCAGCAGATAAAATTCTGCCGGCTGGTGCTTGTTTCCAGGTGGTCAAGCCCATATGAGGTTGTCGACGATCTGCCCGCTCATCAATCAATTCAGCTGCAGTGTGACCAGTGATAGCGTAATGGAACTTGTTTTGAACAGTAGCAAAGAAATTTTTAGTGGTTTGAGAGTGCGGATCGTAGTCGATACTACATTCGGCAAAGATATCAGTAATTTGCTGATAAATTCGGCGCTCGCTTGACCTGATCGAACGAACTCTTTCTAGCAACTCACGGAAGTAATCCTGACCAAAAACTTTCTCTCCCTGCTTAAGGCGATCATCATTTAAAGCAAAACCCTTGATTATGTACTCTCGAAGCACTTGGGTAGCCCAAATACGGAATTGAGTTGCTCGTCCAGAGTTAACCCGATAACCAACAGCAATGACTGCATCAAGGTTATAGAAATTGGTTAGATATTGTTTTCCATCTGTGGCAGTTATCCGGATTTTCCGGACAACTGAATTTTCCTCAAGTTCTTGCGTTTTGAAAATGTTTTGCAAATGTTCATTAACAGTACGAACATCTACATCAAATAGTTCCGCCATCATTTTCTGAGTTAACCACAATGTTTCGTCTCTGACAAAGACATCCAGCTTAATATCCCCATTAGGTGAAGTGTAAAGAATGAACTTTGATGTCTGTGTTAACTCGTTTGCCATATTATTTCTTCTTAATAAACTTCTTAATATCCTCAAGACGGTAGCGTCTAATTTTTCTCTCACCAATGCGTACCGCTACCAAAATACCCTTACGGTCCCAAAGACGGAGGGTGTTGGGGTGAACGCTCAGTATCTCTGCTGCTTCTCTGAGTTTTAAGAGTTTTTCCATATGCACATTACTTACTAAGTGATGACACTAGCATACAAAATAATTGCCTATTTTTCAATTGGCTGAGCCAGTAGTGGCTGAGTCAGTAGTTTACATTTTGGAAATAACTCGCAAATAAACACGCGCTCTGACCCCGCGTGGCCAAGTTTACGAGGCATTTGCTGCCTAGTTGGGCTAGTTGTGCACCCTGGAGACAAAATTTGGAGAATTTGAAAGCAATTATCGAACCGTTGCCCTACTCACCGGTCCATTCAATTCATTGGAGAAGTTGATTAGTTGTCCACCACTGGTAAAAGCAATGCTGATACTCGGTGTTTCCGTGGACTCATAAACCTTAATACAGGGAACGCCATTGCCGTTGTAATATAAACCTTCAACGTCCTTATCTAAGTCTTCACTACATGTTTCTAGTGGTGGATTGTGCTGGACAGTTCGAGCCTCACCTCTCCAAATGAAGAAATAATTTACCCTGCCGTTGCCACTGTCTTTCTTGCCAGATTCCAGTGTCAATTTACTCAGATCAATGTTGCCAATAGCAGAAGGATGTCTGGCGATAAAGCCCTTGGCGATTTGTTCGACTTCTTCCTGAGAGTAATTAGCAGAGTAGTCATACTCTTTTTGATCGCTAAACCAACGAGTCCCATCGGTCTTGTATCCCCAAGTCCCAGGAGTCTCATCCACTTGCAAAACATAGTTCGTTGCTGGATCCACAACAAAATATGTCATACCCACTGTGTACGTCTCGCCTTTGGCAGAAATAAGTCTGTCTTCCTCCAGACTATAAAACGCATTGTTGCATTCATACTCCACTTCGGCGGTTGGCATTTCCAAAAAGTCACGAATAGTAGTGATGGCTTTCTCTCGCTCCTGAGCTGAACGAGCGGTCAGAGAACAAAGCTTTTCTCTTAGCTGCTTAGTAGATTGAGAGGAGCGATCCCGATATTTTGCATCAGTACTAAGTTTTTCCGTAACCTCTTTAATCTCCTGGATCCTTTGATCATCAGCCTGTTGCATCTTAAAGGATTGATATTTTGACCGTACCAACCCCAGCCCGAGAACACCTACAATCAGAACCAAGATAACCAGAGGTAATCGTTTGGACATTTTCATACTCATATTATGCTCCTTTCTGTAAGGTTTGCCGATGTTAACTTCGCTCTTAAGTCATTGTCAAGTCCTTCCGCCTTACCTCGCCTTATTTCCCCCTTTGATATAGAATATACCCAGAACTTATTCTAAAAACCGAATATGTCTGGATTGTTATCGTCACAGTATATTGACCTTTACAAGGCCTTATCCCATCCGATAAGACTGGAGATCCTTGACGTGTTATCCGAAAGCGCTAAAAGCGTCAATGAACTGGGTCGGCAATTAAACAAGCGACAATCTAATGTCAGTCAACATTTGCAAGTGTTACGTAGAAATCACTTAGTGTTTTCAAAACAGGTTGGAAAACGACGAATATATACGCTTAATCCTAAAGAAAAGATGCTGATTGGTTATTTAGTAAAATATAAACTATGAAATTACTCGTTATTGAAGACGACCAAATATTAGCAAAGAACCTTAAACAGGTGCTCATAAAAGATGGTTTTGCTGTTGATACTTCAAGTTCTCAGGAAGATGGATTGGTTCAAACTGAAATTAACGAGTATGACTGTGTTGTTTTGGACATTAATCTTCCTGACGGGAGCGGCTTTAATCTCCTAGCGAGCTTAAGAAAAAATGAAAACAAAACACCCGTTATTATTGTAACCGCCAGAGGTCAAGTAGAAGATCGGATTAAGGGTTTAAATTTAGGCGCAGATGACTATGTTCCCAAGCCGGTAGATTCCAATGAATTAATCGCCCGTATCAGAGCAGTCATCAGAAGAAACAGTCAGAGTGCCTTGCCAGTGATTATAGTCGGTGATTTGACGGTAAAACCAGCGCAACACACTGCCACTGTAGGAGAATTTACGCTAGATCTCACCGCCAAAGAGTTCGCAGTACTGGAATATCTGGCCCAGCACAATGGACAAGTAATTACTCGAACTATGCTCATGGAGCACGTTTGGGGAAGTGATTTTGAAACGTTCTCAAATGTTGTCGATGTCTATATCCGAAACTTAAGAAGAAAACTGGAAAAATACTCACAAAAAAGTCTGATCAAAACCATTCGCGGTAAAGGATATATCCTAGGTAAGTATGAAAAATAAAATAATCCAAGACGTTACCAACACCTTAAGAGGACGGCTATCTCTTTGGTACCTAACATCTGTAGGACTGATAATTTTATTGTTTCTGATTGCGGTCGGTAGTCTACTTTGGATAACACTGCAAGATCAGATTGATCACCATGTTCATATTGCAGTCAATGAAGCCAAACAAATGGTCGAAAACTACCGGGGTGAAGAGCGAGATGGGTTAATCAAAAACTTGGTTAGCGCGAAAGGTATGACAATAGTCGTACTTTCACCAGACGGGGCACCAATATTAGAAACAAACAGTCCCGATATAGCCCTCGTGACCGAACATCAACTACAACAGATACTTTCGTCCAGCAGTTTGTATGATACAAGCCCCACTCATTTTACGGAAAATAATATTCGTTTCGCTGCCATGCCAGCACAAGTCAGCGCTGGTAAGGGCATTGTGGCTGTGGGCTATTCAACCCAAGTTCTCTATGCAACATTGTATAGAATGTTGCTGGTAGTTGCCGGAGTAGTCTTTTTTGTAGTTTTACCCATTACTTTTTTGGGGTACAAACTTTTAAAAAAACAGCTCAAGCCTTTAGAGAGCATTGCTTCTCAGGCTAAAACTGTTACAGACACCTCATCACTTGCCAAAAGAATTGTGATTGCGTCTCCCACTCAAGAATTGAGGGTAATTCAAGAAGCTCTCAATTCCATGCTGGCCCAACTCGAGAATATTTTTGACTCAGAGCGGCAATTTTTTTCAGATGCAGCACACACTCTCAAAACACCGTTAGCAGTACTTCGATCACAAGCCGAGAATGCGAACCTTGGGCAAAAAGCTCGAGAAGACCTGCTAAAAACTATCGATGGTGCCAGTGACACAATTGGCGATCTCTTACTGCTGTCAAGAATAAGTGGCAGACCACAAAAATTAGAAACCGTTTCTCTAACAGACATCATAATCGACTTATCTGAGCTGGCAAACACCTTGGGAGAAGAAAAGAATCTCACTATTTCTACAGATATTCAAAAAGATGTAACGATCAAAGCAGACAAACAACTATTACAGAGAGCGTTAAGTAATATTGTTTATAATGCCGTTGCTTACAACCGGCGTGAGGGATCTGTAAAACTTAGTCTTTCGGAAAAATCACACCGTATCGATATCACTGTGCAAGACACCGGTATTGGTATATCGAAACAAGACTTGCCTCAAATATTTTCCCGCTTTTATCGGGGAACTAATGTAGAAAGTAAAGGTTCTGGGTTGGGTCTGGCTATTTCAAAAGCCGTTGTTGAGAGTTTGGGTGGTAAAATCTCTGTTTTTTCATCTGTAAATAAAGGTACAACAATTTCCCTTACCTTCTCCTAAACAATTTCATCTTCGCTTCATCTTAGTATTGGTAATCTTCATGCATAGGCTTACTAATTAAAGAGCAAGCATGATAGACAAAATGGAATCAACAACAAATAATACGAAAAGGAAGATCTTGAGTAACTTTTCGCAAATCAGTGAAAAAACCAGCTTTTGGAAAGGAGCGGCTCTTTTGCTCTTTGCCATTATTCTCTTGACACAGGTATTTGAAATTTCCATTACTCCCAAGCTTTCATTTTTGAAAAACCCTCTCTTGAATAAACAGCAGACCACAACTACGCAATCACCAATCGAACCGGGTAGCATTGATACCGCGACCTTGACTAAAGCTGTCATGCCTGATGAAGGCGTAACCCTACCAATCACTTGGGGTGATCTGGGTAAGCAAATGATTGCCGATGGGGTGATTGATGAAGCAAAATTTAGGGCTCTTTTTGAAGGCGGTTTAACCAATACCGAAGAACAGATGTTGGCTGGTAACAGTAATCAACCCATCGTAATGAATCAACAAAACAGCCGCTATTTACTGGATCTTTTGTGGGCGTTCGGGTTGGCGAATAAAAATGATATTTTAGAAAACGGTGAAATGACTGACAAGCAATATGGTGGAGCCGGCAATTTTGCTTCTACTGGTGGCTGGTCATTGGCTCGTGGTGTGGCCATGGATCACTACAGTAAATATGCATATGTCGTATTAACACCAGAACAACAGGCATTAGTTGATACAGTGTCCAGGGGCATATATCGCCCATGCTGCGGTAACTCCACCCACTTCCCTGACTGCAATCATGGTATGGCCATGCTCGGACTCCTTGAGCTTTTGGCAAAAAATGGGGCTAGTGAGCAACAAATGTATGATGTGGCTCTAAAAGTTAACGCTTTCTGGTTCCCACAGACATATATCGACTTAGCCACTTACTTTAAAGAACAAGGCAAAGATTGGAGCCAGGTGGATGCCAAAACAGTACTTGGCGCGGACTACTCCAGTGCACAGGGCTACCAAAAAACTCGTCAGCAAATTAAAAGTCTTCCTAAACCTCAGCAGGGTGGCGGAGGATGCGGAGCTTAAATACTATGAGTCAAAAAATAATTACCCTTTCACCTAAAAAACTTTTCTGGCAACTAGCAACTCTTTTAGGACTTGTTATTCTTTTTGCCAGCCCATTAAGTACAGCATTGCAAGAAATAGGCATGAAACAAGGGGTAAAGATGCCAAGCGTCGTTGCTACTGTTGAAGCAAAGGAAATTTATCCAATGTTTACCTGTCCCTGCTGTGGTAAACCCCTGGATAAGGAAAAACCTTGTTGCGGATCAGCTACAGCGATGATTGATTTTATAGATCAGAAAGTAAGTACCGGAGCCAGCAAAGATGGGGTGATCCTTGCCACAGTTCAAGAATTTGGGTTAGAAAGACTGGCAGACGAGTCGGAGAGCACTATACTCCGAGAGAAACTTTTGGCTAATGCACCCAAAGACGCTCCCAAAATTGCCGCTACCGAAGTTAAAAGAGATTTAGGAACTGTAAGTTTAGCGAAGGGTACGACCACTACCATGTTTACCTTAAAAAACGAAGGAAAGAGTGAGCTTATTATCGACAAACTTTCATCCTCCTGTGGCTGTACCTCTGCAAGTTTAGTGTACCAGGGCAAAGAAGGTCCCAGGTTCTATATGGCAGGTCATGGGCACGAATCGCCTGATGCGAACTGGAAAGTTGCAGTTGCCCCAGGGGACATTGCCCAGGTCAAAGTTTATTATGACCCAACTGTTCACCCGGATTTAACTGGTTCAGTTACCCGTGAAGTATCTGTTCACTCAAATGACCCGGTTGATTTTGAAACTAAATTAACAATAACGCTAGATCAGGAGAAATAATTATGAATCACGATTGTTGCAGTCCATCAAACAACAAAAATATTAAAGGAGGAGGTCCCGACAAGTTCATTATTGGGATTGTTGTTATGACGGTCTTGATACTAGGGATTGCTGTTTTCTTTGGTACTAGAATGGGTGCTACCCCACAAGTGACGGCTGATTCTCAAGTTGCTTTGTCAGTAGACTCAAACAAGTTTGATTGGGGAACTATTGATTATGATGGTGGGATAGCATCTAAAACGTTTCCCATTAAGAATACCAGTAACTCAGTTTTAAAATTATATGACGTTAAAACTTCCTGTATGTGCACAACGGCTCAGTTAAAAACACCGGAAGTTACGTCTAAGAAATTCAAAATGCACGAGACATCGGCTGATGTTATAGAAGTCAAACCGGGAGAAACAGCAGAATTATTAGTTGAATTTGATCCGGCATTTCATGGTCCAAGCGGAGTGGGTCCTATCACCCGAACCATCACTATGAATACAAACGATACCAAGAATTCTACGTTAACGTTTAATCTAACCGGTAATGTGGTTAAAAAATAACAACTGTAATTATGAAATCAAAAATATTTATTATCGGAATAGTTATCATCTTTGGACTAGGCATAGTGTGGGTTTTTAACAAACCTTCCGCACAGCGTCAGACTGACAGTATCACTACTAGGGCTACAAATAATACTGTCAAACTCGTTTCACCTATGGAATTTGCTACTCTTGCGAAAAATAAAAATGCGTTTATCGTGGATGTGCATACACCTGAACAAACACACATTCCCGGAACTGATGCTGTAATTCCTTTTGACCAAATTCAGAGTAATAAAAACAAACTCCCTGCTGATAAATCAACACCCATTCTTGTGTATTGCCGATCCGGAAGCATGAGTTCCAAAGCCGCTGCTGAGATTGCCTCCTTGGGTTATACGACTGTGTATGATCTCGAGGGTGGCACCAACGCGTATAAAGAAAGTAACGTGAGTGTTTCACTCGCTCCTGATACGAAATCTCTAGGAAATGTAGTGTATGGTGACGTGGCAACGACAACGTACACATTAACCAACTACACACCTCTTCCTTTAAAAATTACCCGCGTATCGACTTCTTGCGGCTGTACCAAGGCATCTGTAGAAAAAGAAGAATTGGGAGCTTACGAAAGCACGACCGTGAATGTTTCTTTTGATCCCGCTGTTCATAAAGACGACACTGACTTAGGGGATTTAACGAGAACTATTTATATCGGAACCGATAATCCTAATTATCAAAATTTAGAAAGTAAATTCACGGCCACGGTTGTAAAGAAACAATAACAATGAATACACTTTTTCAATTATCCCTCCTCGCCTCATTCATCGCCGGAATGGTGGCATTGTTTGCCCCCTGCTGCATTACATTTCTTCTGCCTGCCTATTTTGCCAACGTTTTTAAAGAGAAAAAGCGGGTAATGCTCATGACCTTTATTTATTCCTTGGGAATCTTTACTGTTATGCTTCCAGTTGTACTTGGAGCCAGAGCCTTAACTCAATTCTTCTTTAATTTCCACGATCAGTCATATATTATTGGGGGGATATTTTTGATCTTTGTAGGCTTTTCCACACTTCTCGGATTTAAACTCCCGATGCCGAATTTTAACTTCACTAAAAAAGCAGACGATCCACTTTCAACATATATTTTGGGAATTATTTCCGGCATCACCAGCGCCTGTTGTGCCCCGGTTCTCATTGGCGTCATCGCTCTCTCAACCTTAAGCCCGACCATGATCCAATCACTGTTTGTCGGTTTCTTTTACGTCCTTGGTATGGTTACGCCACTGTATTTAGCAAGTCTTTTCATCGATAAACGCAACTTGCTCGAAAAACCCATCTTCAGACGCCCGTTCAGGGAAGTAACCTTCTTGGGTCAGACCCATATGATTACCGTTTCTAATTTAATCTCGTTTATCTTGTTTGCGGGAATGGGAGTCCTGATTGTTTTCCTCGCGTTATCAGGGAAATTAGCCATGAATCGGAGTGAGGAAAGTGTAACTCAACTCATCCAATCTGTCGCTATCTCAACCACATCGTTTGTTCAGAAAATTCCAGGACTCGATATCATCTTTACTCTCGCTGCCCTGTGGCTGCTTTATAAGTTTATCAAACATATGGGACAAGATAAGAAGTCGGAATAGTCAGCATTGTTCACTTACTTTGCAAATATAGTTTGTGAGTTGTTGTTTGTCTAAGAATCCATAGGCCGAAGGTTTTTCCTCCCCTCGAGCGTTAAAGATAAATGTTGGAACGCCGGAAATCTGATATTTTTGAGCCTCATCAGCACAAGAACCCAGTTCATACCACTGCGCATAAAATAAATCTCCGTACTCAGGTAATATTTGATCTAAAACTTTGTTTTGGGCAACACAGTAAGGACAAGTCTCTGATTCAAATATCTTAACCTTTAATGGGGCATCGGGGTTACCAGCGGCAATATTGGGACAGCTTTTCTCCCCTAATTCAACTTTCTTGCTGAATAAATCTGCGACAATCCTGGGAGGTTTCTCAATTGCTTTCTCAATTTGAGAGATATCCTGACTTTTATTTTTAATATTAAGATTTATAAAAACGTCAAAGCCAATAAATACTGTTACCAGTACCACTAAAATGAGCGGTGTTTTTTTAAAAATCTGTTGTTCTGTCCAGATAATTCTTGGTTGACTCATATTGAAATAACTTGTAATGCTAAATAAATTAAATAAATGCCAGCCAAAAGAATTAATACTCCAGTGCTTTTTTGAATCAACGCCATATATCTCGCAAGAAACTTCCGCATTGCATTCTTTGATAAAGACGAGATTAGTGAAAATATAATCATTAAGCTAGACATAGCAAGAGCATATGCAAGAAAATTAACCAATCCCCCAATCATTCCTTTTTGAGCTAGCGACTGAAAAATAACCAGTAAGAAAATCGGAAGAGTACAGCCTATAGACCCAAAAGCGTAGGCTACCCCAAAAAGGTAAAACCTTTTTAATCCATTGGCATGAGTCCCGAGAACAACTGGCGGTTTTATGGCAAACTCGTAGCCAAGTAGTGTTGATATACCCATAAATATAAGTAATCCGCCCGTAGTAAATTCTATCCAGGAAAATATCGGAGCAATTAGGCGACCAAAAAAAGTGAGGATTACACCAAAGGCTACATAAACACTAATAAGCCCCAAACTTGCAAAGAAACCTGCTTTAAAACCAAAAAGTAATTGCTTTACTTTATCGTCTGCTTCTGTTTCTTCTTTAACATAATAACCGACATAGGCAGGGATTAGGGCTATACTACATGGAGCAAAAAACGCTTGCAATCCCGCCAGAAACGAGAAGTAAACCAAAACTATGTTCATTTTGCTATTCCATGCCTACCGTCAACTCCTGCTCCTCCATGAGATTCGTGGGGCAATGCATTCTCGCTGCTGGTAAATAATAGATAATCTTCCAACATACCTTTTGGGTACCAAAGAGCATACCAACGATGCGACTCACCGACCAGTTGTTCGTCAGTATATTGATCACCGTAATTTTGAATCAAGAGCCGGAACATTCCTCGGACAGCCTTGGCGTGAGCACAACCACAGTTTTTAATCATAGTGACATTATTCGGACTACCACAGCAGTAGCTACAGGTCATCATGAATGAAATCAGCTTTTGATATCTTTTTTCTTCATCTGTAGTCAATTTTATTGACGACTCAAAAGCTCCCCATTTTTTTTGTGCATTAATAGGATCATCGAAAGAAATATCACCAGGAGCATAAAATGGTTTACCCTTTGCGGTCATTACTACTTTAGCGTCAGCAAGTGCATTTCCACTATGAGGATTGGCCATAACTTCAGTCATTGTCGGCCACTCGACCAATGTAGTAGTTTTCCCATCAGAATTTACTTTTGGAGCTACGATCATGTGTGTTGTCCCTGTTTGCATTCCCATTGCGGCAGTTACCTGAGTTAATAAGAGTTGATTTAATAGGAATAGCCCTGTCAGAGAAAAAACAAGAATTTTTTGTATAGGTATAATAACAATTATTTTAGTCATAACTATTTATTTGTTTCACTCGGAACTGTCGTGGCTACAGCCTTGCCGACAATCTGATTAGTTGCTAAATCTTTATAAATTACTCCCTGAAGTTGCTGCATTTCCCGAAATATATACCAGCCATCGGATTCCACCGTCCCGACACCTTTCCAAACATTTTTTAAGTTCGTATACTGTTCTATCTCAGGAGACAGGAGGATAGTGGGTACTTTAATTATTTTATATTTACCAATTAAAATTTTCCCTTCTCCCGATGAAATATCAACGGTCCTCTCAGACCGAATACCCACCCCATATCCTTGTTTAAGAATTGGTTTTTGAACTACGTCAGCTTTATAACAATCACTACAGCTTGAGTCAGTTAGATATATTAAATCGACCATTCCCAGAATTTGATTTTTCTCCAAATCTCTATACGGTAAAGTCAGATTACGTGCCACATATGTTTTGTCTTGTTCAACAGTGCCTATGCTGGCCCAGTTAGATTTGACACTATCATAGAAATCAATATCAGAAGATAAAAGAAGGGATGGTATTTTGGTAATCTTGTATTGATTAATAAACCTTTGGCCTTCAGATGAATTCCACGCAACTTCCTTTTGATCTGTTACCTTTACCCCTGCTTTTTTAAGACCTGCTACAGTCAATTTTGAATCAAGACATTGAGTACACGATGGGTCGGTTATAATAGTTGCAGTAACTTTGCCAACCTCTCGCTTACTTTCTGCATCGATAAAAACCGGAGCAACCTTAGTTAAAACAAAAGTATTGTTGATAACTTCACCATTATTTTTAACAAAGGTCTCAAGATTGTTTTTTGTTATTTCTCCAGAAACAATATAGGTTGGAATTCTTTTAATGGAGAACTGCTTAACTAAACTACTGCCTTCTGCGGAATCAAAGCTGTATGTTTTTTCCTCTTCGACTTTGACATTTTGTTTCCTGAAATCAGCGACAGCCGTATCGACATCAAAACAGTCCTGACAGTCAGAAGCAGTAATTTTAGTTATTTTAACAGTGGCAGGACGAGCTGCTTCTTTTGCCACAGCAATATTTTTATTAACTTCAGTAAGCGTTTTTGTAGAAAAGAGTGCTCCTGTGACAGTTGTAAAAAGTGCGATAGCTAAAATTATCTTTGGCCAAGAGATGTTCAGTTTCTCTCTTTTGATACCTAGCCACGACACTATATTAAATATAACTTTTTTCATTTTCATAATATTAAAACCGGGTTGCTGTGACCCTTAGCACCCGCCGACCATTGACTCTGGTACATCTGCATTGCTTCCGGTAGTAGATGATCCACTATTTGTGGTTGTTGTAGTAGCCGGAGATTCAGCTCTTACTGAAACTGAACTAGCTTTAGAGCTGATACGTACTAATTGGAAGGTTTGGAAAAGAGTAATTGCTGCTACCAGTCCTAATACTACAATTTGTAGGTTTGGTTTGGGAACACGCAACACAAATGTTTGATCGTCTTTCTTCCCTGGTGCTTCTTCGACAGAAGAAGCTGTTTGCGATAATTTAGTCATAGTATTTCACCTCCATTCAGAATAAATCGTAATTATTAGTTAAATGTAGCAAGATGAAAATGAAGAGAAGATGAAATGCTAGTCCAATGATCTTTTGAGGCTTATTGTTCTGGCACCAACTAAATATGCGTATTTATATTCCACAATTACATTGTACCTTTTTCTTTATCAGGTATCCATGCATCGGGGTGAGCTTCAAACATATGCTTGTCGTCATCAGAACAAAAATAATAGGTTTTACCCATATATACTGCCTGAGCTTTCATCTGACTTTTGGGCTTGATCATGCCACAAACGTAGTCCTTAACCGACTCTTCAACATTTTCAGTCATATCCTCACCTCCTTTTTATTTTATAATTTGAGCAAAACGAAAATTTCAAGCCTTGCTTATAATTGCCAAGTAAAAGTCTCTACTTTATTATCAACACCATCAAGAGTCAGTGTCAACTCTTTCTGGTTTTGGGCTAATGCTGCAAAGACAAGATTTCCCTTCAGATGATGACCGCTCTTTCCTCCTGTCCATTTTGTAGGTGTATACGAGTTGCCGCGATCGTCTGTTAGTGTGGCTATTTGTGTATAATCATAATTTAATTCCACTGAGTGCGTATTTAATGATAACTCCATAATTACATCTTTTCCTGATGCCACTGATAGGGGCGTAATTTCAACTTCCACAGCTCCCATTGTTTTGGCCTGCGGTGGTAAAGCTGAAGATTGAACACTTGATTCAGTTTTTGCAGATGTTGTAGGAGTAAGTTTCTGTTTCGGCTTTACCGTCAAGCCAAAAATCACCGCTCCTGCAAGGATAAGTAAAATAATGAAAAATATTTTTGAGTTCATAAAGCCCTCCTAACATAGGTAGAAATGAAACTAAATAAAACTTTCGGCGTGGCTTTACCTGTAATGTACCAGAGCATCATGGCAATCCCAATCATATTTGAGACAACGCCAAAGATGAGCAGTTGCTCTTGATATTCTGATAGAAAAAGGGCAACTGCCGATAATCCAAGAATGGGAAACAAATCAACCAAGTGATGAACACAACAAGCTACCATCGCCATCCCAGACATAGCCGTACTGGTTCCGGTCGCCAATTGAGCATCGCGCTGTTCGTGTAGGGAGAAATGATAACCTTTTCTCAGTAACCAGAACAAGCCAAACTGAATACCAAACCCAACGATAAGCAAGCTCATCCATGGCTGAAGAAGTGCAAACTGGCTAAAAGGATGTTTAAAGTCCCCAGTAATTGCAAAAAGCAAAATGTAGTAGAAAAGACTTAAGCCAAAAATGCCTATCACAAATCCTTGAAAAAAAACAAAAAAAGTGGGTTTTTTGTCAGTACGCTCATGCTTCATATTGTCTTTATGATACGAAAGTTAACATGAAGCCACAATGAAAAAGATTACCCAACAATCAATTTTGCCTTGCGAAGTGATATGGCGTTGATCACAACAATAACAGAAGACATACTCATTAGGAGTGCTCCCACAGCAGGAGTGAGTCTGAAGCCAAATGGAATAAATAATCCAGCCGCAGCCGGAATAGCTAGGACATTATAGCCAACAGCCCAGAACAGATTCTCTACCATTTTTCGATACACCTTTCGGGAAAGAATTATAAGTCTGACAATATGTTGCGGATTGCTTTGGGTCAGAATAATATCTCCCGCTTCGACAGCTACATCCGTACCAGCGCCTATTGCCACCCCAGCGTTGGCTTGAGTGAGAGCGGGTGCATCGTTGACTCCATCACCAGCCATGATGACAATATTGCCCTGATTTTGTAACTCTTTAATATGTTTGTATTTATCCTCAGGTAGGACTTCGGCAAAGACCGTGTCGATACCAAGTTGTTTAGCAATTGGTGCGGTGGCATCTTTCGTGTCTCCGGTGAGCATGGCCACCTTCACTCCTAGCTTATGAAGTTCATCAACTGCCTGCTTTGACTCCTCTTTTACTTGATCGCTTAAACCTAAAATGCCGATAATTTTTTGCTGCGTTGCTACAAAAACGGGAGTTTTACCATCTTCGGCAAAACGATTGATCACTTCCTCAGCCTCTGGAGTTATGTGGTTTTTCTTCTCCATCAGTCGCCTGTTGCCCACAAAATACATTTTATCGCCAACCATACCTTCCATACCCATCCCGGCGATATTTTTGATTTTGCTGGCCTCTCCAAATTTAAGCATTTTATCTTTCAGGTAAGAAACGATAGCCATGCCAATAACGTGAGACGACTGGCTTTCAATACTGCCGGTTACTGATAATAAAGCTTCTTTAGTACCATCCAGTACTTCGATATCGGTAACGCCGAACTCTCCACGGGTCAACGTCCCTGTTTTATCAAACACCACATAATCGGCACTTTTGACAATTTCAATCTTGGCCATGTCTTTGATAAACACCCCGTTTTTGACTGCCAGACGTGTAGCAATGGTAGAAACGGTAGGAATGGCCAATCCAAGCGCATGGGGGCAAGCAATGACCAAAACAGTAATAGCCAGGGTGGCAGCGAAAACAAATGGTTGACCGATTATTATCGACCAGATAAATAAAGTCGAGATGGAAACAGCTAGTGCAGAAAAGGTTAGCCATTTAGCTGCTCTGTCAGCTAGTTTTTGGACCGAAGGCTTGGTTTGTTTCGCTGAAGCAATGAGAGCTTGAATTTGACCAATCGTTGAGGATTCACCAACGCGCATCAGTCTGACCTCGACAGATCCGTCGATATTTATAGCCCCTGCTACCACTTGCGATCCGATAGCTTTCTCAACGGGCTTGGACTCACCAGTAATATGTGATTCGTTAAAGTTACCTCCACCTTTAATAATTTCTCCATCAGCTGGAACTTTTTCCCCAGCCTTCACGATCACAATGTCACCCTCTTTTAGAGAGCTTATCTCAACTTCTTTAATTCCATTATCTGTTTTAAGGTGAGCCTCCTTTGGTAAAAGCTTGGCTACCTCGGCCAGCGCATCTCCGGCCGCAGTAGAAGACTTTGCCTCCAAGAAGTGACCGAATAATAAAACCCAGATCAGGGTAGAAATTTCCAGATAGAACTCGGTACTGATAACCGGAATAAAAGTTGAGGCGGCAGAAAATAGATACCCTGCGCCCACTCCAATAGAAACCAATGTCATCATGCCATATTGTTTGGCCATGATTTCGTGCCTGGCATGTTGAAAGAAAATGAGTCCGAAGTAAAAGATAGCCGTTCCGATACCAAATTCCACCCACGCCCTCAGTGCAAAATCGGGAACACCCAGATATTTAACCGCTGGTTCTGAGAAAATAGCCAGGGGAACTAAAAAAGCCGTGACGATGAAGAATCGCTTTAAAAAGTCTGCTGCTGCCTCAGGACTGGCCATCATACTGGCGTGATCATGCTGCGCATGGCCGCTATCTATTTCGCTTTTTTTAACTAAATCCATGCCACCACACTTAGGACACTTACCCGGTTTTTCCTCGTGAATTTCAGGGTGCATGGGACATGTATAGTAGTCTTTCATGCTGTTGATTTCGTTATCATTATATGATTCATTTGATGATCCATAGTTTTATTTTGACAACAATCATGACCTCCATCGGCTTTATGCTCACATCCTTCGTCGTCTTCGTGATTATGGTTACTGCAACAATTCATAAATGATTCTTACTTTTTCCTTGCTTGCTTGATAAAGAAGTAGGTGCCGGCTACCAGGAAAATAATGAGGGCAATCCATGTAACGCTTCCGAAAATCCCATAGACACCAGAGTTGCCTGCATATCCCATCATCGAGCCAAATCCCATCATAGGAAATCCACCCCCTCTCAGAGAACTATTAGTATTCCAATTACCCATCATACCTCCGGACATCATTCCAGAACCGTAATTACCACCATAACCCAAATAAGCTTTCCCCATATTGATGTGCATTTGACGCAATAAATCCGAGCCTTCGCCACCCATCATCTGATCCATAACTTCATGGGCTTGCCCTGGGTGCTGAACTTCCATGACCGCATCACCTAAGCGTTCCCAATCGTCGTCGCTAATCTTGGAAAGGTCTAACTGCTGTATAGTGGAAACTTTCTGTTGACCAAGTATCTCCTGTAAAACAGTTTCGACTGATTCAACTTGCATGTTGTTTCCAGGTGTCGTCGAAGTGGACCCTGCCTGATTCCCCATCATTGAACCCGCCTGAGCCTTGACGAGGGGAACATTAGAAGCAAAAACGACAAATAAAACAAAAATGGCTAAAAGTAATGTTTTTTTCATAATTCACCTCCTCGTTTAAAGTATAAGACTATTCTGATAAAATTGATATTCATTTTAATTACCCATCAATCCTTTTAAACATTGCTATCGCTCTATGGATTTCTTGTTGCAACTCTTCCCGCTTGACGGTATCACCCAAACAATAAACTAGATATTCTTCAAGTAAGATCTGATCAACTTTTTTAAGCGCAAATCTCACCGCCCGTGTTTGGTGAATAATCTTAAAGCACGACTCTTCGTTTTCAACCATCTTTATCACCTTGTCGAGATGGCCTTTTGAAATTTTGAGCTGGACTTAGATACATATCTTTCTGTTTAGTCTCCTGCATATTTTTCTGGATCGTCATAAAAATGTTTTTGACAATTTTCAGAGCAAAAATAATAGGTCTTGCCCTTATGTGTTACTTTGTATTTGGTTTTTCCCGAAAGCTCCATAAGATCACAGACTAGATCCAGATCACTGCCTTGAGTCTCAATCTGCATACCCATTTTTGATAATAATTTTTCAGTAAGTTTAGGCATATATTTCCCTTTGTTTAATGCTAACTGATAGGTTAGTTCGTAATAAGCATAATAGATGAGAGATGAAGCCAAGATGAAATTGTGTTCACACTTACTACATTATGTGAACTTCAGATTGCTTAGGTGAGCATTTTGTATCTGCATATGAACAGAAGACACAACAGTCCCCATCTTTGGGTCTGAGAACTTCGCCACAGTTTGAACATTTATAAAAATGTTGACAGGCATCGGTAGGCATCTCTTCCTGCTTTTTGAACTCACATTTAGGGCAGGTAATGGTAGCTTTTGTTTTTATATCTTTCATAGAACTATTTGCTCCTATCAATAATTCCTCTAATAATTGCATCAATCTCCTCCGATAAATTACCCAGATTGGCCTTAGGAAAAAATTGAGACAGGATGATGGGCCGTATACCGGAGATAACAGTTTTACCGTCCTTAACATATACGTTGATTTTGCAAGGTAAGCAAAGTCCAATCTTCACGTCAGCTTTAAGGACTATATAGGCACTTTTGGCATTGCACACCTCGATAATCTTAAATGGCTCAATTCCAAAGCCTTTTTCTCCCAGTGTTGTCGCAACATCATGGATATGAAGAACACTAAACCCAGCCTTTTGCGTTTCTTTCTCAATCGTGGCAACCACTTCATCAAAGGATTTTTTTGTGGTGACTGTATAATCAAAATTCATAATGTGTATCTTTCTGATTAGTTAATCATAAACAACATGAAGACAAAATTAAATAACAAAGTTTACCTAGCCAATTTTTCTGGCGACTGATTTTTATACGTATCAATATATTTTTGAATCAAAACCTTGTTTATAGCTTCAAGTTTCATCATTTTGCCCCAAGAAGCAATCACGACATTATTGTCATTAGTTGATCTGGGAGAAACAACCGTACTTTGTGAATTTTGTTTTCCTATCTCTTTTAAGATTGTAATATCTTCCTCACTAATATCCTTGTATGAAATCCAAATACCGCCATGTTCCATGCTGTGAACACCAGCTTTGTTATCAATTTCTTTGTCATAAACGCCCCAATTTTCTGCTTGAGCTAAATGATCACCCGATGTAGGCGGATTAGTTTGATACTCAACACTAGTACCAGCTGGCACATGATCACGGCCTTCTATTTCAAACTCTTCTACCTTTCCTTCCAGAGAAACTGCTCTAACTTCCTGCTCAAATTGAACTTGCTCCGGAGTTTTCTTGGTTAGCTGAGTAAATCCTACAATCCCAACCACAAGGACAATAATTGCTATTCCCCAGTTACGAACTTTAATCACTAGACCGCTTTTTCGTTCTTGTTCCTGCCTCAAAGCTTTCAGTTTTTTCTTCCGTTCATGTTTGGGTAACTCATTCCATTCTTCTGGATAATCCATGTTAATGTCCTCCTCCTTCTCCTGCATGCCCAGCTCCACCACAACCATCTTCAATATCCCAAATCTCAGCTATCTGTTCTGCAGTGAAACCTTCCTGCGTAATTAAATACTTAGCCTGACCTTCAAAGGCGTGCCATCTCCAGCATTTACAACAACACGGTCCGCCTTCATGAGACATTTCCATTGCCTCGTCATCAATTGCCTGCTGCTGATCATTCAAAGTAATAGATTGTTGATACTCAAACAGCTCTTTGGCAAGAGTAACAGGAATGTTATACGGGTCTTCGGGGATTTGCGAAATATTTTTATATTTCTTCAGACCTTCAACCTGTTCCTGATATCTATGAAGATCCATAGCTCCACAACACGCTCCTTGGATATTGTCTCCGTCAGCGAAACCATCGACTGTTGTTGGCTGCAGACCACAGAAACTACTGGTGCTAGACTTGGTGGTAGACAGATAATCAAAGGCTTCCTGTGTGCCAGCAGCAAAGGCTGGTTTAACAATCTGATTTTTAGTATTAGACACGCTGTTTCTTACGATTGACTTCAGATTGCCACCAAACAAACCAATTGTAAAAATACTGATGATTATTAATAAAAATATGCTAGGCAAATATTGCTTCATGATTTACTCCTTACTCCACAAACAAGTGGGTCATTTATCTTCTTAATAGTTACATGAATTGCGAATAATAAAATCGCTATTCCCAGTAAGCCGAACTCCTGACCTCTAAAGGGAAGAAATCCTAAGACAGCAGTAGCTGAACCAAAACCAATCAGTGAAGTTAAAACAACTGACCCGCAAGAGGCACAGCCAACCCCCAGCATGCTGGCAATGACTCCCACGGCTGACATCCCCATTGACTGCGCAGCTCGAGCAGTTTGTTTAAGGTAATAAATCAAAAGACTCACTTGTACTCCTGCCAAACCGGCACTCATAAAGGTAACAGTACGAGAGAGTGGTGTGAAATTAGTTTGCAATGATCCCAGCAAGCCAGTGAGTAGATTTGTTTTCTGCCACAAAGTCATGGTAAAGCTCGTCATGGTTTTGGTAATTAAGTGAAGATTGGGCAACCAGGCGGCAAAAGCAATTACCATCAAGGAAATTGCGATTGCCACTGTTAAATACTTTGGTTGGGTCACTATCTTCAACACTGTCATAGCTATTAGAGTAAAGGATCAATTATGGCTTGGAAGGCGGCATATGGCTGTGCCCCGACTACCAAATCACCGTCAATCTCTCCATTACTGGTCGACTTACCAATCACAAAAGTAGGTGTGCCAGTAGCTCCTGCCTGACCTGCATCTGCCAGATCTTTCTTAACTTCTTCTTCCTGAGCAGGGTCCTCAAGACAAGTATTGAAAGAACTTAAATTGAGACCTAAATCAGTAGCAATAGTTGTTAAGTCAGCCTCAGACAAACCGTTGCCGTTGGATATCGTTCTGGTAAAGATTTCATCATGGTATTTAAAGTAAGCTGTGTCTCCGCCTTGCTCTCTGGCACAATTGGCAGCCACCGCTTCTTTAGTGGCCATGGGATCGTGGAAGGATAAGGGAAGATCCCGAAAGACAATTTTTGCCTTGCCAGTATCGACATAATTTTTAATTAACTGTGGCAAAGTTTCATCAAAATGACGTTTACAGAATGGGCATTCATAATCGGAAAATTCAATGATCGTTACCGGTGCGTTTTTGTCTCCCAAAACAGGATCGTCATCGACTGAGGCTACTCCCTTGGTTGGTTGCTGAGGTGCTTGGGGCTGAGCTCCTGCTTGCTGGGCAGTCGGAGCTATACCAAGGTTGCCTGCTTTCAGCAGTTTATTTTCTGTCCAAAGCGAACCTCCAAAGAAACCAGCGCCCAATAAAATCAAAGCACCAAGAATCAATAAGAAGTGTGTGTTAATTACTGTTACTAATGATGCAAGTGAATACTTTGATTGTGTCATTTTATCTCCTTATTTTGCTAATCTCCTACAACTGTAGGTGATTATTTTTCTCTTGTCAATGAGAAGATGTGAACGAAAAAGAAACGGGAGCTAAGGAAGTAAAGTTATGTGTACTCTGGGTTTGATTATTAGTACAATCGGTAGTTTGGCACTCTTCATCTACCCGACAAACAGCAGTGGTTTCTGGAGTAAAGTCAGCAATAACTTGGCTTGGTTGAATAATGGCGACACCCAACATCAAGCTCAGACTAAACAAACTTATACTGAGTTGCTTGATGCCTATTTTTTCCAAAGACACTTTGTTGCTAACTAAAGACTCAACTCGCTTCTCAATTGGCGAGGTAGCAAAGTGAGGGATAACACCGCCGGCATATTGGATGTTTAAAGCTAGTGAGCCACATAAGTGATCTCTAGTTTTCTGTTTCTCAACCACAAAAGCATCCGCTGCTAATTCAAACTCGGTTTTTAACTGCTGGGCTAAATATTCAACCAGAGGAATAAAGAAAAAGAGCGAGCTAATTAATTTAGAAAGTAACAACCACAAAAGATGGCGACTACGAAGGTGATGCAACTCATGAAGCACCACTGCTTCCAGTTGTTCGTGAGATGACTTTGCAATCAAAGCGCTTGATACAATAATCTTTGGTTTAAATAAACCAATGGTATAGGCGGTTAGTTTATTATTTCTGACTACAACTACAGCAGTTTGAGATAAATCGTGCTTACTCATTGTCTCTTTTAAATTATCTGGAAGAGTTTCCACAGCTTGGAACCTATGTAGTCGCCTATGAGAAACGACAAACTTTATCAATTGAAACAATGCCAAACTGACACTAATAGTGGTAATAAATAATATCAGAGAAGATAAAACTCCGTCAGGATTAAAGTGAACGTGCTCTTGGATGTTCTTTAGTACCTCACCGCAAGCTGTAATAAAAAGTTGTGGATGGAGGGTGGTTTTGGTTATCAGTAAATAAGCTCCCAAAGCAAAAACCAAACTTGATATGGCAACAAAAGTGATGGGTAACACATGTCTATTTTTCATTTTTCTGTAATTTCTCGATTAACTTTTGACGAGTTTCTGCTGAAATATCATCTAAACCATCAACAAAAGCAATCAGTGCTTCTTCGCCGAACTGGCTAGTCAAATTGCCCATGGTCTGATGTAACAAAGTTGATAAGACGTTTTTTTGTTTAACTGCCGGTTTGTAAATGTGGGTTTTTCCTTCCAGTTTTCGTTTCAGTAAACCCTTGTCTACTAGACGGGTCATGATGGTCTGAACTGTGTTGTAGGCAATTTCCCGATTTTGACCTAAGCGCTCTACTACATCTCTGGCAGTGCAGGTCTTGTTTTTCCAAACGCAATTCATCACTTCTTGCTCCAGTGGTCCCAAAGAAACTTTATTCATACCTACAAGTGTAGGACTTAATCCCAAATATTTCAACGAGAAATAAACAAACGCATAGTCGCTTACGCCATGTACCAAGAGGGCATGAGGTCGCCTCAGGGTAATAAACTGGCAGTCAGTCGAACCCATTCTCTGCTGCGCGATCCTTTCTATATGGGTAAGATTAGATAGAATGATGAAATCTACGAAGGCAAGCAAGAACCGTTAATCAGCAAAGAATTATTCGACAATGTTCAAAAATTACTTAAAAGCAAAACCACACCCACCTATATGAAACACAGTTACTTATTCAAAGGCTTAATCCGCTGTGCGGGGTGTGACGGATTGATTACCTGGGAACTTCATCGGGGTCATCGATACGGCCACTGCAATCACTACAACAAATGTAACCAGAAAACTTGGGTCAAGGAACCAGAGACAGAAGAACAGCTACTAGCTGGCTTTGAAAACTTGAGAATAAAAAATAAACGAGTTACTGAGTGGCTCAAGAAGGCTCTCAAGGAAAGCCACCAGGATGAAGTTCAGTACCACAACAACACCGTAGGCGAGCTGGAAACCCGCTACGAGGCGGTAAACAGGCGAATGGACAAACTCTACGATGACAAGCTGGACGAAAAAATCACCCAAGAGTTTTATAATCGCAAATTCAAACAGTACTCAAAGGAAAAAGATGAACTCACCGAAACCATCAAACGTCACTCTACCGCCAGTACTGGTTATTTAAACCTCGGTATAAACCTTTACGAACTGTCTCAGAGAACCAAAGAAATCTACTTAACCGCCAACAAGAAGGAGATGTTAGATGAACAACGCGCCATTATCAGGCTGGTCTTCACCAAGTTAACCCTCAATGAGGGTGAGCTCAGTTGGGAGTACTCCAAGGCATTCAGGATCTTATCAGAAGCCGTTGACCAAACCAATTGTTCTAAAGTGGAAAATTTGGATGATTTTGAAAATGGAACTTTCGAACATACAGAATTGCCCGACAATTCAACACAAAAGGACACTTTGTTGCCTCTGCGTCCCATCTGGCTCCCCCCGACAGGTTGTTACTCGAACTAGGAGGTGGGTGGAAAACTATATTTTTTTATAACAAAATTTATGTCACTCCTTAATATTTTTTATCTTAAATACCTTAATGCTTCCATAAGCAAAGAGAACTTCAAGTACTGTTCTCTTGATAAATAATTAATAGGTCCATTTTTTTTAGTGAAATCTTGATCTAACTCCAGTGGCACATAAGCTTTTTGGTTTGCTTCCATAAATTGCCATTCTTCAACAAAATTTTCTTCTTTCACACAAATTAAAATTCTTTTACGCGATACATCTTCGTGAGTTTGACCAAGATATACTTGAGACTCTTTTCCCTGGAGTATGTTTTTTATAGCAACATTAGCAGCTAATTCATTAACTGCAGACATTGTTAAGGTAGTGTCTGCATGTATTAAATCTACTCCGCACAATCTAGATATTTCTATAAGAACCACTTCTGGCGCTCTATCATTTGCCCCTTCTTCTTTATATAATTTTTTTATAAAATCTTGAAAATTAATTTGGCTTTCTGTCCATCTGACTTGTGCTTTTTCATTCATTCTTTTTAGGTATGACTCATCGTCTTCATTTGGCAGTCTATCTATTTCATCAGCAATTGTCTGAGTATCGTGTTTTGCAGCATCAATGAGAGATATTATGGTTTTTTCTAACTGTGGCCACGCAGAAACTGTCTTTTGGCACGAAACAATATAATTATTGAAATGCTTTTCAGGAGAATCATCACTCAACATTGGATATGAATATGGAATAAATGCTTGCCAATTCATTGCGACTAAACTGTCATTGCTCATTAATCTATTAAATTGTAAATCATTTCTTCCAGCTGAAATATATTCAAATTGCTGTACAAGTAAGCGTGAAATATGTCCTAATGCCAAATCTCGAATAGTAGTAAAATGCTGAATTTCTGCGGCTAGGTCTTTATTTCTATCCTTATTTGAGGATTCTACTTGTAGCTGTTCAATTTTTACAAGACTTTCTTTTAACAACAGACCTAACGGCTCAACTTTTTTTAGCCTTACCAATAAGAGATCGGAAATATTATTTACTGCATCCTCAAAACGTGGAACTAATTTAGAAAGCCTGACCATGAGAGGTGCGAGGGCTTCGTGTTCATGCTCAGAAAGATGTTTTCTTAGTGGTTCATTATTATGGGTACTTCTGCCTACAAGCCTCATAACAATTTCTAAATACACTTCATAGATATAATCTTGCACTGCAGATTTTTGAATATCGACTTGTTCAGACAAAGCCTGAATAGTAAGCTTATTTTCAAATAATAACTCAGTAGCAGCTGAAGCTATATAACCTAAAACATCAGCTTCTATAACTTCATCTAAATCAGCGGGCGATCTAGTTGCTGCAATAGCTAACAAAATCGATTCCAATCTTGCCGAGTTTATAGAATTCAATTTAATTCTCTCATGATCATTGCGCCAATTTTCTAAATTCCACGAGATTGTTTGAAGGTCGCCTGCATCATTATTAATATCTAAAAATTTTTCGACTGTATACTCTGGTTTAGAAACAGTTACCGCTGTGTTTGTATCTAATTGAATATTAAGTTGCGAATCACTATTGACTAAGATTTTTTCATGCATCCTTCAATTTAAGCACACTTTATTTTTAAAGTATATAAATTTAAATAAAATATGGAAAAAAGATTGATATATAGTTATAAATAAGCATATAATTTAAAAGCTCCCCTTATTGGACTCATTGTGGAACGGATATGAATCGAGATTGCTGTCTATTACTAAAATAAATATTGAAGTGTTTATTAATCAAACTTAGCTATCAAATTAAAGAAACCTCACTAGTAATTATTTGAATAAGGGTCATGCTCGGTCACCATTGTCATACAAACGCATCCTAAAGCCACACAGGCTGCATTTTGTAATTCTGGCTGTTTTTCATCAATTAACATATTTCCCATTACCGCAATTAGCCCATCATTAAATACGTTACCATAATTGATATCTTCTCTTGAAAAACAGGGTGTTAATCCACCATCAGGATTAAGAACGAAATGATCAGTTCCCATATCGCAACTTATTCCAGTAGCTTTTTCTCCAGCTATCAACTGTAAACAAGCTTGAGAATATAAAGATAAAGGAGATTCGCCAGATTTTTCAACCCAATACTCAAATGCTTCTGCCAAAATTCTCTTCTCTTCTTCATCCATCAGAGTAAGATCAAATCGCTTCACCTTCTTTGCATCGGGATTAATTTCTACAGGATCGAGCCATAAATTGAGATTGTTTTCAAAACAAAAATCAACCATATCTTTAATTGAATAAATATTTTTTCTAGTAACAGTCATCATTATCTCCATAACCATTTCTGGAGATTTAATAGCTAATAAGTTCTCAATGCCTTGCCTAACCATAGCTGTCTTACCTCTTTGAGCATCATTAATCCCGACATCTAATGAATCAAGAGAAATAGAAACACAATCAACCTTGAGATCAACCAATTTCTGACAATTTTCTGAAGTTAATAAAACACCATTAGTTAAAACATCAACTTTCAAACCTTGTTCTTTAGCCGCCTGAACTAATACATAGATATCAGGATCTAATAAGGCTTCTCCACCAGTAAAAATAATTTCATCAAAAAATTCTTTGGCCTCTTCAATCACTTTCAATTTTTCTTCAATAGGAATAGGTTTAGTCTTCATTCTATCTTTAAGCGCGGTATTATAATAACAATACCTGCAACCAAGGTTGCACTGCTCGGTGGCAATCCAATATAATTTTCTAGTTTTTTCAGCTTGTTGTTCAGTAGTCATTTTTTGATTAGTAATTGATATAGAAAGATATATTATAACTCCAAATTGTTAAAATCTCAAAAAACTTATATTATTAATGGTAATGAAGTTTAAAAATCTATTTTCAAGGACTAAAGGAGGAACTTTGACCTTAGTGGGATTTATTCTCTCACCCCTTTCTTGGTGGAATGATTTATTCGTCAATTTTCCTTTATCTTATATCATTGCATTTCCATTCGGCTTAATTAATAAATCACTATTCCAACCTGCTTTTATAGGTGCCTATTGGTTAACCAATATTTTGGGATTATTATTAATGCAAAAAGGAGGTAAAAAGTTTTTTCATCCTAATTCCAATTCTACAGAATTCAACAAAGAACTTAAAAACACTCTTATTTGGGGGAGTGTTTATACCTTATTAATTGGAATTCTGATTTTGTATGGAGTTTTATCATTTCCAAGTGAATTTTTAGAAAGAATCAAATAATCTCGCTATTTTGCTTTTTCTAATTTAACAAAATCAACCTCAAACTCTTCAAATGGATGAACTGCTCTAATAAGTTGTTCAACCTCTGCACGTTTATTGTCGGGGCAACGCATCTCAATTCTAACGTGTGGTTGTTGAATAAATTCTCCAATTTTACCCACAACTGGATTTGCACCCTCTTCGGCTTTCCAAGTCGCTGTACCCCTAGAGATAAAGGCACATCGTGAATATTTGCCAATAATACCTGCACCAACTTTTGCAGCAGCTTCAATGATATCAAAAATTAATTGTCTGTCATCTGGGGCAAAAACAAAAAGTTTGTACATTAACTAAAATTGTATCATATATAAATTGGCTGACATTGATTGAGAAAACCAAATAAATTATCGTTGCTCCCCCCACAGGTCGTTACTCGAACTAATTTAGCCTGGAGAAGAAATGTTGACATATTTGTTATGGGATTTTTGTTTGGAAAACCTGCCCTATCTATTAGCTAACTTCTATTTTTACTCCAATAATCTTGCCATCGATGAGGTAATAGCTCTTCTAAAGTAATATATTTATTATCTGATAATAAAATTTTAGTTTTAAGATTATTTCTGTTTATCTGAAACATAAATTCTCTACATCTTCCACATGGAGTAATAAGTTTTCCATCAGGTTCAGTAGCTATTATTTCTAGAATTTCGGTTTCACCTTCTTTTATCATTTGAGCCATAGCACATATTTCAGCACAGAAACCAAGATTTGCTGATGTACCTACACTTAATCCTGAATATATCTTTCCTGACTTTGTTTCTAAAGCACAACCAACATGTCCAACAGTAACATCTGTTGTTAGTTCTTTTTTATTTGCTAATTTTTTTGCTTCACTAATTAATGATTTATTTTTCATATTCTAAGCCTAACTTAATATAGGTAAAACTAAACTCTCTTTTAAATATTTCTTATAAAGCTCAATGTTTTTATAATGATCAAATGCAATAAGTTCTTCACTCGGTATTTCAGTAAAACTAAACCACTTTTGATCGTCAACTTCCCAATCTGATTCTCCAACTTTTTCTAAAGCTTCACATAAAAATACAAATGAGATATTCTGTCGATCTTCTTTTGGTCTATCTGGATTATCTCTTACTGTTAGTAATCTAATATTTTTAACTTTATATCCAGATTCTTCCAATACTTCCCTAGCTACTGCTTCTTTTAAGTTTTCATCCCTTTCAACAAATCCTCCAAGTAATCCCCACTTGCCACCCTCTAACAGCTTTCCAGTTCTCTTAATTAAGAGTATTTTATCTTCTTTGAGAACTAAAGTATCAACTGTAACATGTCTTAATAAAGCATCGTTGCCATCCTCCCATTTGCATCTGATCATAAAATGTTCTTCCTTTTTTATTTACTGAAATTATAACAGACAACCAGAACTCAGTTCGAGTCCCAGGCCAACCTGTCCTATCGGGATATATATATTGAAAAAAGATTGGTATATGGCTATAAATAAGCCTATAATTTAAAAGCTCCCCCAACAGGTTGTTACTCGAACTAGGAGGTGGGTGGAAAATTTCTTATTATTTCAAGAATTTAGTGTAAATTACAAAATCAACATTTAAATAGTGATTTTCAAGTTGTCCAGTATTTGTAAAACCACTTTGTTCATAAAATTTGTTTGAACTCCAATTTTTTCCAGTATAAAGATATATTTTATGAGAATTCAACTCTTTTGCATAATCTTCAACCTTTTGTATGAGTTGTTTACCTATGCCTTTTTTTCTGCTTAATTCAGCAACAATTATTCTTTCAATGAATGTAACGCCAGCGGTAATATTTCCTACAATAATGCCAGTAATCTCGTTATCTAGTTCTGCTTTAAAAATAAATTTATTTGGATTCCATTCACCCCATGAAACTTCTCTTCCATAATGTTTTAAATCCTCTACACTCCAGGATTGAGCTTCAAAGGCTTCGATTTCTTTCTCAGTTGATTTAGTTATGTTCATGTTCATGAAAAAACCTTTATTTATTTATAACTTCCCTAAGCTCATCTAAATTAAGTTCTGTACGAACATCGATAAAGTTTCCATCTATTTTAGCGTCTCCATTAACCCACACTTGACTTGGAGTAAACTTGTATATTCTTCTTGGAAATTTTTTGAGAAACTCTGCAACATCTCTTGGTTTTCTTTTTTCTCTTTTATAAACTTCTGTTATCGCTATCAACATATCTTTTGGATTTTTTAATTCTTTTGCTTCTCCCTTTAGATATACTCCGAATCCAGTGCCTGCTAAGGCAGTTGAATCATACGATGTTATAAAGACTTTAGAATTATTCCTAACGTTCATAGAATGTTGGTTGTCTTTCCATGATAACCAATAGTAATTTAACTTGGAATCATATGCGCAATACACTGGTGTATTCCATGGCTCACCCTCAGGGGTAATTGATGCAATGTTTATGTATAGAATTTTTTTAAGTACTTCTGCTGCTTCAAGAGTAAGTTTGTTCATTGAAACATTATATCAAATTGAATACTCAGTTCGAGTCCGAGGCAAGCTGTCCTATCGGGGGTATAAGTATTAAAAAAAGATTGATATATGGGCATAAATAAGCCTATAATTTAAAAGCTCCCCCGGTAGGATTCGAACCTACGACCTTGAAGTTACATGTAATCTCTATGTTTCCATAGTGCATGGACTATCTCATCACCATATTTTAAAAAAATTTAGGTGGTGGGCGCTCTAGGGTGTAATCACCTAGTCTCTGAACCTTCCTTTTATTAAAAATAACAAAAGGCTTGGCTGCGGATTACCTTGCTTTGTTTAAAACAAAGGTTAGGTTTCCCGACAATTCACCCACTTTACATCTCTAAGTTTCCTTAGAGAGCTGCAATTTAAAATGTTACAGCTTCCTGCTCTGCCGCTGAGCTACAGGGGATTGTTAGACTTTTAATTAAAAGTCTATATTTTAATTTGCAATGTCAGTGATGACAACGGATATTATACCTCATTACTCCAAGAAATCTTGAAGCTTTTTGCGTCTACTTGGGTGTTTTAATTTTCTTAATGCCTTTGCCTCAATCTGTCTTATACGCTCTCTAGTCACTCCAAATTTCTTGCCAACTTCTTCTAAAGTCATCATTTTGTTGTCATTAAGACCAAAACGCATTCGCAATACTTTTGCTTCTCTATCAGATAATGCACTCAAAACTTCTTCAACATTTTCTCTTAACATTTGTTGGCTAGTAGATTCGTAAGGCGAAAGTTGACTATCGTCAGAAATGAAATCACCAAGCACACTATCATCATCACCATCGCCAACTGGGGACTCTAAAGAAGTTGTATTTTGCGAAATCTTGAAAATTTCTCTAACTTTATCAGGATCCATCTCCATTTCCTTACCAATTTCTTCTGGAGTTGGCTCACGTCCCAAATCCTGCATCAAACGTCTAGCCGTGCGCATTAATTTATTAATCGTCTCAACCATGTGAACAGGAATACGAATGGTACGAGCTTGGTCTGCAATAGAACGAGTAATTGCTTGTCTAATCCACCATGTAGCATATGTAGAAAACTTAAAACCTTTAGTCCAATCAAATTTTTCGACTGCACGAATCAAACCTTTATTACCTTCCTGAATTAAATCAAGGAAAGTCATACCGCGACCAATATATTTTTTTGCAATCGAAACCACCAATCTTAAATTAGCATCGGTAAGATGCTTCTTTGCCATTAAATCGCCAGCTTCGACTTGTTGAGCCAATCTAATTTCGTCCTCACGATTTAAAAGTGAAATACGACCAATTTCTTTGAGATACATTCGCACTGGATCGGCAACACTTTTATTTGTAAGTGTGGTCAAAGATTCAAGCTCTTGCTTCAAAGAATCATCTTGTTCTTTTTTACCTTTGTCTTCAGAAACAGACTCGAAAACGTCGATGTCATTTTTGATAATTTGATCATAAAAATCATCAAGCTCTTCTACATAATTTTCAGGTTCGATGAATGATTCTAAAATGTCTTCTTGAGTAATGTATCCTTGTTGTTTTGCACGTGCAAACAATTTTTCAATATCACGAAGAACTACTTTGGAGATTTTTTTTGGTTTGGTGGCAGCATCAGAAAGTTCGTCGTCAACCACAACTTCTGAATCTTCTGAATCTTCTGAATCTTCAGCTACTACAACTACAGCTTTGATTTCTTTTTTAGCTTTGACTTTAGAAATTTTTGCTGGCTTAACTTTAGTTTTTGGTAATTTCTCAACCTTAACTTTGGAAGATTTTGCCATATTCACCCTAAACTATATGTTTGAAAAATTATAACTTGTCAAGCACTTAATACGCCCTGAGCAGGTATATAATTATACACATAAATTTAATAAAAAGAAGAGGCTAATTTAGTTTAACCAAAATCTAAATTCCACCCCTTAAAATCATAGTATCCACAACCTTTTTAACTGCGCTCATGTAAGTTGCCACTCTTGCCGTCACCTTAGCTTTTGTCTTAAGATCCCACATTCTTAAAAAGGCCTCGTCCATCAGATTTTTTAGTCTTTTCAAAACAAGTTTTTTCTCCCAATAGTAACCTTGCAAATTTTGAGTCCATTCAAAATATGAAACAGTGACACCACCAGCATTAGCCAAGACATCAGGAATTACTATCACTCCATTTTTGTCCAAAACCTCGTCTGCTTCAGGAGTTGTTGGCCCATTTGCCAATTCCAAAACAACTTTGGCTTTTACATTTTTGGCGTTCTCAATATTAATTACATTTTCCAAAGCGGCTGGAGCTAAAATATCCACAGCTAATTCCAATAATTTAACATTTGTAATTCTAGTTCCTTTATTACTGCAATTTTTATCAGTACAATTGCAATTTCCAATGGTCCCACCTTTTTCTTTGCATGCTAAAACTTTATCTGGATCAAGGCCTTTTTCATTGAAAACACCACCACGAGAATCTGACAAAGCTACAATCTTAAAACCAGCTTCATGTGCGTAATGAGCAAACCAATAACCAACATTTCCAAAACCCTGAATTGCAATGCTAGTTTTTCCTGGAACAAACTTAAGTTTCTTGGCCAATTGTTCAAGAATGTGAAAACCACCCAACCCCGTTGCCTCCGTTCTCCCTTTCGAGCCTCCCAACAAAAGAGGTTTTCCAGTAAAAGTTGCAACTGGATTCTCAACCAAAGTCTTATATCTTTTGTTTGATGTCTTCTCATACTCATCCACCATCCAAGCCATGATCTCTCCGGTCGTATTAACATCCGGAGCTGGTACATCTACCCAAGGACCTATATGAGGTGCAATTAATCTAGCGTATGCTCTACTCAACCTCTCTAACTCAGTTTTACTAAGCTTTTTTGGATCAACAACAACGCCACCTTTAGAACCACCATATGGAATTCCCGTAACGCTACATTTCCAAGTCATCCAAGTGGAAAGCGCCATCACTTCTTCTTTGCTTACATCTTTGTGAAAACGAATTCCTCCTTTGTATGGACCTACCGCATTATTATGTTGAGATCTATATGCTTTGAAAATTTTTGTTGAGCCATTATCCATTTTAACTCTGATTGTACCTTCAATAACTCTATCTGGCTTCTTTAACTTGTTAATTACTTTATCAAATAATTTTTTATCTTCGTATTCGGGTCGCAAAACCTTGGCAACTTTCTTAAGCTGTTTAATTGCGTTTAGATGTTGATTATCCATAGCTCTCCTTTAGATATTTAAAGAATTAATAATTTTTTCACTTACTTTTTTTGCTAAATCAGGAAAAAATGGCTCAGGAACAATTCTGTCTTCTGTAGGATTTGGTACTAATTCCGCAATGGCTTTTGCAGCAATAATTTTCATATCAGAGGTAATTGAAGTCAAACGACCATCAATAACCGCTTTAAAAATAGCTGGAAATGCTAAGACATTATTAATTTGATTTTGATAATCACTTCTACCTGTTGCTACAACTCTAGCACCAGCCTCCTTTGCTAAATCAGGCAAAATTTCAGGCTCTGGATTTGCCATAGAAAAAACAATTGCATCTTTAGCCATACTTCGAACCATATCTTGAGTAATTAAACCTTCTCTTGAAACTCCAATTACTACATCGGCTCCTTTGATAGCCTCTTTCAAACCGCCGTCTAAATTATTTTTATTACTAACATGTGAGATAACTTGCTTATAAATATTAAGATCTTTTCTACTCTTTGAAATGATTCCCTTGCTATCTACAATTATTAAATCTCCTACAGACTGTGTATCGTTAATCAAGTTGCATCCTTTAGCCGAGCATTCCAAGCCAAGCAACATTCTTGAGATTGCCAAGCCCGCAGCGCCAGCTCCAACAAGAACAACTTTCAAACTTGAAAATGGTTTATCAACGACTTTTGCTGCATTGATAAGTGCAGCTGTTACAACAATCGCTGTGCCATGTTGATCATCATGAAAAACTGGAATACCAATACCTTGTAATGCGTCCTCAACAATAAAAGCATTCGGAGCGCAAATATCTTCCAAATTAATTCCCGCAAATGAAGGCGCAACTTGTTTGACAAATTTAATAATTTCTTGGGGATCTTGAGTATTTATAACTAAAGGAACTGAATCAACCCCAGCAAACTCTTTTAGTAATAATGCTTTACCTTCCATCACTGGCATCGCAGCTTCAGGACCAATATTTCCTAACCCTAAGACTGCAGAACCATCAGAAATGATCGCAATTGTTCTTCCCCTCATCGTAAGCTCAAATGATTTACTTTTATCTTTAGCAATAACCCTGCAAGGTTCAGCTACGCCTGGAGTATAGAGCAAAGATAAATCATGAGCATTATTAATTGGAACAATAGATTTTGTTTCTAATTTGCCTTTATATTTATAATGTAACGCTAAAGATTCTTGATAAATGTTGTTATTCATTTTATTTTTCTAATTATTTTTCTAATTATTTTTCTAATTATCTTTCTAACCAACGTTCTGCATCCAAAGATGCAGCGCATCCTTGGCCAGCGGCGGTGATTGCTTGTTTATATCTGACATCAACTCCATCACCGGCAGCGAATACGCCTTCGACTGAAGTCATCGATGGAAACTGAACTAACCCTTTTTCACTTAATGAGGTTTTAGCCAACTCAACACCTTGAGCTGTAGCACTTTGTCTGGTCACAACATAACCATGATCATCAATCAAAAGCTGACCCTTAAAAATATCATTCATCGGTTTATGACCAATAGCTAAGAAAACTCCCTGAGTTGGATACTCAACATCTTCGCCATTCTCAATTAGTTTAATTTTTTCAACAACTTTATTGCCTAAAATTTCTTTCAAACTTGAATTCCAATGTACTTTAATTTTTGGATTATTCATCACTCTTTCAACCATAACCTTACTGGCTTTAAATTTATCTCTTCTGTGAACGATGTGAACTTCTGTTGCAAATTTAGTCAGAGCTGTAGCATCTTCCATCGCACTATCGCCCCCACCAATTACATAAACAATTTTTTCTTTAAAAAAAGCAGCGTCACAAACTGCGCAAGCACTCACGCCCCTTGCAAAAAATTCGTGCTCACCAGGAACGTTAAGAAGAATTGGGGCTGCACCTGTAGTAATAATTAAACTTTCAGCCAAAATTGCTGGCTCGTTTTGTTTAATTGTTTCTTGGGAAGCTGTTATTTCTTCTGGAGTTGCTTTATTTGCAAAATCTTCTGGATCTTGTCCATTTGGAAGATTAGTCCAAATTCTAAATGGTCGTGCTGACAAATCGACTGCAGTGACATATTGATCTTTGATCACCGTCCCGAATTTCTCTGCTTGCTTGCGCATACCCATCATTAGATCTGGACCCATGATTCCATCCGAGAATCCTGCATAATTCTCAACCTGAGTTGTGTTCATTAATTGACCGCCACTTTTCAGGCCACCAAATAAAACAGGCTCTAGTTTTGCTCTTGATGTGTAAATTGCTGCAGAATAGCCCGCGGGACCCGAACCAATTATTACAACTTTAGCTGTTGCTAATTTAGCTGTTTCCATTTTAGTTATCTCCGCCTTTAGAATCAGCTCCATCCAACATTGCACCTTCGATCATACTGATATAGCCATCTTTTCCAGCGAAACCAATTTTTCTATCAACTTCTTCACCCTTACTGAAAGCAATGACAGTTGGAATACTCATGACTCCATAATCTGTTGAAAGCTGATTTTGTTCATCAACATTAACTTTTGCGATCACAGCTTTGCCGGCATATTCTGCGCCCAACTCTTCAATAACTGGAGCTGCTAATTTGCATGGACCGCACCACTCTGCATAAAAATCTACCAAAACTGGCATATCACCGGCATCTGTTAGTGTTTTTGCAAAGTTATCTTTTGTTAAATGAACTACACCTTTTTTGTCGTCTGACATAAGGACTCCTTTTAATTTATTTTGGGTATTACCCATACTTTGTTAATACTAGTTTAATATCTAAATACTTCTTTCAAAATGTCATTAAGCTCTTCAGCTTTTCTTTCTTTTGAACATCTTGTTGCCTCTCCTGACAACAAATCACGAGAAACTCTGCCCAACGAACTTCTGGCAGCAATGACTTGGCGCACTATATCTACGCATCCTCTTTCATCCTCGTACATTCTGATAATTCCATCAAGTTGGCCTCTAATTCTTTTAAGTTGAGCAATGACTTTGTCGGGTTTCATAATTTATTATATGCTGAGCTTAATTAACTTACTCAGCTGTGATCAAGCATACCCCTAGGGGGTATATATGTCAACAGGGAATTCTTTAGTGCAACCAACCAATTTTCTAAAAATATTTAATTTCTAAGTTTAACGATCCTTTTGAGTAAAACATTTTGCCTTTCAACTTCTTCTTCAGTTTTTTCTAGTTTTTCGTCAAGTTCACTAAGTTCTTGGGTTATTCTTGAAACTTCATCTTTGATAATTAGTGTTTTTAATTTTTTCACTAAAGTCAACCATTCTTTATCCATGTCAAGTGAATCTAAATCTTTAAGCAAAATCTGATCTGAATAAATATCAAAAAGTTTTTCTTGAATATCTTCAGGAAGCTTGGCTGCAAAAGACTTAAGATCAAAAATTCCTGAGTATTTCGCAAGCTCCTTCAAAACAAAATTTGCTCCGCTTAGTTGAAAAGAAACATCTGTAAGATTTTCTACTTTCCCAAGAATCTTGGTTTTGTCAGAATGAAATAATAAAAATAAAATATATTTTTCTAGTTTTTCTCGATGATCAACAGTCGGTGGTTTATCGTCCAGATTTTCTTTTTCTTTTTCTGATTTTTTATTTGCGGAGTTTCCAAACGATTCCTTATTTTTATAATTATCAACATCCTCTTTGACACTCTCAGGTTTTACACCCAGTTCGCCGGCTAGCAACTTTACGTAATGCTCAAGTTCGACTGCGTGCTCAATTTGCGCAAAAAGTGGTGAAAGCTCTTTCATTATGGCTCTCTTGCCTTCTGGTTTAGTTTTGTCATGCTGCATTAACGAAGCTTTTATCAAAAATTCATGAGCAGGAATCGAAGCCTTAACAGCATCTCTCCATTTTTTTGGATCAGATTTTATTAGCTCATCAGGATCTTTGCCATTTGGAATTATCACAGCTCGAAGCTCCAAATTTGTTTCCTTTAGAGCGGTGATGGCTTTCTTTGTAGCTTGAACTCCGGCATCATCGGTATCAAGTGATAATAAAACTTTGTCGACGGTTCTTTTCAAAAGCTTAGCGTGATCGGCGGTAAGAGCAGAACCCTTAATTGCAACAATTGAGTTCATATGTGCTTGAGTTGAGGAAATCACATCAAATTCTCCTTCCACGACCACAACCTCTTTTGCTTTTCTAATTTCTTGATAAAGCTCACTAAATCCAAAAAGCATTTTGCTCTTGTGATATAAAATTGTTTCTGGTGAATTTATGTATTTAGCATCTTTTTCATCGCCATCAATTACTCTTCCAGAAAATCCGACTGTTCTGCCTCTATGATCATTCAGCGGAAAAATTATTCTACTTCTAAATCGATCATAATATCTGCCAGTTTTGCCTTTAATTATTAAGCCTGCATCGAGAAGCAAATTAAGATCATATTTTTTCTTTTTATGCAAAAAATTGATTAGACCATCCCATGAAGTGAGTGCATAGCCCATCTGAAAAATCTTAATTGATTCGTTGGTGACACTTCTGTTTTTAAGATATTCTCGCGCCACTGCGCCAACTTTATGATCAGTGAGTAGATAGTGATAATACTGTTTTGCTAAACTCAACACCTCAAGAATTTTTTCTCGATGAAAATCATCTGTTGTCTTGGTGAATTTCTGAAGTGTAATGCCCGCTCGATTGGCTAACTCTTCTAAAGCTTCTGCAAAAGTCATGCCATCATATTTTTCCAAGAAAGTCAGGACATCACCACTCTCACCACAGCCAAAACACTTGAATCTCTGTAAACTTTCGTCAACAAAAAAAGAAGGACTTTTTTCACCATGAAAAGGACATAAGCCGCGCATATAGCTGCCTGCTCTTTGTAGCGAGATTCGCGAACCAATTATCTCAACGATATCGCTTGCTTCTTTGATTTCTTGAATCTGTGACATATATTAAACCAATTACCCCAATTTTAACCAAAACTTCGTCATTTTAGTAGTGCAATTTACCAGGCGGAAACACTACAAAGCGTTAAAAAATGAAAATTTAAAAATAAAGTCAAACTGTTTGACTCAAAATTTCTGAATTATTTTTGTGCCTAAAAAATAATTTTACAAAAAACTTTGCGCTCAAGAAGCCATAACCAAAAACTAAATCACCAATAAGAGTATTTTTATAAAAAGGAATTGCCAAGGTATAGCAGGCTAGCAATCCTGCAATTGAGTGTGGATATGAGTACCACCAAACTCCTAAATTTGAGATTAAAAAAAATGTGAAAGAAGCAAACGGTAAAAGAAAAACTTGAAGTTTTTGGGTTTTAGCAATTTTACCAAAAATCCAGTAACTCAAAAATCCTAAGTAAGTAAACAAAAATCCAGAGTAAAAACCACCCTTAAAATAGTCAAACGAAATGATTGTGAAAAAATACAAGAAAATATTTTGACCAAAGAAACCAAAGCTTCCAAGCGGAGACATATTTGGTGGCAACATTCCAAAACGGGAAATATAAACAAACAGTGCGGTTGCTGGTTTTGCAAAAGAACTAATTTGGCTACTTAATTTCTTCATAACGCCACTCCACTTTGTCACCTTTTTGCAAAATCGTTTGATCAGCGCCCGTCTTTGCTTGCTCTCCATTTAAATAGAATGCCCAAAAATGTTTGTCATCACCTTTAACACCATTAATCGATTCAACGAATACTCCAAAATCATATTCTTTGTAATCTATTTTTGCGACATCTTTGAGAAGTTCGAAAGCATTCTGACCATCGGCTTGGGATTCATAGGTGATTGAGGCAACTGCTGCTGGAGAAGCTTCGGCATCAAACATCATTGCCGGATCGACTGGCTCAGTTGTTTGAGAAGGCTCGGATAGCTCCACCGGGTCTGCTAATCCATCCTGCTCGGCTTCATCTGTTAAGTCATTTTGAACTTTGACTGTTCCTTCTACCTGATCTTTATCCTTATTAAGAGGCATATATCTACTTACAAGACTATTTACTCCGATAAGAACTAGAAAGATAACAACCACTGTAATAAATTTTGAGTATAATTTTTTGAAATTTAGCATAGGCTCCTTTGATTGGGTTCTAATATCTTATCGTAAATTGAAAATAAAAACAGTATTAGGGAAATTACTCATAAAACCATGAAAATTAAATGTACCGCTCACACTCGTCTGCAATCTTCTATAGTTAAAAAAATTAACAACAAAAGATTGGCAGACGAGTGCCTGCCAATCGAGAAACTGAAATCGTAGTTATGAATTTTTGAAAGCAGCTCGCGCTGCTTTGCAGGCGGGACATTCAGCGCCTTCGTACGGGACTTCTGCTTTGCCTTGGCATGAGATGCCGTCGGCACAGAAGAATTTCTTCATCACGGTGGTGGCAAAGAGGGAAATGCATCCCAAGCCAACAAACAACTTAAAAAGGGGGTTTTTCATTGGGTCTCCAGAAATTTTTTGATTTTTCTTTTTTTTGTTCGTTTTCAGCGGACCTTACAAAAAAACTTATAGGCAGCTCCATTTTTTTCTCACCTAGATCTAACTTAGATTTTTTCTAGGTGGCCGTAAACAGACCTTAATCTCCTTGCGGTCACCTAGAAAATAGTTTTTCAATTGGTTTATTAATGTGCGGTATATATTTTATCGATCTTGAACAAAAACGCTGTGTTTTTGCCAAAATCAACTAATGAGCAAAATACTCAATATGGCGATCATTATACATCATATATATGTAATTTCCTTGTCAAATTAAGAAAGAATCATTCTCTCAGCGTTTTTTCAGTTTCTTTAGTTACATTACCAATACTGTTAACAGTATTAATTATCAATAGACTCTTCAGTCTATTACAAGAAAGGCACAATATTATGAAAAAGAAAACAGCACTGCTTGGAGCAGCGGCACTTATTGTAGGAGTAGTAAGTTTGTCCCCAAGTTTGGTTTCAGCCTACCAAGGCGATCCAAATGTTCAAGGTCCAAATTACACCGCTCAAAGGCATGAGGCTATAACTCAAGCTTTCGAGAATGGCGATTATAATACTTGGAAAGAGCAAATGTCAGGGAGAGGTGTGGCCAACAAAATAACTGAGGCTAATTTCTCTCGCTTTGCAGAAGCTCATAAGTTAGCTACAGAAGGCGACCTTGAAGGAGCTAAGAAAATTAGAGAAGAACTTGGCTTAGGACTAAAAGACGGTTCCGGTCAAGCAAATGGTATGGGTCAAAGAAATGGCATGGGTCAAAGAAATAGATAATTTCTAACTCATTGATAAACCCCCGCCTCAAAGGCGGGGGTTTATATTATTTAAAAATATTTTCTTTTAAAACACCATAACTGTTAAAACATTTTTTATTAGAAAGTAAAATGGCCAACAAAACACTTAAAACTCCGCACACATAAATAGCAATCATAATCGCAATTTGGTAACGAATAGCAGTTGATGGCGAAGATCCACCAATAATTTGACCCGACATCATTCCTGGAAGAGAAACTATACCAATTGTGGCTGTTTTAGCCAAAGCAGGAAGTAAAGCTAACTGAAAACTATTTCTTAAGAATGGTGCTAAAGACTCACCGTGAGTACTCCCTAACCCCAAACGATATGAAAAAAATTTATTTTGAGAGCGAATATTTTGATAAAAAGAATTTATTCCTACAATACTTACACTCAAAATATTTCCTAATAACATACCACCCAATGCAATTAAATATCTTGCTTCAAAAAGATATTCAAGTCGAATCACTAGAGCATTAAAATATAATAAAACTGCTAATGTTGGAATAGTAAAAGCAACTAAAATTGGCAAAAATATAACTTTGAGTTTAATTTTAGAACTACTGATAGCAGAAAAAACAGCCGTAAAAATCATTATCATCAACCATAAAAAATTAAGCCAAAAATTATTTAAATTAAAAATATATTCCAAGAAAATTCCAACTAATGCCAGTTGAACCGACATACGTCCCACCGACCAAAGAGTAGGTTTTATCATTCTTAAATCTAGAAAATAACTTATTAATATTGGAATAATTAATAATAAGAATCCAAATAACAAACCAATATTTGAAATTTCTATTGTTTCCATTTTTTTTCCTTAAAATCAAAAATGCGAACATTTTTTTGATATTGCCATTCTTCGTCGTGAGTAATAATTAAAAGCGTAGACTTAGAATTTTTCAACAATTCTCTTATTACTATTGTTTTTGAAGCAGGATCTAAAGACGAGGTAACCTCATCTAAAGCCATTACTGGTCTTTTAAGCAACAAAGCAACCACCAAAGCCAATCGTTGTTTCTCACCACCAGAAAGTTGACTAATATTCTTAGTCAGGATAACTGGCTCTAAATCAAATTTTTCTAAAAGTTCTGTTAACTCTAGTGGAGTAAATTTAATTTTTGAGTTAGCAGCAAAAGAAAAATATTCGGCAATAATTTTTTGGACATGGCCCTCACCCATCATCACATCCTGATCTACATAGGCAATTTGTTTACGAATGTCCCAAATATTTTGAGCTGTAATTTTTTCACCC
>Ga0210011_1000368_pt1 | contig 50686 bp, 39 predicted proteins | sample CryGeymeta201502_FD_183972 | JGI IMG/M metagenome (GOLD analysis project Ga0210011, IMG submission 183972) | Groundwater microbial communities from Crystal Geyser aquifers in Utah, USA - Crystal Geyser metaG 2015-02 (SPAdes) (version 2) | ecosystem: Environmental > Aquatic > Deep subsurface >...
TGAACGTCCTCATCTAGGTAAACATATGCACGGTTTAACACCTTATCAAAAATTTCTATCCACACAATCCAAAGTGTAACCCTTGATGGGTAACCGTACAGTATCTATATTAGATACTTGACTTTTTTTTATTAAAATTTTTTAATTTCATTCTTCATTCCACGCTTGTCCCGAAACAAAGTTTTTCTGGATTCCTCGTTCATCTACTCTAGATGTACAGACTTCTCCCAATCACCTACTTTTTGCTTCAAACTTGGATATTTTTTGAAATCGATACCACGGGCTACATCACGAGCGAGCTTGATAATGTCGTTGTCGCGCATAGTCGCTATTTTCAAATTCATCATACCACTCTGTGAAGTACCATAGACGGCCCCTGGTCCACGCACCTCCAAATCATATTCTGCCAGAGCAAATCCATCATGAGTTTTTTCAAAAAATTCCAATCTTTCTTTACTCTTAGGCGAACTCTTGGTAGTAAAAAGAAAACAATAAGATTGATAGCTACTTCTTCCCACACGTCCACGAAATTGGTGAAGCTGAGCTAGTCCAAAATTCTCAGAACCTTCTATCATCATCACACTAGCATTGGGGATATTTACTCCTACTTCCACGACTGAGGTAGAAACAAGAATATCTATCTTGCCACCGGCAAAATCTTGCATGATTTCATCTTTTTCAGCAGATTTCATTTTACCATGAAGATAATCTACTTTGAGATCTGGAAAAATTTGTTTGCTAAGTTTTTCGAATTCTGCCAAAACGGATTTCTTTTCTTGGCTACCTGTAAAGTTATAATTTATTATTTCTATTTCATTTTCATCTTTTTCTTTTTGTTCAATCAGCGGACAAATTACAAAAACTTGTCTCCCCTGTTTTACTTGTTCGGCAATGAAGTCATAAGCTTTTTGTCTATTGTGATCGTCTACTAATCTGGTCTTAATCACTTTTCTATTGCTTGGCATTTGCTTGATGATAGACAAATCAAGATCTCCATAAATAGTCAGCGCAAAAGAACGAGGGATAGGTGTAGCCGTCATTGATAAAAAATGTGGCGTAGTCTTCTTGTTACCACTTTTTTCTTTGATAGTTTTCCTTTGTTCTACGCCAAATCTGTGTTGTTCATCGACGATAACCAAAGCCAAATCTTTAAATTGTACATCTTCAGTCAATAGAGCATGTGTTCCAATCACGACATGAATTTCTCCTTCTTTTAACAGTTTAATGAATTCTTTTTTTTGAGCTGATAATGACTTTTGACTTTCTACTTTAGACTTTTGACTTGCTTGCGCCTTACTTCTACTCAATAATCCCACAACAATATTTGTATCTTTAAATAACTCACAAAATGATTCATAATGTTGAGACGCAAGCACTTCTGTTGGCGCCATAATAGCCACCTGATAATTATTCAAAACTGTATTCAAAGTTGCCATCGCAGCTACTACAGTTTTACCCGAACCGACGTCACCTTCAAGTAATCTATTCATTGGTACACCTTTTTCTAAATCTTGAATTATTTCCCAGCTTGCTACTTTCTGATCTTTGGTCAATTCAAAAGGCAAAGTTGCTACAAAATCTTGTATAGCTTTTTCTGAGAATTTTATTTTGGGAGCTTTGGCAACTTTGATAGATTGTCTGAGCATCTCTGCTCGAAGTTGTAAAATAAATAATTCATCAAATTTCAATCTTTTTTCAGCATGATTTATTTCAGCCTGGTTTTCAGGAAAGTGAATTGATCTGATAGCTTCTTTTAGTTCCATCACATCAGCCACATCACGGACATCTTCTGGAACCCAATCGACTATTTCATCTATAACATGGACAACCTGACTAATTAAAAAACGTAGTTGCTTTTGGGTTATACCTGCTGTCAATGAATAAATCGGCAAAATGCGAGCTGTATTTATTGTATTTGTACCATTCCCCGTTCCTCGCCTGCCCGCCGTCTGGGAGGGTTCCCCATTCCTCACACGCTCATAGCTTGGACTGACCATCTGTAAGCCAAACATGTCAGACTTCACTTTGCCAGAAAAATAAAGTTCATCGCCCACATGAAGAGTCTTACTAATAAAAGGCTGTCCAAACCAAACCAGACGTAATTGTTCACTTCCGTCGGAGATAAGGGCTTCGGTCACAATCTTACGCTGACGTGAGCTTCTCTTGGCGTTTAGGAGCTCTATTTTGCCCCGTATGGTGACTTCCTGACCATTTTGGAGCTTTGCTATGTCGAGTACTGTACTATAGTCCTCATAGCGAAATGGGAAGTAAAACAACAAATCCTCTACTGTCACAATTCCAAGAAGAGACAGCCTTTTTTCAAGGGTCTTACCTATTCTATTTAATCTTGTTATTTTTGTTTTCAAATCCATATTATATACATTGTAACAAAAAAATTATATTTTGTAGAGTAGCAAAAATTGCTTAAAAGTTATGCACAGTTCATTTTACATACAATACTAAAGTAGTATACTACATATATAAGAGTGATAGGAGGGTCTCTCAAAAAAAACTAATCAGTATTGAAGATTAATAGACCTGCTTTTAAAGTATCCCTATTTAAATTATGGATAGTATGAAAAAAGTACCAATACCCAAATTTGAAAAGAAACGTCTGGAAAGTGTTAAAAAACTTAAAATACTAGATACAGAGCCAGAAGAACGATTTGATCAAATAACAAAAAAAGCTACAGAAGAATTCAATACTCCTATATCTACGATATCTATCGTAGATAAAAACCGTGAATGGTACAAATCCAAACAAGGTGTAGATGTAATAGAAGGCCCTCGTGACAAATCCTTTTGTGGACATGCAATGCTTGGTCAAGAAATATTTATAGTAGAAGATACAACTAAAGACCCTCGTTTTGCCGATAACCCTATGGTAGTAGGATTACCAAAGATACGCTTTTACGCTGGTGTCGCCTTGCATGAATGTGAATCACATCTACCAATTGGCGCTTTTTGTATCAAAGATACCAAACCTAGAAAGCTAACACTATCTCAAATAAATAGACTAATAGAAACAGCCAAAAAAATAGAAGAAGAATTAAATAAAAAAAACACTCCTTAAATTGGAGTATTTTTTTGTGCTCTCGCTAAGAATCGAACTTAGATTACCAGTTCCGCAAACTGGTGTCCTATCCATTGAACGACGAGAGCATAATTTGTTTTATCTTCAAGAGGAAACCATCATAAAAGAAAAAACACAGTTTTTAGCAATCTTGTCCGCCTTGCCTGTACGCCTTGGGCTGTAGGCGGAAACGACGGGAGCATTTATAATTTCTGGAAAGATTATAGCTCAAAAGAATGAATTTGTCAATAAAAAAGCCTTTTTCAAGGCTAAAAGTTATTTTTATTCAAATTAACGAAGTCTCCATTTACGAGCAATCATATCACTAAAAGGTTCGCCTTCCTTTTCCAAATTTTCTTCTACAAAAGAACGAAGTGTAATACGAATCTCATTTGGGTCCATATCCATAAGGGGTACACGTAAACTAGGCATAAAAGTACCTGCAGTATCGATATAAAGCATTTTCAAGTTTTCTTCAGGATTGTATACTAAATAAAAATTTTCAAATTCAGAATAATCATAAAATCTATCATTTACAATTACTCCCAAGTCAGTAATACCAAAAGGTATAACTATTGGTTCTTGATGAGCTTGTAAAAACATAATCACAGCAAACAAAACTATTATCAAAGAAAATAAAAAACTAGCACTAAGTATAGAATAAGCCAAAAGAATAACAGCAAAAACACCCATCACAATATACCAGACTTTTGGTCTTTCTTGTTTTTCATATTCTGGGATACTCCACTCATGAAGTAATTCACCTACATTTGGATTATCTTCTAATTTTTTTGGCATAAAATAATAGCTAAATTATATAACTATATAATAGCATATTTTGAAAATACTGTAAATTTACAACATAATGTTCCACATTATCCTATTGTTATTTTTAATTTATTATTCAATTTACTTTGGTATTTGGATTTTGTAATTTGATATTTAATTGATATTTATCTTTTATAAATTAATCTAAAAAAAAATTCTCCTATTCCTAGGAGAATTTTATTTGTCTAAATTTTATTAGATATCTAGGTTGTCGATAGCACTAGTATCTACGTCTTCCATACTACTTGGAGTTGGAGGAACTGGAGCATCTTCACGTCTACGATGTTCTGAACCTTCTGGTTCGTTGATTTTCAAGTTTACAAGGGCATTGTTCTTAGCACCAACAACTTTTAACAAAGTGCGGATAGCGCGAACAGTGTTTCCACGTCTACCAATGACATAACCAATGTCAGTTGGATTAAGATCCAAAGTGATAAGTACACCACGTTCATCTACTGTACGGGTAACTTTTACTTCTTCTGGATTGTTTACAATCGCCTTAACGACGAATTCGATAAATTCTTGATCTTGTACCATATCTTTTCATGTTACATATATAAATAAAAACTTTCGATTTTCTACCGCACTTTCTCGACAAAAAGTACTTTCAAATCGTGAAAATATTATAACACTGAAATCTTAAAAAGTCAATATATAGGACAAAACAGCTTTGTCCACAGCAAATCACGTGATAAACAAAAAACCTCGCATATAGCGAGGTTTTTAAGATATGAATTTTATTAAGCTTTGGCTTCTTCAGTTGTTTCAGCAGGAGCTACTTCTTCAGTTTTTTCTTCCACAGGTGTAGCTTCTTCGGCTTTCTTAGCTTCTTCCGCAGCAACCTTTTCAGCTTCTTTAGCTTCCTTTGATGCTTTTTCTTTTTCTAAACTTTCAGCTTTTTTAGTTTCAATTTTAGCTTTACGTTTGTTGGTAATTCTAACGGATTTTTTCTTTTTACCTTCCAAAATTCCTTCTCTTACCAAAATATTATGAACAGTATTAGATGCTTGAGCACCTACAGATAACCAATGTTTGATACGGTCAGCCTTAAGTTCTAGTACTTTTGGAATTTGTGTAGGACTATAATGACCTAAAATTTCCAAACTATTGTATTGTGTATCACGAGCTTTTTCAGAAATAATCAAACGATATGTAGGATTTTTCTTTTTACCCATTCTTTGAAGACGAATAGTCAACATAATGTATTTTTTATATATATAAACCTTTTGAGAGCTGTGACGGTTTACAGAGCATATTCTAACAGAATAGTCTTTTTTTGTCAAGTGTTACAGACCCTTCACTTTAAGAATATACACTTTTTGTATATTGATCCACATTGACGACCTTTATACTTTGACAATCATAACCATACATATAATCATAATCTAAAGTCAAAGAAAAAGTTATAGCTTGATGTCCACCAGCTATAAAAACTTGAACTTGAAAATTTTGTTCCTTTTCAGCTTGAACACTTGTGTTATTGTTTGGAAAAGGTTTATATCCTTTTTGTAAATTATATATATTCAATTGCTTTACAACTCTATCAAATAACAAATTACTAATTTTCTTTATATCTTTCCTATTTCTCCATTTTATTGCATCTTCATTTGTTATTATTTTACCAAGATCTTCAACTGACTTAGCAGTCATATGAACTTTTGAGATATTCTCAAAAAATTCAGGGTCTTCAAGAATTTCATTCCAGACAATTTCTTTACATTGCTCTATATTTGGCAATAACTCTTTACTTTTTATAGAATCAATACTTGAGATATCTTCTCCCAATCCTATAATTTTTTCTGTTTCATCTACACCAACATCTGTGCCAATATGAAACAAATCTCTTGTATAAAATCGAGGATCACTTTGTCTTTCAGACATATAATTAATTATCCAATTTAACACTAAGCAATTTACTTATACCATCATTTCCCATAGTAACACCATACAAAACATCTACCGCGTGCATAGTCACTCTATTGTGAGTAATGATGATGAATTGTGATTGCTCTGCAAGTTCACCCAAAATCTTAGTGAAGCGAGTAGTGTTGGCTTCGTCGAGCGCTGCTTCTACTTCGTCCAAAATAACAAATGGAGATGGATTGGTATGAAGTATCGCACAAAGAAGAGCAATAGAAGTCATAGTTCTCTCACCACCTGACAAAGCAGAAATATTTTTAATCTTCTTACCAGGAGGACAAGCATAGACTTCCACACCTGTTAAGATTTTTCTTTTTTTCTTTTTTTCGACTTGTTCCAATTCTGAGTCTTCATTTTCGAAAACTTCTTCTCCCTCTATTACCATCTCATCTTCGTCTTTTTCCGTACCATAGACTTCTACCAATTCGGCACTTCCACCTTCAAACAAAAGTTTGAAATAACGAGCAAATTCTTTTTTGATTTTGTTGAAACTTTCTTTGTGTTTTTTCTTCATTAATTTGTCAAGTTCTTCAATCATTTTTTCTAAGTCAGATGAAGCTTTGTTCAAATCTGCCAATTCTAAAGCAAGAGAATCATGACGCTCACGAATTTCTTCATATTCACCCATAACACTTTGGTCAATACCACCGATGAGTGAAAGCTGATATTTTAGTTTTTCTATTTCAATTTTGGCTTTTTCTATTTCTTCTTCAGAGAATTTTTCTTCCAGCCTACTAATGATATTGCCAATTCCTTCTTGCAACTCTCCAAATATTTCTTGTTCTAGATCTTCCATGTGAGTTTGCAGTTTGACAATTTCTACTTGCAAACTATGTTTTTCATCAGCATGTTTATTGAGAGACATTTGTTCTTCTTGCATACTGTCTTGCAAAGCAAAAATTCTTTGACGCTTTTGTTCTTCTTCTTCATTTAATTTTTCTAATTTTTTATTTACTTCAGCAAGACTCTTTTCTACTTCAGAGATTTTCTTAGACAAATCTTCTTTTTGATTGGAGAACTCACTCATCATGCCAGTATATTCTTCTTTGGAAAGAGAATGCATAGAAAGTTCTTGTTTGAATTGAGAAACTTCTCTTGAGACTTCTCCCAAACTTTTTTGAGACAAACTAATTTTTTCATTTTGTACTTGTTCTTGCATACGAAGCTCAAGCATATTTTCTTTTTCAGTTTCTACTTCTATTTCTAGTCTATCCAAAGCAACTTTGTTTTCCACCATTTCTTGTTTCATTTGTTCATAAGCATATTCATTGAAATCTTGACTACCACCGGCAAAAGACAAAACTCCTTTTTTAGCACGGCGGAAACCACCTTTCATAGAACCACTTGTTTCCATGATATCACCTTCGAGAGTTACCATACGTACACGACCAATACCGATTTTACGAGAACTCTCAATATCTTCGACAATCAAAGTAGAACCAAAAACATAAGAAAACACATCTTCATACACAAGATCATAATCAACAAGATTTACAGCCAAACCATAGACACCTGAACTATGTTCAAGATCTTTGATATCATTTGGTACAAAACGTCTTCTAATTTTGTTTATAGGTAAAAATGTCGCAAATCCTAATTGTTGAGATTTCAAAAATTCAATACAAGCTTGAGCAACTCTATCATCTTCTACAACAATAGAACCAAGATGAGATTGTGCCGCGACTTCCAAAGCCAGACGATACTTTTCATCTACCTTGGCAAGCTGAGCCACCACACCATGCACTTTGCCACCAAATTTACCAGGTACTTGCATGAGAATGGCGTTGACAGCACGAAGACCTTCAAATTGAACACTATCTTTACCCTGTTTCATTTCATTCAAATTGTGTTCTAATTCTAATTGTCTATTTTGCAATTTTATTTTTTTGTTTTGTAATTCTTCTATTTTGTTTGCCAAAAATTTCATCTTATCAGACAACTCTTGTTTCTTTTTTTCTAGTGATTCTATATCTTTTTCAATATTTTTTTCTTGAACACCAAATTCTTCAATCTTGTTTTCAAGCCAACCTACATTTTGTTTACCTACTTTACCAAATTCTGTTTGTAATTTTCCAGAAACGACAGATTGCTCTCTTTCTAAAACATTTTTTTCTTGACTAATTTTTTGATATTCATCTTGCAACTCAGTAAATAATTCCTGACGAGATTTTTCTTGTGCCAATTTGGCAAGTTCATTTTGAACAGAAGTAAGTCTTTGGTTTACTTCATTGTAAGTATTGTTTACTTCATCAAAATTTATTTGTAACTTTGACAAATTTTCTGATAAATTACTATGCAAAGTAAAATAATACTTTTCTTGTGTCTCACGCAAAGACAATTCTACTTCCTGCCTTTTTTCTAATTTACTTACTTGTCTTTTCAAAGTTTTCAAATGTGGTTCTACTTCTCTAAGCATGGCCTCAGCTTGTGCAATATTTTCTGAAGTCTTATTTAATTTCAACATTGAATGATGACGCTTGATTTGAAATTCCTTGATACCTACAGCTTCATCGAAAAACCCTTTTCTTTCACTTGGTGTTTGCAAAAGCAATCTATCAATAGTACCCTGACTAATAACAGAATAAGAACCTTGACCAAACTGAGCTTGAGCAAGTAAAATCTGTAAATCTATAAGACGAACAGGACTACCATTGAGTAAATACTCACTATCACCAGAACGATAAAGTTTGCGGGATATTTCAAGTTCATCATAATCCACCTTTACTCTTTGATCTTTATTATCGAGAGTCATGGTAACACTAGCCAAACCCATCTTACCTTTTCCTTCAGAACCAGCAAAAATAACATCCTCGCTTTTTTTACCACGAAGATGTTTCATACTTTGTTCTCCCAAAACCCAACGAAAAGCGTCAACGACATTACTCTTTCCACTACCATTTGGACCTACAATAGCAGTCACGCTATATTGCCCATTTTTCTTAGGTGCAGGAAAGTCTATAGTTGTATTGTTGGCAAAAGATTTAAAACCGTTTATTTCAAGCTTTTTTACGTACATAAACTAAGTGAATAAGCAAATTAAGCAGAATATGCAGAATAAGTTGTAAGCCATTACTAAAACTCTTTACAAGTGATATGCTTTCAACCTAATATTTAATTAAAAAACAAGATTATTATACCTCTTTTGCCAAGAGTTGACAATAATGGAAATCTCATATATAATAGCTAGCTTAAAAAAGAAGTAAATATGCCACATAGAATAGCCAAACAAATCCACAATGAAATCCTTGATAAGGACAATTTTTTGCTAGTGGCACACCAAAATCCTGATGGAGACGCAGCTAGTGCAGTTTCAGCCTTTTCCCAAATGCTTGAACAAATGGGTAAAAAATACACTTGTTTTTGTAAAACTTCTGTCTCAGATCAATTTGAATATTTGAAAAATATCCATCTTTTCACTTCTAATCCTGAAGTTTGGAAACAAAAATTGGATGCTGTCATAGTATTTGACTCTGGGGATTTGCCTTATGCCGGGATTGATACTTTTATTGAAAATGCCAAAGATACTATGATTATCAATATTGATCATCATGCTAGTAATATTCACTTTGGACACCATAATCTCGTCCGAGATACACTCTCATCGACAGTCGAAGTCTTGTACAATTATTTTCTAGTAAACAAAATAAAAATAAATGCCGATATGGCGACTTCCCTGCTAACAGGTCTTATTACTGATACAGATAATTTCTCAAATGGTGCTACTTCAAAAGAAGCTCTGTCTATGGCTAGTTACCTGGTAAACAAAGGCGCTAAATTCAAAAAAATTCATGACTACATTGTACTTGATAAAAATATCGCTATTTTGCAACTTTGGGGAATAGTTCTTAATAGACTAGAAGTACATGAAAAAACAAATATAGTATATACCTATATAAAACAAGATGACTTATTAAAATGTGGCGTAACAGAAGAAGAAATTGGTGGACTATCCAATATGATGAATCACTTGAAAGAAGGAAATGCTATTTTTGTTTTCAAAGAAAAAACTGATGGCAATATAAAAGCCAGTACCAGAACAACAAGAGAAGATACTGATTTATCCAAAGTTGCTCAACTCTTTGGTGGTGGTGGGCATAAAAAAGCAGCGGGCTTCGAAGTGCCAGGTCCAATAGACAAAGCCATAGAACATGTTTGGGAAACCATTGAAAAAAGTGAACTTATAGGGTAAAATATATTATATAAGAAAGTTACAAAAAATACAAAGTGAATTTTAATCAAAAACATTTTAAAATTGCTAAATTGTCAAATTGTTACATTGCTTACTTTATCTAAACAACAATTTAACAATGTAGCCATTTAACAATTTGCCCCCCTTAGGAAGATTTAAACACTTAAAAACAAAATTATGGAAAACGACACTCAAAATATTAAATCCCAAGTCCTCATCCCAACTATCATCGAAAAAACTTCTTACGGTGAACGTGCTTATGATATTTATTCTAGGCTTCTAAAAGACAGAATAATTTTCTTAGGCACAGAAATAAATGATCAAGTAGCTAATATCGTCATAGCTCAATTATTATTCTTGGCAAACCAAGATCCAGAAAAAGATATCAAAATATATATAAACTCTCCAGGTGGATCTGTTACCGCAGGATTGGCTATTTACGACACTATGCAATTCGTGAAACCTGATGTCTCTACAATCTGTATTGGTATGGCCGCTAGTATGGCTTCTGTCCTTCTAGCTGCTGGCGCCAAAAATAAAAGATTTTGCTTACCAAACTCTGAAGTCATGATCCACCAAGTCATGGGAGGTACTCAAGGCCAAGCTAGTGATATCAAAATTCACGCTGAGAGAATCCTCAAAATGAAAGATAAACTAAATAGTATTTTGCAAAAACACACTGGGCAAAAAATGGCAACAATAGAAAAAGATTCTGACCGTGATAATTTTATGAGTGCAGAAGATGCAGTGAAATATGGTCTAGCTGACAAAGTGATTGAAAAATAAAATATAAAAAAACAAAAAACACCATAATATATATGGTGTTTTTATTATACACAAGATATTTTACTCAATATCATCACCTTCAAGATACTTACCCAAGACATCATCCCCTACTGTAACAACCTCATTCCAATGATAATTTAAGTTATTAAAGGTTTCTTCTGTCTTTATCCAATGTCTTTCATTATTTTGTATGACATATACTTTTGGATTATCTATTGTTTTTATGAGAGTATTTTCTTTTAAGTCTATTATTGGATTTAAGATCATTAGATAATTACTATCATCTTTAATCTTATTTAATTCTTCTGTTGTTATTACCTTTACTTGGTTCCAGTTACTAAAGTAACTAAAGTAAACTTGTGGATTTGGAAAGGCTCTCTTTGTACATTGTTTTGTGAGGTAATATACTGAATTATTCTTATTTGTTTTATACGCTTGTTCTTTTTCCAAACTACACATTATATTTTCTTCCAAATTAATAGAATTTGGGTCATCAGTTATTTGTTCTGTCAGAGTAATAAGCCCAGAGTAAGTAATAGTTCCACCTTCAGCTGATCTAAATCTTACGTAGACTATCTTTGTGCCATTACCTTCGGTAATAGTCCAACTTGTTTGTGATTGGTATGGTTGGTAAGAAGTATTCTCAAATTCTGGATCATTAGATATGGCCATTTGTTTAGCATTTTGTATATTGAAGTTTAGAGTTACTATTTGTTTATTGGTTGTTTTTGCTCCATTGTTTATGACTACAGCTTTTAGTTTCTCTGTACTAGTAGTGTTATCTGTTCCTTGAATATTGTTATTTGTTATTGTTGGTGGATTAGTAAACAGTCCTCCACTGCCTTGTGGAATAGCACTGAGTGTGAAATTTGCACTACTAGCCGTTACACTATTCATGGTAACACCTGTTTCATTACTACCGTTACCATCCAAGTCGACGTTAACACCTTCTCCAGGTCCTAAAGGACCTGTATCTACTTGTGTTGAATGAAGAGTAAGACTTGCTTTGTAAACATCTCCGACTTGAGTGATAGCACTTACTTCGGCGGTATGAGTTTCTGTACTACCTGAGAAGCTAAAGCTGGTTGGAGCGCTGGTTGGTGTCAGAGTTAGACTTACTGCTTTGGCTGGCACGGCTGTAGTAATACTACTACTTGCGTCAGACTCTTCGTAGCTTGTATTATCTGCATTATATATTGCTCTTATTGTGAAAGTATAACTAGTGCCACTAGTTAATCCAGTTACGGTGTAACTGGTACTTGTCGTACTACCACGTAGTACTGAATTATTACTACTATCTAAACTATATATTTTGTAAACAGTATCACTTGGGTTAGAGTTTGCAGACCAAGTGAGGTTGACGCTGGTTTGTCCGTTAGCGGTAGCTGAGACTGCAAGTGGAGTATTTGGATTGGTATATTTACTTCTTTGGGTAGAAGTTGCGGAATCTTGAACGTACTGATCTCTGGCTACTACTTCGTAGTAGTATCTAGTATTTGGTTCCAAGCCTGAATCAAAAGTATAAGTTATTTCTGTAGTTGTAACTGAAGTAAAGTCTGGTACTGTTGAGCTTACTATATAGTAGACTGTGTCAGTTACTGTTCCCCAGTTGAGTGTGATTGTACTTGTTGTAACATCTGTAAAATCTCCGATGACTGGTGCGCCCGGTGGAGCAGGTGGATTCATAGCTAGAGTTAGAGAACTAATACTTGGGGTAGCAGAACCATTACTCGTTAATATTACTTGGTATTGTATCCATTCATCGTCTGTTGCGTCAGTGATACTTTCTGGCAGAGTTTCTCCGCCGGTATTATCTGTGAAGTAAGTGTCAGACATTCCATCTGGTCCCATCCAGTCAGTCCAAGTAGCGCCATCGGGAGATGTTCGTAATTGTAGTTGGACATCTGTTGTTTCATCTGGTAAATCTTCTGTCCAAGACAGATTATTCAAAATTATATTGGCTTCGCCGCTGTCGAAAGCGGTGGAAATTAATGACGCGCTAAGAGTTTGAGTTGTCCATTCTATAGAAACATCTTCCACACTTGGTACAAAATCTCCATTGTCTGTCGCAAAAGTAATACGATACTGATAATATCTCATTCCATCAAAACCAACACCTAGATCATAACCTTTGGTAGTAGTTGTCCAAACACCATCACTCAGATCACTACTATTGCCTGCTCGCATCTCCATAGTGATAGTCGTACCAGCCGGTGTCGTATCATTCCAAGTAATATCTCCAAACTGAGATGGTGCCCCAGCATCTTTGATATCAGAAGTGTAGGTACCACTAGCAGGATCAGCAGCGTGCGCAATATTAGGCACAAAAACAAGACACAATACAAATACGCATCCTGCTATGATGTTTGAAAAAAGTTGTATTGTCTTTTGTTTTTGATAATACATAAAAATTTTGTTATTTAATATTAAGTAAAATTAATCTTTGAGACAGCGAACAGGAAAACCATACGTCTTAGTATAGTTACTATTGTTCACTCTCGCTTCAGAAGCATCAAAAAAACGATACCAACCATACGATGCTGAACCCTCTGAAGCAGACCAGAGATAACCGCGTGTATTTTGAAGAAGAAAAGAACCATCTATGTTACGGAGACCAGACAAGATGATATTAAAACCAGAAGTACCACCAGATTTAAGTTGAGTACCTTGGTCTGTACCACGGTAACCTATAGCATCCACACAACCAGCACCAGATCCAGTACACATACCTAGGTATACTTCTAGAGTTTTTATTTCATCGTCAGTCGGTATATGCCAACCAGCTGGACAGATTCCTTGTGATGGGGTTGGGAGGATACAAGAAGTAGTGTTGCAAGTAGCAGCCAGCTGGTTGGCTTCCGCCCAAGTATAGAGGCCACCATAAGTAGTACAATTAACAGTACTATTACTATAGCACCATTTTTCTATAATTGAATTATTAGATGGCATAGTACTACCACTAGCAAGTTTTGTTCCTACATTAAGATGTTCAGCGAACCAACACTGAGTTCCTATCTCTACTAATCCATAAGTTTGTCCACTGTAATCTAAACTAGTTAATCCAGCACATGGTGGAACAACACAAAGTCCTCCACTACAACCTCCTGTACTACATTCATTATCAGTAGTACAAGATGCACCACCTGGTTTTAGAAGTACTAAAGAAGCACTAGATCCAGTACTAGAGACAAATACTGTACTAGTAGTACCACTATTGAAATTTGTATCTGTGGTATCTGTCGAAGTTGCGATATCAAAAGACAAACTAATATCATTTCCAATTGTCAGACTACTTGAAGCTGAATAATATTTTGTCCAGTTTGTTGCATTGTTATTATAATCTGCAGTAGTTACTTGATCTTCTCCAGCACTCCAGTCACTTTGAGTCCAGCTGTAGTCTGTTGCAAATATTTTATTTTTTAGTTTATACAATCCAAAATAACTTATAGTAACCACAAAGATTAACAAAAATATCACCGACAAACGAAGAGGTATGAATTCTTTATCTTTTAGTACTCGCGATATATTCTCTTTTTGATTTGTTTTGTTTTTCATAACTTTTTTTACAAATTTATTTTTGTTGGGGGTATTATACTATGTTTTTCTTTTCAGAGATAAAATTAATCTTTGAGACAACGGACAGGATCACCAAACAATTTATTTCTATTATTATTACGTAATACACCTGTTTCACTAGAACTAAAATAACGACCCCACGCATATGAAGCTGTCACAGAACTCTCTGAAGAAGATAAAAGATTATTAAACGAATTTTGATAATAAAAATAACCACTAGAACGATACCCCGCAAGAAATAAGTTGAAATTAGTATTACCACCAGATTTAAGCTGAGTACCTTGATCAGTACCACGCCATTGACTTACAGCATCCACACAACCTGTACCAGATCCTGTACACATTCCTAAATACACTTCCAAAATCTTGTATTCATCATCTGTTGGAATGTGCCAACCACTAGGACAAATTCCTTGAGAAGGAGTACCAGGAGTACAAAAAGTAGTATTACAAGAAGGATCAAGCTGCAGAGCTTCAGCCCAAGTATATAAACCACCATAAGTAGTACAATTAGCAGTACTATTGTTGTAACACCACTTTTCAATAAGAGAATTGTTTGATGGTACAGTAGCACCAGAAGCCAGCATCGTACCAACATTAAGATTTTGTGAGAACCAACACTGCGTGCCTATCTCTACTAAGCCATAAGTCTGTCCACTATAGTCTAGGCTAGTTAATCCAGAACATGGTCCTGAATAACAAACATTACTACCATTACAAACACTACTACTACATTCGTTTCCAGTAGTACAAGAGGCTCCATCTGGTTTCAGTAATACAAGAGAAGCACTTGCCCCAGTACTAGATACAAACACTGTACTAGTAGTACCATTATTGAAATCTGTATCTGTGGTATCTGTAGAAGTTGCGATATCAAAAGACAAACTAACATCACTACCTATTGTTAGACTACTTGAAGCTGAATAATACTTTGTCCAGTTTGTTGCATTATTATCATAGTCTGCTGTAGTTACTTGATCTTCTCCACCACTCCAGTCACTTTGGGTCCAGCTGTAGTCTGTGGCTTTTGTTATTTGAGAGTTTTTTAATACTGTATAACCAAGTACTCCGAGTATTAGAATAAAAACAAATTGAGATATGATAGCTATTCTCAGTGGTTTGAATTCTTTATTCATTATTATTGTCTTTATATTTGTGAATACATTATTCTTACCTTTCATATAGCTTGGCACGAGTAATCTCAGTAACCATAACGGAAACAGAAAAAAGTTTTTGAAGTAATGTAATATTATTTGCCAAGTTAAATATTTCTTTTGTATATTTCTGAGTTCTCCTATCATCTCCATCTTCTCCAAACTATCTCTTGAATTCCATAATCCTCTCCAAAACCAATAATTATCTAATTTTTTATCAGACAAAAACCAAAGTTTTTGTGAACTTTGTTTCTCTTCTTTCTTATCCTCCATCTTTTTCATAATTTTTTATAAATACGATACTATTATACTATATTTTGGAGATTGGGACAACAAAAAAATAAAATAAATTTTTTATACAAAAAAAACTCCCCTAAACAAATTAGTTTAGAGGAGTTGTTGATAGATTAAGGAATTTGTAAATCCTTACCTGATCCAAGAAGGTGTATTCTAGGTCAATTGCGAGCCGTAGCCTGCCCTAGCCTACAACACACCCCCATGCTTGTCGTGGATACAGGGATGTACATTTTTGAAAACAAAATATTTTTCAAAAACTCACATCTCTATATCCTTGTCCTGCCCCGCAAACTGTGAAACAAGTTCTGCGGTGGTCGTGGATACAGGAAGATACTTTCTTTAAGTCACAAGACTTCTTTCAAAAAAGTACTATTTCCATATCCTTTGACTGCTTGTCCCGATGGAATCGGGATGGATACAGGGTAATATATACTTAAACATTCTCAAATATATACTTACTCTAGATCCTAGAATCGTAATTATATTGCACAAGTAGTTTCAAAATCTATAATTATCATTACTTTGTATCTTTCTTTCTAGATTGTGCCTCAATAAATACGACTTGCTATAATACCATATATATACAAATTTGTCAAGTGTAACTATGTTAATAAATAAAAAAATGGCTTAAACAAGCCATTTTTTGTATATAATATATGAATATATAGCTAATTGAAATTGGCACTATTACCCGTAGAGGAAGTATTGTTACCAGTTTCAACAGTATCTCCACTAACAGGAGATGAAGTCATATCACCTTCTATAGGTACACCATCTACAGGAACTTCAGGCGTAGGATCTACTCCCACCAAACAAATCTTTGGCAAAGCACGATAATAACTAGTAAAAACAACATCTTCTTTTTTACCATCAGCAAAAATACGAGTATATGTAAAAGAAGCTTCAGCACCATTGTGTTGCAATTGACATTCTTGTTTACCAGGAGCTAATTTTGTTGTTTCTACAATTTTTGTAGGTCCAGCAGGTATCCATCTAGATACTACTGGTGGAGTATAAGAAGCTTCACGACCATCATTGGTACCCCAAAAATAAAAATATAAATCAGAAGTCTGTGAGTCCATCTCAGTAGTGATCAAAATATAATTTCCTGTATCATTTAAAAAACGAAAATCTGGATGAGGATCATAGATAGTAGCATCTGTACCAGGATTACCATTACTCAAATCATTGTAATAAGAAACTACAAGAGAATGATTTTGTCTTTCTGTTATTTTCAAACCAGAATTCATAGCCGCTCTAAACATGGTAGTACCAACCTGACAAAGACCACCAGCTATCTCGGGCTTAATCTCATCCCCTTTTATGACCAATTCTGGTAAATAACCAGCTTCTATAGTAAAAGGTTCAAGAGCACCAATAAGAGAAAAATTTTCTCCCGGTTTTATAAGTAGTCCATGCAATTTGTCTACAGCGGCGTGCCTAATATTTTTTATACGGTTACTTGGACTACCTGAAAATTTTGAATGTCCAACACCCAAAACTTCTGAGATACCCAAATCATTTACTTCTCCAGTCTTTACTTTTGGTTCCAATTGTTTACTAGTTACTGAAACATTCTTTACCAACCCTTCATCATTGAAGGTACGAGCCATAAAAGCATCTTGAATATCTGAGTAAGTGACTTCCTCATCCAAAGTTACACCTGGTCTAGATCCTTTGAACTCTGTCACTTTGCCATTTGCTCCAACACTAAATTTTGCATCTTCGGCATCTACATTTACAGTTGATTTTATTTCATCATCCAAAAAGGCCAAAGTGGAAGAAGAATCAAGACCAAAAAACAATTTACCATTTTTAGTCTTTTGAACATTTATCCAACTTCTAATATCTTTATCTGTAATAGTCCAGCTATAATTTCTTTTGTTATAAGGATCTGTGAAAGATACATCAAGAGGTCCTACTTCCAAAACTACAGTCAAACGATCCACAATAGTAGCGACATCATCTTCTGAAATTTCAGCTTCACGAGAAGAAGAATTTATAACTAACTCAGGACTCTTCAAAACAGACCAATCTTTTACGATATGACCAGCAATTTGTTCATAATCAAAAGCAAAACCTGCCGTAGAACTAGTGATGTCATATTCCAAAGGATCTACTGAAATTATTTTTACAGAAGCATCTTGTGGTTCACTCACATAATCTTTTAAATTATTTTTTACTTGTTCAAAAATAACATCTTTGTTGATAGACACTCTTTGCAAATTTATATCAGGCTTAGCAATACGTACCAAAATAGAAGAAACAGCATCAGCAAAAATATTATTATTTTTTCTAAAATTTAGGATTGATTCAGTTTCTTTTTCAATATCAAATCTTATAAGATCTTGCACACCATCTTCTTTAATCACCATAGGAGAAACCACAAATTCATGAACTTCTCCATCCAAAGTAAATTTGAAATGAATACCTGAATCAAGTAATTTGTTATTCATATCTTGCAAATACCCAGACAAAGCCACCTTGTCCATACCTCCAATATGAACTCCGCCCAAATAAACACCTGGTAATACACTATCTTTATAATTTTGAGCATATACTAAAGTACCTACCAAAAATATAGATACAATGGTAACAAATACAATCACCACAATCCAAATACGTTTCCAAGATATATTCTTGATTGTATTTTCTTCCGACTTAAAAAAATTTTTCAACATATTTTTATAATTAATCATCTATTATTTCTATTGAAATTTTATTATCAACTTTTTGTTTTGGGATAGAAATATTAAGCACTCCATTTTGGAATTTAGCATGTGCCAAATCTCCTTTAACATTTACAGGCAAAACTATACTACGAGAAAAAGTTCCCCAAAAACATTCTTTAAAGTAATATTCAATATCTTTTTCATTTTCTAATGGTGAATATCTAGTACCACGAATAGTTAACAAATCATTGTGCACCATCACTTCTACTTTATCAGGTCTAGCTCCTGCCATAGTAGACACTACAAAAATATGTGTATCATTTTGTGCCACATCAATTGTTAGTTTACCTTCTTCGACATCCCCATTAATCCATTCTTTAAAATCACTAGAAGTAATAGGTTTAGAGTCTGTCTCGGTATCAAAATTTTTTGTATCTTCCAAGATCATGGCAAAGCCATGTGTATTTTTTTTATTTTTCATAATATAGCTAAATTATAACAAAAAATCAAATACTAGTAAACCACTCACAAAACAATACTATACACAATAATAAAAATGGCACTTTTGAGTGGTAAACGACCACACTATCAACAACACAAATAATTTCAAAAGTTGACAATATTTGTAATTTGCTATACAATATTTACGTTTTGTATGGGAGAGATGGCTGAGTGGTCGATAGCAACAGTTTACTAAACTGTCGTCTCCGAAAGGGGACCCAGGGTTCGAATCCCTGTCTCTCCGCAGGTCTTCGCTCCGCTTTGCCCTGCAAGCAAATAAAAACAAAAAAGGACTTAACTTGTCCGGCATAGCGGAGCGAAGTCGGAAGGAGAGGTGCCTGAGAGGCCGAAAGGGGCACACTGCTAATGTGTTGTCTGGGTAAAACCGGACCGAGGGTTCGAATCCCTCCCTCTCCGCTAAGTATGACAATTAACATTTGGCTATTAACAATTAACTCTTTTTCTAAAAAAGTTAATTGTCAAATGTTAACTGTCAAAAGTTAAACAAGGAGAAGAGATGGCTGAGCGGTTTATTACAATTCATTATATGTGCGGAGGGATGGCTGAGCGGTTTAAGGCGGCGGTCTTGAAAACCGTTGTAGATGAAAGTCTACCTAGGGTTCGAATCCCTATCCCTCCGCATATATAAGGAGTCTTGCCCGCCCAAGTCGGGTCCGCCTTGGGCGGAAAAAACGTTGTAGATGAAAGTCTACCGAAAGGTAGAATCCCTATCTCTCCGCTCATAAAAAACAAGGTTTTAAAACCTTGTTTTTTATTTCTACAATAAAAATAAAATATTATTTCAAATAACTTCCAAATACCCATTCACTATCTGAAATTCTAGACCAACCATCTTTTTCTTCATACACAGTTACTTCTTCATTCAATTTCAATTTTCTGGTAACAGCATTAGAGATACCAATACCACTTCTCACATTCAAATTATTAATAGTAGCTTTTGAAGAACAAGGAACTTTTTTTACTATTTTTACATATTTGTTATAAACCCACTCACTATCTGAAATTCTAGACCAACCATCTTTTTCTTCATAAATAGTAACTTCTGTATTTATTACCAAAGTACGAACAACAGAATTATTAGTACCAGGTCCCATACGGACGTTTAAATTATTGATTGTAATAATTCCCTTATCAAGAATAGGTACTACTCCCATAATATGTGTGAGAGCTCTCCCAGGTTCTACAAAATACTGTCCTGGCAGATTATAGGCACAAGTACTGCTACCACCCCCATCTACTTGAATTTGGCTTGTTACAGGCACCCCAGCAATGACCAAAGCCTCACTAGCTTCTTCTCGAGAAGCACTATTACTACAATAGACCACCAATTCCTTACCAGCATTTTTTACTCCCAAAAAAGTACGAGAAGCTTGCTCCGATTTTGAACTAGGACTCCCCATAGGATCAAAACCCTCAACAGCTTGATCACCAACACTAACAAAAATATCTACATCAAAATCTTCAATTCTTGCCAACCCTGTTTTGTTATCAACAATAAGCATACGACGAGGCTGTTCCATATCAAATTCTGGACGACTTCCACTACTAATATAAAAGCCTTCACTATCTTCTGATTTAAGTCCCATACTCAAAGAGCTTGTAGCCAGAGTAACATTGAAAAAGGGTGCATCCCACAAAAATTTTACTTCAGGATTTTCAGATTTCAAATTTTCTACTACACTACGAGAAAAAAGCCAGTTTTTGGTAGTATCACTAGTTTCAAAAGGTTGTACAGCATCACCACCTTCAACACGTGATGAGGGAACACCCATAAGCTTGATTTTATTTTTGGTCAAATCAATCGTAGTAATATAATCAATATACCCAGCAAATTCAGGAATCCTCATATAACTCTGCACTCCTTCTCCCCCAACCCAACCAATAGGTAAATAACCTTCAGGTGCTATACTTTCTGCTTGAGAAATACTTGGTATCAAAGCAAACACACAAGCAAAGCTTGCTATAAAAAATTTATTTCTAAACATATAAAATTTTATTAAATTATTTCTTATAGTATAGCAATTTTATATATTTTAAACAACTAACAAAAAAACTTTGACTATTTTACTATTCCTAAGTATAATATAGGAATACTCAACATTAATTAATTTTTTATCATGAAAAAGAATAATACAAAAATGATTGTTATTTTGACATCAATAGCAATACTCTTTATCGCTGGTATCTCTGCGTTAGCTTACCAAAGTAATCAACCCGGTCATCTAGATGACTTCGCACAGTGTCTACAAAAACAAGGGGCTGTCTTTTATGGAGCTTTCTGGTGCCCACATTGCAATGATCAAAAAAAAGAATTTGGCAAATCAGCTAAATACTTACCTTATGTAGAATGCTCTAGTGCCGATGGTAATTCCCAACTTCCAGTCTGTAGTAATGAAAAAATAGAAGGTTATCCAACATGGATATTTGCTGATGGTAGTAGAGAATCTGGCAAACTAGAATTGAAAAATTTAGCAGAAAAAACTAATTGTGAATTACCTAAATAAAATTATATGGTAGAAATAATCAACAAACTATTATCATTGGCAACAGTCTTTGCAGATCTATTCCTAATCTTGGGAGTACTTTACTTCTGGTTACAAAAAGAAAATGACCAAATAAAAAAATTCCTAACAAAAAATTCTATTCTCTTTGCCTGGATTGTAGCACTATCAGCCACATTGCTTAGTCTATACTATTCCAATATACTTGGTTTTGAACCATGTTCACTTTGCTGGTGGCAAAGAGTATTTATCTATCCTCAAGCTATTATTTTAGGAATGGCCTATTTCAAAAAAGAAAAAATAGAAGCTGTAAAATATTCTTATGTATTGACTATAATAGGTGCTCTATTTGCACTATATCAAAATGCTCTATACTACGGAGCTCCTCAAATTGGTTCTTGTGATAGCTCTATCACAGCAATTTCTTGTACCAAATTATATATCTTAGAATTTGGATATGTCACTATCCCAATGATGTCATTGACGGCATTTTTACTAATAATTTTCTTTTTAAAAATTGCCAAGAAAAAATAACTTAAAATAAAAACAACTTTCCAAAAAAAGTTGTTTTTTATTTTTCTTAAAAAAATTATTAACCCCTGGCTAAACTAAAACCAATTACCTTTCCTGAATTATTCATCTTTAGTGTCTTAGCGCACTCTTGTATAGTACTACCTGTTGTAAAAACATCATCAACCAACAAAATATTTTTGTCTTTCAAATCATTTTTTTTGTAAATAAAATCAAAAGCATCAGCCAAATTTTGTAATCTTTCTTGACGATTGAATTTTGCTTGAGGGCTTGTATAACGATTTCTTTTCAAAGAATCTACAACTGGTTTCTGTGACAAACCACTAAGTAAGTTGGCTATTTTTTCTGACTGATTGAAACCTCTTTCCACATAACGCCTACCATGCAAAGGAACAAAAGTAATAAAATCAAAATCAGGTAATTTTTGTTTGTCTAAAAATATTTTAAGCATTTTTTCTATAGTCTTAGACAAATCTTCTACATATTGATATTTAAACAAATGAATAATTTCTCCTATCAGAGCCTTCTCATCATATCTAATAACAGAACACTGATTATCTATAAAAAGTGGCTGACAAACTTCACAATAATCCCCCATTAAAGTTTGTTTGTGACAGACAGGACAACAAAAAACACCCGACAAATCGAGTGTTTCTAGACATTCTGAGCATACAAAATCACCTTCTTTGGCACAGTTTAGACAATTTACTGGAAAAAATATATCTTTGATAGAATTGATTATTCCTCCTAGTGCCATAAGACCTAAATTAGTTAGCATCAGTCTTATCCCATACACCATCCACTTTCCAATCATTATTTACTAGAACAAAATCTACTTCAAATATTTTTTGTAACTTCTCTTGTTGTAAACTATCTTCAACATCTTGAGAAATAGTTTCTTCTACACCAATAGAAACTTTAGCAACCCCAATCACTTTGTCAAAATTCACAAGAGAAGAACTAATTACTCGAGTAGTCATACCACTATAATTTTGTCCTTTTTCTTTCATTTGAGTTTTCATCCAAGAAAGCATCTTAGGTGTAACAGTTCCTTCTAATTCTGTAATATGTACATTGTCATTTTGGTTGGAATAAGTAAAAAATCTTTCTACAAATATTTTTGCCATTTGTTTCACAAATAATTCCTCTGGTGTACCAACGGGTTTAACAATGTTTTCATCTGTTTGATTATTTATAGGTGTCAAAACATTATTTGGATTATTTGCATCAATTACATTTTCATTGACAACATTATTTGAATTAGTATTATTTTGTGTGTTATTTTTATCATTAGCTTTGATATAAAAAACAACTAAAAAAGCAATAATTATAAAAGCTGAAATAACCCCCACTGAAATAAAAATTTTTTGTCGCAAAGTGATCATACAAATATCATTAAACTAGATTAAATTATGATAAAATATCTTCCGGTTCATTGTTAGCCATTTTTTCTTTGAACTCTTTTCGAGCTCTTTCAATATCAAGCAATTGTTGAGGATTGGTAGTAACCAACTGATCTTCAGTATAAGAAGCTACGATTTGAATAGCGACATGTTTATTGCCTGCAAAGAAAATACCTTGACCAACAGGGCTATCTAATAACAAATATTTTTCACCTTCAGTCAACATAAAGGTCTTTTGGATAGTATCGACAGCTGATGGAGATTGCTTTAACAACAATTGCATAGCAGAGTTGTTTACAATAGCTTGACCATAAGGAGAACGTAAGAAATCATTGACATCTTGAGTAATAGTCGTCACACCTAAGAAATACTTACGACAACGCTTGACCAAAGCATACATAAATTTTGCACTATCTTCATGAAGCATGAGCCACCAAGCTTCATCAATCATGAGTAAACGTTTTTTACGTTCAGAGCGAACAATATTCCAGATATAATTGATAAGAGTATAAATAGCCATAGGACGAAGCTCATCCTCCAAATCACGAACACTAAAGATAACTAACTGATTACTCGTATTGACATTGGTAGGAGCATTGAAAAGACCCGCAAAAGTACCGTCGGTATATTTTTTTAATCTGACAACCAAATTTTCAGCACCTTCCATACCAGACAAAACATCTATCAAATCTTGCATAACAGGAGCTTCAACAGTAGTCAAATCACTATTAACAGTAATATCTTTTTTTGCATAAGTCTCAAGCAAAGCTCTATCAATAATAGAATCTTCTGTAGAGGTCAATTGACCAAGCATGATACGCATAAGACCTTTTAGGGTAATGACAGCACTACGAATAATATCTTCAGTTGAAACTTGTTGCCCAACAGGACGAGGCAAATCAAAAGGATTTACTTTACTTTCAGAAGCCAAAGAAATATTGACATAAGTACCATTGACAGCTTCTGACAAATGCACATATTCCATTTCAGGGTCAATAACAATCACATCTATCCCCATCATCAAACTACGCAAAATTTCTAATTTTACAGCATAAGATTTACCAGCACCAGAAGTAGCGAAGACTACCATGTTGGCATTTTGCAAAGAAAATCTATCAAATAAAATCAAACTATTATTATGTCTATTGATACCATAAAGAATACCATCATCACTAGTAAGCTCTGAAGAAATAAAAGGAAATGATGCCGCAATTGGTGAAGAATTCATGTTGAAAGAAATCACCAATTCATCTGTGCCAAGTGGAATAGTAGAATTGAAACCTTGCTCAGCTTGAAACAAAACATGTTTACTATGAATCAACTTCGAACCAAAAATATTGTGAATATCATCAGTACTCTTGTCCAGTTCATCTTTGCTCGCGGCATAAAGTGTAATATAAAAAGCAAATTGAAAAAAATGTTCAGTACCTTGAGTAATATCGTCACGCAATGATTCGATATCACGTAAAGCTGTTTCACGAAGAGGATCACGAGCTGCACCTTTTTCAGCATCAGATGATAACTGTGCTTGTAGAGCACCCACTTTATTTTTTAACTGTTTCAAAATAATAGTAGCGTCAACTGGATAAAAAAACATACTCACATCCATGCTCAAATTTAGATTGAGAATAGAAGCATTCCAGCCAACCCCAATATAACGTGGATAACTAGTCACAAAAATAGTACGTAAAAAGACATCTCCTAATTGCAAAAAATTGGATTCCACTTTGAAAGCTGAAGGAGCAATAAGATCACGAATAGCTACGGTACCTTCACGATAAACTCGTTCTTCTTCCAGACTAATCAAATCACTTTGAATTTTATTTTTTTCTTCACTAACAAAACCACTACCTTTGGCACTGTTTTTTTCTTTTCCATTGTAAATTGGTCTAAAGGCCATAAATTAGTTTATTTGATTATTAGTTAAATAACTACTGTTTATTACATCGCTTCTATCTGTTGTTTATCTACATCCCCCAATTGTTCAGCAAAAGAAATATCAGGATTGTAAGTATTGTAATAAAGTTCAATAAGCGATTGAGTATCAAGTTGTACCACCTGCAAACCCATACCTTCCAAACCACCACTAACTTGTCTAACACGCAAATCTAGCCCCTCTTTTCTTTGTCTAAATCTATCATCTTTGAGACGAAGACTTAAAGCAGGTTTCAAAACTTCTTTAAATCTAGACCAAAAGCCTTTTTTCTTATTGGACAAAGGATCATAAGGAACAATAACATAATATTTTTTGGTCATGATTTTACCGATATCCACAAGCTCTTCAATAAAAGAACGATAATCAGCTGTTTGAATACGTAAAAGTTCGTTGGTCTGTCCTTTTTCTTGTCCAGCAAGCTTCTCTAAATAAGGTTTTATTTGCAAACGTCTTGATTGGACACAAATCTGAATTGGAAAATCTAAAGAGTTCAAAAAACCGACATAAGAAGATATAGTACCATTTTGTTCATCTTCAGACTTAAGTGAAAAATTGATACTAGAAGTCATAAGTACTGAACGCAAAGTACCATCTTTTAACACCACTGTATTATCTCTAATTTCAGCAATATCCAAATAAGTTTGAGTATTTGGTCGACTATTGGCTTTTTTGATAGCTTTTTTACTTTTCATAAACTAATTTATTTTTGAGAAAATACTTATATATTATAAATCATTTTCAACTTTATAAACACCTCCAGTATTCACAAGCAAAGCTAAGTCACGAATATGTTTACGACTAGTCTTCTTTTTGGCTTGTAAAACTTCTGGAATATCAGGCTTCATATTACGAAAAAAATCCAATTCCTTTTTGTCATATCTTTTGTGCCAAACACGCAAATCTGGTTTCTTGAGGTACTGGATCATATTTAACAAAAAATAATGAAATGATTGTCCATTTATTTTCACAAAAGCAATTACCAAAGCAGCTATCCCAAAAATACCAAGACTAACAAGAAACAAAGAAAAATCCCCAAATCTGTATGACAAAAAAATTATAATTCCAGCTACCAATATAATTACAAATTGCCTGGTGGTAATAGGCCCAATAATTTTGTCTTCAACATCTATAAATTGTGGTACTACAAATTGTTGCATAACAATACTTTCACTAATTAAAATTGAGAAATTAATTCAACAATGAACTATCTACCCCAATCAAACTTTTGTATTCTTCCAAAGTCAAAAAAATCTTGGGGTCTTTAGTTTGTAAAAGTTGCTCCACCGTTATATTTTTGTTGATAGCTTCAGAAGTTGTCTCCACATACATTTTGAACAAATTGCTCATATGCCAACCATCGATAGTATCTAAAAAAAGCATAAAAGATTCGCTCTTCCAACCATTGAACTTGGATAGTAACATGTCAGCACACTTCTCTGCATCACGAGCCAAACGACGATAATCTACCAATGAAAAATCTGCTATTTCTTGTTTTGGTCCAGTCGTCTTAGCTACTACAGGAGGAGGTGTCACATCATAAATGGCAGATCTTGGTGGTGTATGAGAATAAGGCTGACTAAAATCCAAATTTACTTCTTTTTTCACAGGCATAGTAAACTGAGGAGGTGTTTCAGTTTCTACTTTGGCTACAGGTGTCATCGTTTCTGATTTTGTAGCTACTTCTTTCTTAGGCATTTCCATCACAACTTTTTCTTCTTTTTTTGTAGGTTCCTCTGTGTTGGATTTTTTTTCAAAAACAATTTCAAACAAATTGTCCAAATTACCTTTTGATTCTTTTAATTTTTCAAAAAACCTAGTAGCCTGTTCCTCTGAAAGTCCCAAACCACCATGTTCGACATCTTTCATAGCATAATCCATCACTTGAAATTCATTTCTAATCCCCTTTTTCCAAGAAATCATGAGAGATTTGGCACGGTTTTTTAGGTCATCTTCTATCCCAACAGCAGGCATCTTGATATGTTCTTCCAAATCATGTTGACCTACATGTACAGCCCCTTTTTTCTTCAAGTCTTCTACTTCTGAAAGGTCTTCATCCATAAGAGATTTTTTGTCTTTCTCGTCCCATTCAAAATTAGCAGCAGCTTCATTTACAAAAATATCTGCAACAGGTGTAGTAGTAGAAAGTTCATTTTCATCGGCGACAGGAGCATCAATTTCGACTTCGGCTACATTTTTTTTGACCAAAGTGACAGACTGTGGTGGTGATGGTGGTGCTGGAGGTTGAGGTACCTCTACTTTTTCTTCTGGAACATTATTTTCTTGCAAGTTTGTTGGCTCATTGCTCATTGTTTTTTGTTCATTGTCAATCATTTCACTCTTGCCCGCCGTTTGGGAGGGTTCCTCACTTGTCCCGATACGAAGTTTTTCGGGATTCTCCATTCCTCGTTCCTCGTTACTCTTCACGCTTTCCTCGTTCCCCACTTGCCCGCCTTGGGAGAGTTCCCCCGCACGCATTTTTTTGAACTCTTCAAGACTAACACGTACTTTTGTACCGTCAGCTTTCTTTACCAAAATTGTTGGTTGTTTACTATCTGCCATAAAACTATTTACTTAGTAAATCTTCGTTCCAAACAAATTTACCACTATTTTCATCAAAAAAATACAAATCTTCAATATCTTCAGTACCTTTTTCTTCTGCTAATTGAGACAAATCTGCCAACACATCTTCTATCGGAGACAACTCACCATTTTCATCATATGAATATTTTTGTTCAAAATTTGTTTTTATTTCTTGATAAATATTTGGCACTTCTTCAATCACCTCTTGTGAAGAAATATTTTCTCCTTCCTCCACTTCAGAAGAAGATTCTTGTTCAGCCAAATCTTGTTCGACTATTTCGTCTAAAGCTTTATCAATATTAGGAAATTCAAGATTTTGCGTATTATTTTTATTTTGGTTATCCAAAAATTCTCCAAACTGATCTTCATACTGTGCCGGATAAGTGATAGCATCAATCATATACCAAATTGTGGATTTATCTACACCAATTAAAAAATCCACTGTCGACTTAAAAACCGCCAAATAATCATTTATCTTTTCGTCATCAAATAACAAAGAGTCTAGCCTTTTTTTGGTAAAATCCGACAAGTTGGAAACAACACTAGCCAACAACAAATTATCCTGACCACTGTTTATTTTTTTTATTTCTATCACAAAATCTGATACTCGATATGAAATATCATTATCACGAATAAAAATTATCTCACGAGAATTGAAGACAACATTTTGTATTTGTTCATACTTCATTTGCACATCCTTTTCGTCTAAGCTTTTATTATGCAAATAAGATGCTAGAATTTCCCAGACATCTTCACCTAATAAAATACCAAAAAACAATGTCCTTTCCAAAGTAAATAAAAAATCTTCAAACTTCAATGATCTCATTTTTTTCCAAGCTACCAAAGAATACCATTTTGTGTAAGTATCAGAAAAATTATAAATTTCTTCATAAGAACAAGTCTCCATAATGTTTTTCAATTCCCCGAGCAACTGTTCTCGACCTTCGGCATTGGAAAACAAAACATCAAATTCTTTTTGTAAATTAGTCTTTTCCTGTTCATTCAATTTTTTTTTGGAAGTAAAAATCATACTTTAAATATCTAGGTATTACTTATGTATCACTTTTTCAATGGCATTTTTTGACTCTTCTGATAATTCTTCAAGCATAGCCTCAAAATTTCTTCCATCTTGCTCGTGCCACTGTTGTAACTGTGTTTTAAATGCCGAGGTAAGCTGTGTGTTTTGTTTGATACCATCCAGAGTTTTTTTCAAGGCATTTTTGGCAAGTTGATCAATTTGAGAGGTACGATTACCCTTATTATCTATAACATTAATAGTAAACTGATTATTGTTAGTAGTATTTAAGATTCCATCTATTCCAGTCAAGGTATTAGGTTTTTGTCTTTCTGCAAAATATTGTCTAGTTTCACCAAAAGATTGTCTGTCTGTTTGCATTTTTATCTTGACCCTACCGTTTTCATCCACATTTTTGTCATCAAATAAACCTACACTATGTAGAAGTCCATCTGAACCAGCATTCTTCAAAGCAGAATCAACATATTTCAAAACAACCTGTGCTTTATCATCACCGCCATGTGAATCAACAAAATCCTTATAAGCCCTCTGTACTGTAATATTTTCATTTTCGCCTGCTACTTTTTCAACATTCTTGCCAAGCAACATGGAAAGCATTTTTCTTTGTTGCCCAAGAAGATCATTGCTTGAAATATTTTCTTCGAAACCTACAGCTTTTAAAATTTCAGAAATGGCTGCAGTAGCTTCCTCTGACCCTCTACCAGCAGCAGAAGCAATGCTGGAAGCTAAAGCTTCACGCAAAGCCGGATCAACAACTTTAACATTTTTTATGGCATCTTGTATTTTTTTAGCGATTAAACCACCCTGCTTGGTAATTTCTCGATAATTCAAGGCATCCATTTCTTCTTTATTTTCTTTAAAATGTTTATCTTCCGTTTGCTGTCTAAATACAGCCGTTTTATTTTGTGCTATACGCAAACTGTCTCTAGCATCCGAAGTTTTTATTTCTTGTTTTTGTCTAGATTTTTTACCCAATTCTTCAGCTACAGCACCGGATTTTGCTTGTGTCTTTTGTTCGTTAGTAACAAATTGACTGAACTGCCACAATTGTCCAGCACTATTATCTCTACGCAAAACAGAAATCTTTTTTTGGGCTCCTTTTTTGTCACCACCAGACATAGACAATCCAGCTCTTTCAAAAAATTCATCTGACCGATTTTGTAACACAAAATCTTGATAAGATTCGGCAAACTTATCTTGGAAAGTTTCTAACTTTTTCTTATTTAACTCTGCCAAAGCTTTAGCCTTTTCTTCTGATCCATCTGGCAAAGCGGCCACTCTTGCTGTTTCTTTTTGTATTTTTTCATCATCCATCACAGCTTTTTGTGCTTGCTTAGAAACTTCACGAGACTTCTCTATTTCACGTATCTTTTTATCATATTCAGGTTGTTTAATTTCTCCACTAGCGAGACTAGCATTTAAATTTGCAGTTCTATTATTTGCTATAGCATCATAATCTTGTGTTGACACATTATAATTAGCCACCAATTCAGATTTTTCCTTATCCAACAACTCCATCATTGCATGGTTATATTTTCCTTTAACCATGGCATTTTCTTCAGTACCACCTCTAAGAGCATTTTTATTTTCAGAGTACTCATCATTAATCTTACCAATTTGTTCCGTCTTTTGGTCATCAGTTAGAGAACTATCTTCTTCAATTTTAGCTACTTTGTGATCTCTCTCATTCATTAACCAATTTAAAACTTTTTTATCATCATTACCAGCCTCAAGTATTGGATTATATTCAGTTTCTATATTTTTTAAGGATTCTTGCAAACCCGAATTCAACTCATTATTTTCAGTATCAAGTCGAAGAGTCATTTCATCTTGCATTGCATTTGCCAAAGCTTCTTGTTCTTGTTGTTTTTGTCTTACTTTTTCTGCTGCTTTAGCTTTTACTTTATCTCTTTCTGTGTAAGCTCTTTGTTTTACTTGACCAGCTTCAGTATCACTAGTAGACTGAGATTCTTCCCAAGTTTCTTTAAAAGCCTCAGCTGCCTTATTCCAATCTTCAGCTTGTTTAGCAGCTCTTTGAACAGGCTGATGCCATTTGGATCTCAAAGATAACAAAAAAGCTTTACCTTTATTTCCCTTTTCCCGTTCTTCTCTAGCAGAATCTTCTAATCCCTTGGTTTTTGTCACAGCATTCATAATTCTTTCTTTCTTCATGTTAGCAAAAGTAGCCTTTCTTTCACCTATAAAACTAGACAAACCTGTTTTGTTATATGCATATTTGCCAACACCCTTAAGAGCTTTTCCACCCAAAAGCTTACCATTATCTTTGCCTTTTCCAGTCATCCACCTACCAAACGCATATCCACTACCGATAGTAAAGGCTTGTTTACCATAGTTTATAGCACTACCAACAAGATGAGAACCTGTAGCCCCTGTTTCTTGAGTCATTTTCAAACCAATATACAAAAATATAAAACCAATAATATAGTTGGCCATATTTTCCCAAGTAGACACTTCTGAAATTGAAATTGAAATAGGATCTGTACCTTGTTGTAATCTGATAGAATTACCCGTTTGAATCTCAGACATTATCTGTCCAGTACCGAGAGTCGCAAAAGCCAACCACAGGAAAAAAACCATCACCGGCGCCACAATAACATGTTTGGTAAATTCTTCCCACCAACGACTAGCATATTTTTCTCCTTTTGGCATAGCAGAAAATAGATAAGCCAAAGGAGACAATATAATAAGTGCCCAAAGTACCACAACACGAACAGTCATCACAATAGCATAAGATCCAAGAGAGACCGCAGTAGCTATAGCAAAAGCAAGAGAAATAAGAGAAGCTGCTATGACCTCAATACCAGCACCAGTAATATCCGTACCCAAATCAGCACCTTGTACCAGACTATTTATTTTTTCTAGATTAAACATGTTTATCAAGTTTCCACCAGCACTAGCGGAAACGGCATTCAAAAATGTGATAGTAAAAACATGAGCTGCATCAATAATTATCTGTGCAATAAGATTACTAAAGTTTATAAGTATAGCCATGAGTACAATCTTGACCAGACTTTTCTTCCATTCATATTTTTCAATTCCCAAAATAGTAGCAAAAGCAATAACGAGTAGTGCCACTACAAAAAACATATTAGCGACATCTCTCACCATCACCCAACCAAGCTTGACAACACTCACATCAATATAATTGTTATAACTAGCCAATGTTACAAAAAATCTTAAGAAAAAAATACTAAGACCAATAGCCAGCTGTGATACTGCCAAAACAATTGAAGAAAAAAATCCTAATAAACTACTCTCAAAAGATTGAGCACTAACAACTTTGGTGGTACCCACAAAAAACGCGATAACCAAGAAAACAAAAAACGCCCTATAATGATATTGGGATAATTTCTTAGGCAAAATCTTAGTAAAAAAAGACTTCCAGTTACTTAATTGTGTTAAGACAAAACGACTCATGTTTTTGAGTTAGCCGTTTATAATAAATTTGTTTATATTATAACACAAAATGCGTAGAAATAGTAATAATAATAACTTATTATATCCACACCATATAAATGAGTCAAAAATTTAGGAATTTAGGAATTTTAAATTCTGAAACAATGTCTCAATGTTTTGAAATTTAAAATTACTAAATTTAAAATTAAAAACGCCCTAAATAATAAGGACGTTTAATAACAAAAATTTTAACTAAATAAACCACCTATGGTTTAAGCCTATTGACCATACGAGGAAACGGAATACATTCACGAATATGCTCTACTCCTGCCATCCAACGTACCGCACGCTCAACACCGATACCAAAACCAGAATGTGGTACAGATCCATATTTGCGCAAATCTGTATACCAACTATAATCTTCTTCTGGCAATTTTTCTTCTCTTATTCTCTCGAGTAACAAATCGAAATTATCTTCACGCTGAGAACCACCAATAAGCTCCCCAGAGCCTTCGATACCTATCAAATCATCATTGAGAACTCTAGCATTATTTTCTGGATCAATTTTCATATAAAAAGGCTTGATAGACTTTGGCCACTTTTCGATAAACACTGGTACATCACTATCTTTGGTAAGTAGTCCTTCATCATCATTGCCCAAATCTTCACCATGTTTAATATCACTTCCCATTTCATTTAGTTTCACAATAGCATCATCATAAGTATAACGAGTAAATTGTTTTTCTAAGACTTTTTTTAGTGGCGCAGTATCTCTTTCCAAGATTTTGAATTCTTGCTCACAATTGTCCAAACATTTTTTGACAATAGCTTTGACAAGACCTTCTTGAATACGAAGATTTTCTTCATGTTCTATAAAAGCTCCTTCAGCATCCATCATCCAAAATTCTGTTAAATGTCTTTTGGTAACAGATTTCTCAGCACGAAATACCGGTCCAAAATCATAACAACGTCCGACACTCGCGATAGCCGATTCGATATATAGCTGTCCAGATTGTGAAAGATATGCTTCTCCCAAGTCAAAATATGGCACAGGAAAAAGTGTAGTAGTCCCCTCACAAGCATTTGGAGTAAAAATCGGAGAATCAGTACGAATGAATTCTTCAGTATGCAAATATTCATTGATAGCAGTCTCGACCATATCGCGAATACGAAGTATTGCCCATTGTTTCTTGGAACGAAGCCAAAGATGGCGATTTTCAAGTAAAAATTCTGGACCATGTTCTTTGTGAGCAATAGGATAATCTTGAGATAGAGAGACAATTAGCAATTCTTTTACTTGTAACTCATAAACACCTTCTTGCTTAGGATGTTTGCTAACTTCAGCTGTCAGAGTTATAGAAGATTCTTGTGTAAGTTTTTCAGCATTTGACCAAGATTCTTCAGAGACACTGTCTTTGGCCACCACAGCTTGAATAAATCCTGTACCATCACGAAGCTCCAAAAATGCCAAAGAACCAGAAGAACGCTTATTGTAAACCCAAGCTTTTATTTCTACTTCTTGTCCGACTTTTTCAGCTATATTTTTTATGAACATATTTATACTAATTTTTAATTTTGAATTTCAAAACAATTTTTAAATTTTATAAATTATATAAAAATTCTAAATATTCCAATTTTTAAATTTAAACATTATTAAATTGTTTCAAAATTGAAAATTGAAAATTCTAAATTTTAGTCTATATCTATACTACTAAAAGAAACTAAACTATGCAAGTCAGAGCCCAATTTACGACTTTTCTTTCCAGAAAATGTTCACACCAGGTATGAATAGTTCTATGTACATTTTTGGCTGAGTAGAGCTCAAAATCAAGGTTAAATATTTCTTCAAAATCACTCTTTTCCAAAATTGTTAACAATTCAAATATAGAACTTTCCACAATTTTTTCTTCACTACTGAGAGTAAAACCCAAAAAATATAACAAATTAACCATGAAAGAATCAAGCATTAGTAAAGCCTTCTGATTATTGAAATCTTCCAACTCATTTACAGCAAAAAGAAAACTTTCTAAAAAAACAAAAAACTTCACATCTCTTTCTTCTTCTGCAAAAAGTTTATCCACGATAGATACGATATAACCAGCTACCAAACTTTTGTCCAAATTTTCTCTTATCTTGCGTAAATAATCGACAGATTGGACTCTAGTCAAATAATCTACTTCTTTCCCCTTCTCAACAGTAATATCAACAATTGAAAAAGGCTCAAGATGAGCCGAATTTTTACTAACTATTTTTTTTACACCACGAACAAGCAAACTCAATTTACCTTTTTCTTTGGTATAAACACTTACAATCTGATCGTGCTCACGGAAATCTCTCCTACTCAAAACTATAGACAACATACTACATAGTTAAAAGTTCTTAAAGTTTTTAAAGTTATAAAGTAAATAATATATTTAAAAATAAGTTCCTATAAAAAACTTTATGAACTTTACAAACTATTTAAAAAATATTATCAATAAATTAAAATACTAAAATTAAAAAAATTATTTATCCAAATAGGTCTTGAGTATAAGCATAGCCGCTTTTTCATCAAGAGAAGCATCACCTTCCATAGCTCTAGCTTCTGAAGTAGTCAATCTTTCATCCACAAATTCAAATTCTTTGTTTGTCAATTTATACAAATCCTCTGCAAAATTTTTTATTCTTTCAGTATTTTTGTTTTCAGTCATATCTTCTAGAGTAAGAGGAAAACCAAAAACTATTTTATCAATATTTTCTTCTTTGATAATTTTGGCTAATTTCCTCAATTGTTCTTCTCTAGTTTTTTCAATAACCAAACCAAAAGGTAAAATAATATCAAGACTAGTCTGTAACCAAGCAAGACCAATTTTATTTTTACCATAGTCTATTCCTAAAATATTCATACTTTATAAAAAAATTTGTGTTATTTGTTTAATATTTGTGTTATCCTAAAATTTCTTTAAATAAAAGGATAATAATTAAAATCAATTTGTCTTTTTCTCCAGGGCAACATCAATCTTAAGTATCTTCGCATCTTTCTCTTTACTCGAAATATTCAAATCAATTTGTTTTCTTTCATAACCACTTTTCTCAAATACCACACTATATTCACCAATCGCAATTGGTAAGAAATAACGTCCAAAAACATCTGTCACATAATAATCTATCAGTCTATTTCTTCTCTTTTCAAAAAGTGACACAGTGACTCCCATAAGAGCAGAATTTTTGGAACCAGAGACACGACCATATTGAGGTTCTTTTTTGGCAAAAGAAAGACGGATAAACAAGAATAACAATATAATGTGAATAAGCAGAAGGGATAGAGTCCACCACTTTGGGATAAGTATTACCACAACCAAAGCAAACAAAGGTGCACAAAAACCTAACAACAAGGCTAATCTTTTCTTCCATTTACGTAAATTGAATTTGAATTTAGAGACAGTCTTTTCTTCTGGGTCAACAGGTACATATCTATTGACCACATCATCTGCTGAATCCACCATAATATCTCCACCTTGGTATTCATTTTCCATCTCCAAATCAGCGTTTTCTGATGGGAAAATATAGCCATACTTTCTAACATCTAAAATATAATTACCTGGTTTTGGTAAAAAAAGATATTCACCATTTCTACCTGTAACAATCGTTTTGGAAACCTTTTTATCATTTTTATTCAAAAGACGAACAGTAGCCAAATCAATTGGATTTTGATTCATTGAGTTGAATACTTTTCCCCATGATTTCTTTTTTCTTTTTGTTACCAAAAGAAGTGGCTGAGTAAACAAAAATTGAAAATATAAAAAGAAATTACCAAAACCAGAAGCAAAAGGAACATTGAGTACTGCAACACCAGCAATCACTGGATTTAATTTTTTGATAACACATTGCTCTAAGTATTGTCTTTGTCGACCAGTCGCTGTAGCAGCTAGATTTAGCAATGATTGATCTCCTGATAAATCCAAAGTCTCACTAGCACAATCCAAAACTACAGCCGTACCCTCCAAAGTTTGGGATGTATTTTCCAAAATACCTACTTGCTTATAACACTTAGCAAGATTTTTGTAAGAATCACTTGAATTAACATCTAACTCATTGTTGTCTACCAAATCCTGAACACAAACAGCAAGTTCTTTACTCTGTTCTGGAGTAATAGCATAAGAATCAAGAGCTTGTTTTTTTAGCAAATCCTTCAATTCTGGAATATCCCAAACATTATCAAAAGAATAATTATCATAACACATACCTTGTGCCTTGATATATTCTTCTTTCAAATCGGCTTCTTTACACGTATTTTGTTGAGTCATAGCATCCATTTGCAACTTCTGAACACGACTCGCATAATCAGAGGCCTGTTGAGCACAAATTTCTGGATCTCCCGCTTGATAACAAAGCGTCATATTATAATCCAAATCTTGATTTATTACATCTATTTTTTTCTGAATATCTTCAGCCGTACTACTATTACATGCATTCAATTTTTCAACATAAGTTGTATAAGCATCTGAAAGACAATTCGTAATTTCATCTTGATTAGGCAAATCCTCTGCCAAAACAAAAAACGGTACAAAAAAACCGCTAATTATAAAAAATAGAAATAATATTTTTTTCATATTTTTAATTAATTTCTGAAGGTCTTCTGGTTACAACCAAAGGACCATCTTTGGTAATAATAATAGTATGCTCAAAATGAGCACTAAGACTTCCGTCAACAGTCGTGATACTCCAACCATCTTCAGCTGTATCCACTTTATGACTTCCCATTGTAATCATAGGTTCAATGGCAATCACCGCTCGCTCTTCCAATTTCCAACTTTCCAAATCTTTATCATAATAATTTGGAACACGTGGCTCTTCATGTACTTCGTGTCCAACACCATGACCTACCAAATCACGAACAATACCATAACCTTGTGGAGCAATATAAGTTTCTACGGCTTTACCAATATCAGCGATAGAATTATTCAAAAAACATTTTTCAATAGCAAGTTCCAAAGATTTTTTTGTTACATTTACCAATTGTTTCGTTTTTTCAGCAACATCTCCAACCATGACAGTAATAGCAGTATCTGTAAAAAATCCATTACCACCTTTACCCAAACCACAATTAACAGGATATTGCATTCCAATATCTATACTAAAAATATCACCATCTTTTAAGATTTTGTCTTTGGTTGCAATCCCATGAACAACTTCAGTGTTCAAAGATGCACAAATAGTAGATGGAAAAGGTGGATCACTCTTACGACCACGATAACCTTTGAAAGCAGGTCTCCCTCCAGCCTCAACAATGAGCCTCTCAGCTTCCATATCTACTTCATAAGCAGAAACTCCCACAACAGCCATTTGAGCCAACTTATCCAAAATTTCACCCAAAATACGTCCTCCTTCAATAATAAATTGTACCTCCTCTTGTGTTTTTATATATGACATAGTAGATATATCATAGCAAATAAATATAATTTAAGCAAATAAAAGTAGTTATCAACAAACAACTCTTGAATGATACGGAAATTTGATGTAAAATAATATTCGGCGTTTAAAAAAATTCTTTTATGGGTAGAAGCATTTTTTTACAAAAAAATTAGCGCCACTTACCTGGCTTTCATGCCAACTGTACTCGGTTGTCAAAAAGCTAGGTTTTTTATTTTAAATAAAAACCGACTATCTCTAGTCGGTTTTATTATGTCTTTACTATTATTCTTTAGTTTCTTCAACTTTTTCTTTTACTTCTTCAGTTTTTTCTTCCTTTTTCTTTTCTACTTTTTCTTCAGTCTTCACTTCAGCTTTAGATTCTTCTTTTTTATCTTCCTTCTTACCTACACCTTCTAGCTTAAGACCTAGACGATGTTCAGCAGGTTCGATAGAGATAATTTCAAAGTTGTATTTTACACCCACTTCGAATTTTCCTAGAAGCATCTTGGTGTCAGAAACACGTTTGTCACTCAAGTCAGAGATATGAGCAAGACCGTGAATTTGATCATCTAGTTTTACCATAAGACCAAAAGGTTCAATCTTGTGTACTTCAGCGTTGATGATTTGACCAACTTTGTAAGTATCTTTGACCTTTTTCCAAGGATCGTCAATAAGTCTCTTGATTGATAGATAAATTTTTGATTTGTTTAAGTCAATAATTTGAGCTTTGATTTTGTCACCTACTTTTAATACTTCACGAGGGTGACTAATTCTTTGCCAGACGATTTCTGAGATATGAACAAGACCTTCAAGGTTTGTACCAAATTTGATGAAAGCACCAAATGATGTAAGAGCACTTACTTCACCTTCGACAATATCGCCAACAGCGTAAGAGTCTAGTACATTTTTTTGTTCTTCTTCCCAAACTTCTTTTTCAGAGAAAATAAGTTTTTCATCATCCATGTCAGCTGTAATCACTTTTACTTTGATAGTAGTACCAATGAATTTACGTAAATGTTCCAAAATTCTATTTTTGTCACCACCTTGTACACGTGGATAGTTGTTTGGATTCAATTGTGATACTGGCATAAAACCTACCAATGCATCAGATTGAAGCATTAGACCACCTTTGTTGGCAGCAATAATCTTAGCTTTGATGATCTCACCTTTTTTGGAATATTCAGCCATTCTTTCCCAGACCATTCTATTACCAGCAACGCGGAAAGACAACTCCATTTCACCATTTTCATTTTCATCTTCGATGACAGTAGCTTCTACTTCATCACCAACTTTTACGTCAGAAAATTCTTTTGATTCAGAAAAAAGTTCTGGACCACGTACAACACCGACAATAATACCGGCAACATCCACACGAACTTCACCTTTGTCGATAGAAATTATTTTACCTTTTACCAAATCACCCACTTTTGGGATATTGGCAAAGTAATCTTTCAAAAGTTCTTCGAAATTTTGATTTGACATATTTTAATAAAACGCGATTTCTCGCAAATTAACCCTATTTCACAGATCATGAAACATTTTACATGCCTCAATTATTTATGAAATGAGCCCCAAATGATTTTGGGTATAAATAAATTTTGCTTTTTTAGGCTAAAACAGCCCTTTTTCAAGCTCGCATACTATAACAAAAACAGTTATCTTTGTCAATAGTTATCAAATAAAAATTTGTTGGATTATGCGACTAGAGATTTATCAGTACAATTTTAGTAAAATTAGGCTAAAATAAGCCAAAATAAACAAAAAAGTCCGCCCAAATATAGACGAACTTTCTTTAATTTTCAGCTTTTATCTACTTCAAAATCCGGGTAAATCCGCGTTTTTTAAACAAAGGCAATCGCAGCTACAGTATCCCCTGCTTGTTTGAAACGCATGATTCTCACACCTTGGGTAGCTCTACCTAAAGTAGAAATACTCTTGAGAGAAGTACGTATGACTTGTCCTTTGACTGAGACTATCATAATGTCTTTATCTTCTGTTGTATTTACTACCTGACTAGTAATAATTTTACCGGTCTTATCAGTTACAGCCATAGTCTTGATACCACTACCTCCACGGCCTTGAACTTTGTATTCATTTACTTTAGTTTTTTTACCCATACCATTTTCTGACACGACTAGCAATTCAAGTACTTTCATTTTGACCAGACTATTGTCCAAGATACTCATACCTACTACTTCATCAGTAGATTTGAGCTTGATAGCACGGACACCAGAAGCAGTACGACCCATAGCACGGACATCTTTTTCTTTGAAACGGATAGATTGCCCCATAGAAGTCGTGATCATGATATCATTGTTACCATTAGTTGGTTGAACCCATTCCAGCATGTCATTTTCTTTTAGTTTTAGAGCAATAAGACCAGATTTGCGGACATTCTTGAAATCTTCCAATTTAGTTTTTTTGATATTTCCTTTACTTGTCACCATGACAAGAGATTCATAACTACTAAGATTAGCCATTGATAAAAATACAGAAACTTTTTCATTTGGAGCTAGTTGTAAAAAGTTTTGTAAAGCTTGACCTTTGGCGGTACGTGTTGCCAATGGAATTTCATAAGCACTAAGTTGGAAAACACGTCCACGAGTAGTGAAGAATAAAATATTATCATGTGTATTGGTAGAAATAATTTTGTCAACTACATCTTCTTCTTTAGTCGTAAGACCAATTACACCTTTTCCACCACGACTTTGTTGTTTGAAAGTATCTGGTGGCAAACGTTTTATATAACCATCACGAGTAGAAATAATAAGAGTAGGTTCATTTGGAACAAGATCTTCTATATTGAATTCTTTGACACCATGAACAATAATCTGAGTACGTCTAGCATTACCATAAGTTTCTTTGATAGATTCAATATCAGTTTTGATAAGACCTAGAATTTTCTTTTCACTCTTAAGTATTGCTTCCAATTCGGCAATAAGTTTTTGTTTTTCTTTGAGTTCATCTTCAATTTTTTGACGTTCCAAATTAGCCAACTGTTGCAACTTCATTTCTAAAATGGCGACAGTCTGTCTATCTGTAAATTTGAATTTACTCATCAAATTTGTTTTTGCTTCTTCCTTGTCTTTTGATTTTCTAATAAGTGCAATAATAAGGTCAATCTTGTCTAGTGCTTTTTTCAAACCTTCCAAAATATGAGCTCTATCGAGTGCCTTATCTAAATCAAATTGAGTACGACGACGAATAACTTCTTGACGATGTTTTAGATATTCTTCCAAAACAGTTTTTAGATTCAAAACTCTAGGTTGAATACCATCAACCAAAGCCAACATATTAACATGAAAAGTAGTTTGTAAATCAGTAAGCTTATACAATTTGTTCAAAACTTTTTTTGGATAAGAATCTTTTTTGAGTTCAATCACAATACGAACACCTTCTCTACTAGATTCATCACGCAAATCTTTGATACCATCCAATTTTTTTTCTTGGACAAGCGTAGCTATTTTTTCTATGAGTCTAGATTTATTAACTTGATAAGGTACTTCAGTAATAATAATATTTGTTTTGTCACCTTTTTCAGTTTCTTGAATATCAGTTTTTGCACGCATCACAATACCACCACGGCCTGTCGCATACGCAGCTGCAATATCTTTTTTGTTGTAAATTATGCCACCTGTTGGGAAATCCGGTCCTTTGATATATTCCGTCAATTCTTCAATACTAATCTTTGGATTTTCGATAAGTGCTGTCACACCATCACAAAGCTCAGACAAATTGTGTGGTGGAATGTTAGTTGCCATACCAACAGCGATACCCATACTACCATTCAACAACAAATTTGGTAATTTAGCAGGCAAAACTCTAGGCTCTTTGTAAGAACCATCATAAGTTGGCACAAAATCCACAGTATTTTTATCAATATCAAGAATCAATTCCTCAGCGATAGCTCTTAATTTGGCTTCAGTATAACGCATAGCAGCAGCATTGTCGCCATCCATAGAACCGAAGTTACCTTGACCATTTACCAGCATCTCACGCATGTTGAAATCTTGGGCCATACGTACCAAAGAGTCATAAATAGCAGAGTCACCATGTGGATGGAACTTGGCCATCACTTCACCAACTACGTGAGCAGATTTTTTGAATTTGGAATTATGTCGAAGACCTATACCCCACATAGCATAAAGAATACGACGATGAACAGGCTTCAAACCATCACGAACATCTGGCAAAGCACGAGAGACGATAACACTCATAGCATAATCCAGATAAGAAGTTCTCATTTCTTGTACCAGATTTATTGGTTCTATTTTTTCAACAATTTCTCCTTGGATAGTTTCTTCTTTGTCAGATTTGGTAGATTTTTTTATACTTTTCAAACGTGCCATAAATTTTACTCAAAATTATTTAAAAAAATTAGTTATTAATTGTAGATGTTGTTATAGCTGTTATGATAGAACTTGTACCAGTAGAACTTTGAAATAATGTATTCATAGCTTCCTGTACTTTTTTGTTGACTTCTTTGTCAGTATTTACTTTTTCATCTACAGCTATACTACTTGTAGTACTTGCAGGAATATCCGTGTCAAAATTATTAAATATATTCTTCAAGTCTTGTTTACTATTTTTCAAAGAACTCAAAGGTCCATTCGAGCTACCTTTTGAATCGTAGAATACATTACTAATATTCAACAACCATAAAAAAAATATTACAACTGTAAACAAACTCACTGCCGTCCACAACCATTTTTGACTATTCTCAGGCGCTTTATAAATTGCCGCTTGAGGACGATTCACAGGGATAATCTTTTCTCTCTGAACAGGAATTTGGATATTATCAATATTCTCTTTTTCTTCTTGTTGCATTTCTTGCGCTAAGAATGTAGGCAAATCTCTTACAGCTTTCTTAATATCCCTCAATTCTTTATCTACTTTTTTTTTAGTAGTCTTATTTATTTTCTTAAGATTTTTCTTTACAATCTTTTTTTTGATTTTGTCAGTTTTTTTGCCCTTGCTTGAGTCATTCTTTTTTGTAGCTTTTTTATTGTTTTTTTTGACAGGCATAATGTAATAAATTTTGTAATTTAGTCACTATAAAATCGGGATAAATTTTAAAACGCCACATTCCTCAATGTTTATTCTTTTTCAAGTACCACCACGTCAGTATCTTCTTCTGGTAAATCTTTTTTCTTGAGAATTACTTTCTTTTCAGGAGAACCATTTTTACTTCCTATTTCTTTCAAAAAGGTATCAACAGCTTTTGCATCAGGATCATTGTCTGAATTGAAAGCATAAGGGATAACAACACGTGGTTCTATCTCATTAACCAACTTTACAGCACCTTCAGCATCAAAAGAATCTTTATTCCCTACAGGTAAACAAAGGATATCAATATTTGATAATATTTCAAGCTGTTTAGCTGTAAGTTGTTTATTTATCATACCAACATGAACAAGACTCATATCTTCAGCATCAATACGAACCATGGTCTCTCCTTCTCCATGTCCTTCTACAGCTGTTATTAACACGCCTTTGATATCTACCTCACCAGCTGTTGAAAAAACAAAAGGATCACCAGAAAGAGTAATACTATCCTTTTCACCATGTGTAAAAAGAGCTATGTCAGGTGTAAGACTACGAGGGAAATTGCCTTTGTTTTGCTTATAAGGGTCTATTACAATCGTAACATCCTTATCAAAAGGCTTTGTCTGAATTTTTATGGCGGTATTGCCAAGCCAAGAAATATGCATAAATACAAGTTTAAATCTACTAAAATACAGAGATATTATACAAGATTTTGAAGAGTATGGCAAGAGATACAAAACAAAAAAACAATCCCTAAAATAGAGATTGTTTTTCTTTTATATTGACAGTTTTTAAGATTCTAAGTTTTCACCCTCACTATAAACTTCAGAATCAGGAACAGTAACGACTCTGTCGAATCTAAAGTTTAGTTTATTGAACTCTGTTTCATTTGGAATGTGTCTTTTTACTTGTTGTTCTGGGTTGGTTGTATCTGGTTCTAGTCTATATACTTTAGGATCATTCTCGTATTTAATAAGAGTATAGTTTGGATGAGTTGTAGTATCTGTTATTTCTTCTTTTGTTGTATATTTCTCTAACAATCTTTGGTCTATATCTTCTATCCAGTTCCAATTATAGTTTAATTGATTAAATGTCGTTTCATTGGTTATCCAATACTTATTATTATTTAGAAGTAGGTAGACTTTTGGATCGGTGACTGTTTTAACTAAAGCACCATATTTTGGATCATATTTTGGTCCCCATGGCATGAACCCTAAGTTATCATTTGGTATTAGGTTTAGAGTTTTACTATCTGTTAGATTTACATCTTTCCAAGATGTAAAGTAACTAAAGTAGATATCTGATCTTTGAAAGGCTCTCTTTGTACAGTTAGTAGTTATATAATATACAGACTTATTTATTGTTGTCTTATATGCTTGTTCTTTTGTTAGTGGACAATTACTATTATCATTTATTATTTCTACTACTTCATCTTTAGCGTCGGTACTTTGTCCGGTTAGAGTGATTTGACCTGAGTAGATTATTGTTCCGCCTTGAGCTGATCTAAACTTAGCGTAGACTGTTTTGAGGCCATTTCCTTCACTTAGTGTCCAATCTTTAGTTGAGTTATATTTCTCAAAAGAAACATCTTCAAATTCAGCGTTATTAGCTATTGCCATTAATTCGGCATTTTCTACATTGAAGTTTAGAGTTACTCCTCTTGTTTTTGTTGTGGCTTCGCCACTATTTATTATTAGGGCTTTTACATTATTTTTAGTATTAACTGTTGGTGGGTTACTATATATTGTACTTATTCCTTGTGGAATTGAAGTTAAAGTGAAGTTTACTTCTCCGGTACTTACATTAACACTATTGACTGTTAAAGTAGTCTCATCACTACCATTTCCATTTAAGTCCAAGTTAACAGCTTCGCCTGCCCCTACTGGGCCTGTAGTAACAGTGGTTGAATGAAGAGTGATAATAGCTTTTGCTACTCCGTCATAATCTGCAACAGAAGTTATTTCAGCGGTATGACTATCTTGACTACCGGCAAATTGGAAAGAAGAGGCTGCTTCTCCGGCCACGAGAACCATACTTACTGTTTGTGTTTGAGCGGCGGTTGTGATAGCAGAAGTATAATCTGTGTAAGCAGTGTCCTGACTAGTGTTACCACTAGCTGAAATTGCTTTTACTTTAAAGTAATATTCTGTATTTGGGGTTAGGCCGGTAATAGTAGTTTTTGTACTTGTTGTTGTCTTATTATATACACTACTCTTATTATTACCCACTTCGTAGGTAGTGCCTGTTGGATTGCCATTAGCAGACCAGGATACTATGGCTGAGGTTTGACCGTTGGCTGTAGCTGTGACGGTGATTGGTAAGGCTGGGTTGGTATAACTACTTGTTGCGGTGCTATATACACTAGCGTTTCCGTAACTATCTGTTGCTTTTATTTGCCAAGTAAAATTTGTATTAGGTGTTAAACCTGTATATTCCAAAGAAGTTGCTGATGTAGTACTAACTGTAACATCGGCATTACTATTTACAGTATAGTTAACACTATGTGTATCTGTCACTGCTGACCAATCTGCTTGCATTGTTGTACTTGTCATTGTGAAGCTATCTATACTTGGAGCTAATGGTGCGACGTTGTCTAGTGTGACTGTAGTAGTAGCCACTGTTGAAGTCACAGTACCATCGTAAGCGTAAGCATAGACACAGTAGGTGCCATTTGCACTAGCTAGAGCACTTTGACTTTGGGTGTCCCAAGTTGAGGTGACGATATTAGCACCTGGAGTAGTCGTCACTGTTGTTACTTGGTAACTTCCTGTGGAAGTTACGGCTACGCCGTTAGCTGAAGATACTGCACTTATGGTTGATGTAGTAGAAGGTAGACTTTCACTACAGGTGTCTGGTGAGTAATAGTAAGTAATACTTAGTTCGTTATCATCAGCATCGTCTACTGTTGAGACTATACTTACTTCTCCGGTGCCGTCGGTGGCGGGGGTGGCTGAGGTTAGAGAGAGAGTTGGGGCGGAGTTATATGCCATTGTAAAAGATGTCACGAATGCATCATAGGCTCCATAATTAGTGGCACTTTCTCCTGTAGCTCCACTGGTATCACCATCACCATCCAAATCAGCAGCTCCAGTCACGGAACCAGCTAACATAAATGCTCCTGTTGAAGAATTAATCGCTACACCATAGGTGTAATCTCGACTTGAATTTCCCAAACGTATAGACCACTGATACGTTCCACTAGAGTCAAATACAGAAACATATGGATCATAATGATCACTTACCGCCGTTAACGATTCACCATTAATATTTACGTCATCTCTTGTTCCATCTCCATTCAAGTCAGCAATACCATACATCTCGCCAACGACCACGACATTATCACTCGCATCGGTAGCGATATCATTCACATGATCTCCATCCCAATACGAAGAAAATATACGTTTTGACCATCTATACGTACCTGCAGTATCAAAAGAAGAAAGAAAGATATCATACGAACCACTAAAAACAATCTCTGCCTCACCATCATCACTTGTATCATTATCCATATTCAAATCTCCATCTCTTGTGACCAAACCTGTCATAGTAAGATTTCCACTCGAATCGAATGTGACTCCATATGCATCATCAGTACTCGTTCCACCTAAACGCTTCACCCATTTTATTGCCCCGGTAGAATCAAACACTGAAACAGTCGCGTCATTAGCACCAGGCCCAGAGGTTTCACCTGTACCGGTTGTATTTCCATCACCATCTAAATCTATAGCACCACTGTTTACCCCACCTGCGGCAGCAACATTGCCACTTGCATCAGTCGCTACGCTATAAATATGACTTTGAATTGTCTTTGTAAATCTTGTTGTCAGTCCATCTGAACTGTATGCAACAAGGTGTCCATAGCTACCTATTTGACCTCCAATAATGATATCTTGATTCGCGCCAATGGCCACACTATGAAAATAATCATCGCCTGTACTACCTAAACGTTTTGACCACTGAAATAGACCATCAGCATCAAAAACGGAAACAAAACTATCTAGACCGCCGTATCCAACCGCAGATTCCCCTGTTGCACCTGTAGCATCGGTATCACCGTCCAAATCAGCATCTCCAAAAATATCTCCTACAACCACAATATGTCCATTGGCATCAACAGCTACGTCTGTTGGATAATCTGAAGAGGTGCTTCCCCCTAATCTTCTAGACCATCTAAAATTTCTACCTGAGTCAAACACTGAAATATAAATATCTGTTGCTCCGAGAGATCCGGAGGGAACTTCTCTATTGTCATTCGTAGCACCTGTTGCATCTCCATCTCCATCCAAGTCAGCATTTTCTTTTACTCTTCCAACAATGACGATGTCTCCATTTGGAGCATAGGCAACAGCACTAGCGGTATCACCATAGTCAGGACTTCCACCACCACCAAATACTAACGACCCACCAAGACGAATAGACCAATCATACGTACCGTCAGCTGCGTCAGCAACATTGTTAAAAGGTACTATACCAAATACCAAAGTAAAAACTACAAAAACATACAAAAACTTTTTTCTAAACATACAAATTAAATTAAATTAAATTAAATTTTTAAAACTTTATATATTATAACAAAAATAAGAACTCTACACAAGATCAATTTTATAACAAAAAAAACAATCCTATTCCTAGGATTGTTTATAATATATTTTTCAGTGTATTTTATCTGTCTGAATCTGTATAAATCAATGCTTTACACTCTATCATACTCATGCATCTTCACTTGAGCTTCTATTTACTTAAAAAAGTTTATCAAGAAACTTCAGACGATACTATCAAAACTTCTTTTTCAAAAAATTTCTTCACTTTAGACCATTCTATATCCTCAAGCATTTTTGGCATAGGTTCTTTTTCAGCTTCTACAAAATATACCAAAGACTTCAAAATATGAATTACTTCATAATTTAAGCCTTTGTATTTTTTCTTCATCTTGAGTAACAAGCTAGATAAATCTATTTTTTCTTTATGTAAAAAATAATACAAATCTATAAAATCTTTTTTGGTATTACGACCAGATATAGCCGTCAATTTCATAAGAGCAATATCTAGTGTGCTTGCCAAATTTACTTTATTATAAATAGAAAAATCATGTAGCATTACATAAGGGTAACTCATAAAACTTACTTTTACACCATCGAGTATTCCTTCAATAGTATTTTCTTCTTCTTGCAAAACTACAAATTTACCAATTTTAGAAAGTTTTGACAATAAATCTTTTGTTCTAATATTTTTTATTGTAAACCAATCTAGATCAACAGATTCACGATGTCCATAATGCAATGCAAGTGCAGTGCCACCAGCCAAATAAAAACTTTTTAACCATTTTTCTTTGGTTAGTTTATCAAATAAAACTTTTGTTTTTTTTGCCAAAGTTTCTTCGTGCATATTATTTTATAAGTTTCCAAAAATTCTTAGTTTTGAGAGAAACATTTTTACTACGTCTTATAATATTTTTCAATTGTTTTATATCAAAATTTTTTTGAAGCCAGTGAAATTCTTTCATTCCTCCTTTTTCAGCAAGACGACATACAACAAAATCACGATTTTTATCCAAATCGATTTTCTTCAAATCAGTATCCCAAAAAAATGGCTTAAAATTCTTTGACAATTCCATATTTTTATTTATTTTATATAGTATATTATAGCACAAAATAAGACATTTTTCAAGTTTCTTATAAGAAAATATACAGTCAAAGAAAAAACAACCCTCTCAATAATAGGATTGTTTTATAATATATTTTTCAGTGTATTTTATCTGTCTGAATCTGTTTAAATCAATGCTTTACACTCTATCATACTCATGCATCTTGATTTGAGCTTCTATTTGCTTAGCAGAATCAATCGCTACACTCACGACGATAAGCAGACTAGTACCACCAATCACGAGTGATTGAGAACCTGTGAAAGCTTTGACAACTAAAGGTAATACAGCAATAAGACCCAAGAACAAAGCACCAGAGAAAAGAAGTTTGCTCATAGTTATTTGCAAATATTTTTCAGTCTCTTGACCTGGTCTAATACCTGGAATAAAAGCTCCTTGACGTTGTAAATTTTCGGCCATCTTTTGTGGTTGGAAGATAACAGCAGTATAGAAATAGGTAAAACCAAATACTAACAAGAAGTAAGTAATTCCATAAAACCATTGATTATTGAAAAGTGTAATAACAGCTTGAGAAGCACGAGCCATAAAGCCAGTCCCATTGACAAAAAACTGAGCAATCATAGATGGAAATAGTACTACAGAAATAGCAAAGATAATAGGGATAACACCTGCCATATTTAGACGAAGTGGTAGATGACTAGTATTGCCACCAAAAACATGATTACCTCGAATTTGCTTGGCATAACTCACAGGAATATCACGCTGACCTTCATTGATAATAACCACAGCGACGACAGTTATAATTGCCATAGCCAAGAACATCATGTACATATATAATTGTGAAGGATCGTAATTGACGATAGCTTGTTGTAAAGCACTAGGTAAAGCAGCTACGATACCAGCGAAGATGATAAGTGAAATACCGTTACCAATATTTTTTTCTGAAATAAGTTCACCAATCCACATAAGAAATATTGTACCAGCTGTAATCATAATCATGATAGAGATATAACGATACAAATCTAGAGTACCAAGTATTTCATATTGTGAACTTGAAAGTAATCTAATCATGGCAAAAGATTGTAAAAAAGCAAGAGGAACAGTAGTAAGACGAGTATACATGTTTATCTTTTGTTGTCCACTTTCTCCTTCTTTAGTCAATTCCTCAAGACTAGGAATGACCATACCAAGAAGTTGGAAGATGATAGAAGATGTGATATATGGAGCAATACCAAGCATGACTATAGAAAAATTTTCCATAGTACCACCAGAAAACAAATTCAATAAACCAAGAATTTGATTACCTTCCAAGAATCTAGATAAATTTTCAGTATTGACACCAGGGATAGGAATATGTGCTGTCAAACGAAATATAACAAATAAAAAAAGAACAAAAATAATTCTTTTGCGTAAGTCTTTGATTTTCCAAATGCGTCTAAGTTTTTCCCACATAAATTTTAGGCTAAAGTAATGTTTAATTTAAAATAACAAACTCCTCCTAAATAAATATAAAGCATTTTCAGCTTTATATCAAGAGGTAAGTTTAGAAAATAATTTTGCCACCGGCTTTTTCTATTGCCTCCACTGCTTTTTTAGTAGCAAGACAATTTTTTATAGTAAGTTTCTTTTTCAATTCACCGCTAGCTACAATCTTAGCTCCTTTTTTGAAACTTCTAATTACTTTTTGTTCTTTTAAAAAGAATGGAGTAACTTCTGTACCTTCTACTGCGAATTTTTCAAGCATTGCTAGAGTAACTGTCTCAGGTTTTAAAGCAGGAGATTTGAAACCACGAAGTTTTGGTACTTTTTGAAGCTGAGCTTTGAAAGCACGTCTCATAAGACCACCTTTACCACCAGAACGAGATCTTTGACCTTTCATGCCACGTGCTGAATAAGTACCTTTTCCAGAGGCATTACCACGTCCTAATCTTTTTGTATTTTTCTTAACTCTCTTTGAAGAAAGTGTAGATGGAGATAATGACATATTTTTATATTACTCTAAAATTATTTTATTTTTCTTCTTTTTTTACTGTTGTTTTTACAGGAGCTTTTACTTTCTTGAATTCTTTTTTTTCTACTTTTTTAGTTTCTGTTTTTACTTCAACTTTTTGAACTTTATTTTTTTCTACCCTTTCTCTAGATTTTCTAGCTTTTTCAATAGCTTCAGGTTTGAAAGAACTAAGAGCAACAAAAGTAGCTTTTACATTTGACATCTTATTGTTT
>Ga0210011_1000373_pt1 | contig 49988 bp, 34 predicted proteins | sample CryGeymeta201502_FD_183972 | JGI IMG/M metagenome (GOLD analysis project Ga0210011, IMG submission 183972) | Groundwater microbial communities from Crystal Geyser aquifers in Utah, USA - Crystal Geyser metaG 2015-02 (SPAdes) (version 2) | ecosystem: Environmental > Aquatic > Deep subsurface >...
CCGCTGACCGCTGACCGCTGACCGCTGACCGCTGACCGCTGACCGCTGACCGCTGACCGCTACGGATGACCCTCACCCTCTTCCACACGGACGGCTGCCACCTGTGTGCGGCGGTGGAGGGGATCCTTCTCCGCCTTGGAGGCCGCTTCGACTTCACCCTCGTGCGCGTCGACATCGCTTCCGACCCGGTGGCCTACGCCCGTTACGCCACCGCCATCCCGGTGGTTTGGCTCGACGGCATCGAGGTGGCGCGCTACCCGGTGGATGAGGCGGTGCTGGCGCGCCGGCTCGCGGCGCGCGGCGGGCCGTAGCCGCGGGCCGCCGCCGTTCTGCGGTCCGGCCAGCGAGGGTCTTGCGAGGGGAGGGGGGTGGACGGAGCGGTCGGTGTTCCGGGCCCGAGTGATCCGAGGAGCCGTTTCCCGCACGACGATCGCCGCCGTCCGAGACGCTCCCGAAGTCCGCCGGACTTCTCGCTTCCCGCGCGTTAGCCTGTGCCCATGGCCGAGGTGACGCTGAAGATCGACGGGATGACCTGCGCCCACTGCGAGCGGGCGGTGGCGGCGGCGATCGGCCGGGTGGCGGGGGCGCGGCCGGTGGTGGTCTCCTCGGCGACTGGAGAGGCGCGGATCGAGGTGGCGGCGGGGGTCGACCTTGGCGCGATTGGTGCGGCGATCGGCGCGGAGGGCTACACGGTGGTGACGGGCGCGGGCAGGGGTGGGGAGTGCGCCGTACCCGAGCCGCCGGCGGGTGGCGCGGGCCCGGCCACGGTACCGGCTCCCGCCGCGGTGAGCGCCGATCGGACGGCCGAGATGGCCAAGCCAGGGGGCGAGGCGGTGCGGTCGCCACCCGCGACCACCGCGGAGGTTGCCTTCGCCATCGCCGGGATGAGCTGCGTCAACTGCGCCCGCGCCATCGAGCGGAGCGTCGGGCGCCTCCCTGGGGTGGCGGAGGCGCGGGTGAACTTCGCGGTGGAGGAGGGGAGGGTCCGCTTCGATCCCAGCCAGCTCTCCCAGGATGCGATCTTTCAGGCGGTGCGCGATGCCGGTTACACCCCCGCGCCCGAGGGTGGCTCCTCCTACGCCCGGGAGCGGCGCGAGCGCCGTCTCTTTTTCTTCGCCGCCAGCCTCGCGGTCGCGGCGCTGCTCACCCCCCACCTCGGCTTGGGAGGGCGCGGCGAGCTGGCCCTCCTGCTGTTGCTGGCGACGGTCAACCAGGTCGGCCCCGGCCTCGACTACTACCGCGGCGCGCTCCACGCCCTGCGCGCCGGGGTGCCGAACATGGATGTCCTCATCGCCCTCGGGATCGCCGCCTCCTACAGCTTCTCTCTCCTCCTCTTCGCCGGGGTCACCGACCACCACGCCCTCGCCACCGCCATCTACCTGGTCGCCTTCATCCGCCTCGGTAAGCTGATGGAGCAGCGGGCGCGCGGCCGCGCCTCCCGCGCCCTCACCGCCCTCGCCTCCCTGCAGGTGGAGCGGGCGCGCCGCGCCACCGGCGACGGCTGGCAGGAGGTGGCGCTGGCGGAGGTGGAGCCGGGCGATCGGGTGCAGGTGCGTCCCGGCGAGCGGATCCCCATCGACGGTGTGGTGGTGGCGGGAGAGAGCGCGGTGGACGAGAGCCTCGCCACCGGCGAGGCCTTGCCGGTCCAGCGCGGGGTGGGCGATGCGGTGATCGGCTCTACCCTGAACCAGAGCGGGGTGATCGAGGTGGAGGTGACGCGCACCGGCGCCGACGCCTTCCTCGGCCAGGTGATCGCCATGGTGCGTGCCGCCCAGGCGACCCCGGCGCCGATCCAGCGCCTCGCGGACCGCGTCTCCGCGCTCTTCGTGCCGGGGGTGGTGGCGGTGGCGGGGGTCGCCTTGGGCGGCTGGCTGATCGCCGGCGCCGGTCTCACCGTGGCGGTTACCCACGCGGTGGCGGTGTTGGTGGTGGCCTGCCCGTGCGCCCTCGGCCTCGCCACCCCCACGGCGATCGTGGTGGCGAGCGGCATGGCCCTTGGCCGCGGCCTGCTGATCAAGAGCGGCGCCGCCCTGGAGGCGTTGGCGCGCGTCGATCGGGTGGTCTTCGACAAGACCGGGACCCTGACCAGCGGCCAACCGGAGGTGGTGGCGGTGGCGGCAGCAGCGGGGGTTACCGAGGCGGAGGTCGTCGCGCTGGCGGCGGCGGTGGAGTGGGCCTCGTCCCACCCCTTTGCCCAGGCGATCCGCGCCGAGGCGATGCGCCGGGACCTCACCCCGGCCACGGCCACGGCGGTGGAGGAGCGGGCGGGTCGCGGGGTGGTGGGCGAGGTGGCGGGGGCGCGGGTGGTGGCGGGGAGTGAGGCGTTGCTTGCGGCCGAGGGGGTGGCGGCGGTGGCGGGCGACGGCCACCACGGGCGGGTGGGGGTGGCGAAGGCGGGCCGCCTGGTCGGTTGGCTGCACCTCGCCGACCGGCCGCGGCCGGAGACGGCCAGGGTCCTCGCGGCCCTGCGCGACTTGGGGGTGGCGACGGAGCTGCTCTCCGGTGACCGGCCGCAGGCGGTGGCCGCCCTGGTGCGGGAACTCGGGATCGCCGCGGGCGAGGGGGGGCTATTGCCGGCGGACAAGGTGGCGCGGGTGCGGGCGCGGGTGGCGGCGGGCGAGCGGGTCTGCTTCGTGGGCGACGGGGTGAACGACGCCCCGGTCCTCGCTGCCGCCACCGTCGGGATCGCCATGGGTGCGGGCGCGGAGGTGGCGCGCGAGGCGGGCGATCTGGTGATCGTCCACTCGGACCTCAGCGGGGTGGTGGAGGCGATCCAACTGGGCCGCGCTACCCTCAGGAAGATCAAGCAGAACCTCTTCTGGGCCTTCTGCTACAACACCGTCGCCATCCCGGTGGCCGCCGGCCTCTTCGTTCCCTACTTCCACCTCACCCTGCCACCGGAGTGGGCGGGGTTGGCGATGGCCCTGTCGTCGGTGTCGGTGGTGAGCAACTCGCTCTTGTTGCGTCTGCGCGGCTGAGGCAGCCCCGACGGGCGCGCGCGGCGACGCCGCGGGAGGTCGGGTGGGTCGTGTCGCGTCTCCGAGGGGGGCCGAGAGGCTGGAGCGTGGAAGGTGGGGTCTTTCTGCGGGTCAAACGCAGGGCCACACCGCGAAACATCCGGGCGAGGGAGGGCGCAAACAGGCCACGCCTCTCGCGGCGCCGTCGCCACCGATGCTCCTCCCCTCCGCGCCTGCATATCTCGCGACGCGGCCCGCGCCTGGTAGGCGCGGAGGTGGCGATTGGGTCTCCCCCCGGCGCCACCCAACCGCCCACGACCCGCCCTCCGCGTCTCGCTCTCTCTGCGCCCCGGCGTTGAGATCGCCTCACCATCTAGGAGCCTGTTGGACTTCGTCGCGATCTACTACAGCGAGCGGAGCTCGGCCCGGATCGTGGACCGTTCTTCGTCACCTAGCCCACGTGGCTCTACGAGCGGGTCTGCATCCGGGCTCGAGCCCGCCTCCTCTCGGTTCACGATCCAGCAAGTCCGACAGGCGCCTAGCGCAGGCCGAACTCCTTCTCCGGCTCCGCGCCCAGCTTGTGGATCGCCAGGTCCGCCCCCTTGAACTCCTCCTCCGGGGTGAGGCGGATTCCGACGGTCGCCTTAAGGATGCCGTAGACCAGGGTGGAGCCGGCCAAGGCGACGGCGATCGCCGCGCCCGCGCCAATGCACTGCGCCACCAGTGACACGCCGCCGCGGCCGCCGAGGCACTGACTGCCGAAGATGCCGCAGGCGATCCCGCCCCAGGTGCCGGTGATCCCGTGGAGTGGCCAGACGCCGAGGACGTCGTCGATCTTCAGCCGCTCCTGCACGAAGGTGTAGCCGTAGACGAAGATCAGCCCGCCCACCACGCCGGTGGCCAGGGCGCCCAGGGGGTGCATGAGGTCGGAGCCGGCGCAGATGGCGATCAGGCCGGCCAGCGCGCCGTTGTGGACGAAGCCGGGGTCGGTCTTCGAGGTGACCACCGCGGCGAGCGTCCCGCCCACCATGGCGAGCAGGGAGTTGACCGCCACCAGGCCGGAGACGTTGCCGATGGCGCCGGCGGACATGACGTTGAAACCGAACCACCCCACCGCCAGGACCCAGCTCCCCAGCGAGAGCCAGAGGATGGAGGAGGCGGGGATCGGGTGGCTCTTGCCCGCGGCATAGCGGCCCATGCGTGGCCCGAGGAGGAAGACCGCCGGAAGCGCCAACCAGCCACCGAAGGAGTGGACGATGACCGAGCCAGCAAAGTCGTGGAATGGGGCGCCGTAGGTGGCCTGAAGCCACGCCTGCAAGCCGGTGTCCGTGTGCCACCACATGAACCGTTCGAAGGTTGGGTAGAGGAGACCGGCGAAGATCGCCGCGGCAAAACACTGGGGCCAGAAGCGGGCGCGCTCCGCGATGCCACCGGAGATGATCGCCGGGATGCAGGCGGCAAAGGTGAGATAGAAGAAGTACCGGACGAGCTGCAGGCCGTGGTTGGCGGTGAGGAGCTGGGCGGTATCGAAGAAGCCGATCCCCTGGGCGATCGGGAAGCCCACCAGGAAGTAAACCAGGGTGGAGATCGACCAGTCGGTGAGGATCTTCACCAAGGCGTTCACCTGGTTCTTCGCGCGCACCGACCCCACCTCCAGAAAGGCGAAGCCGGCATGCATGGCGAGGATCATCACTGCGCCCAGCAGGACAAAGAGGACGTTGGTGGCGGCGGCGAGTTCCTGAAGGGTGGGGTCCATGGGTCGATCTTTCGGGCGGAAGGAGGGCGGGCGCGGATCGCACAGTACCGTGGCGAGAATCGCGCGGCGGAGGTCATCCGCAAAGGGCGAGGCGGTCGCCGCGGCCGTTGAGCCGCCTCCGGTCGTGGCCTACCATGGCCGCCGCCGGCGCGCCGGCCGGGAGGAGCCCGCATGTTGACCAGGCTGCAAACTTTCCTCGACCGCCCTGTGGGGCAGATGTCCGTGCGCGAGCTTCTCTTGGTTGGGGTGGTGGCGGCGATCGCCATCATCGTGGTGGGCAAGGTCCGGCGCCATCGCCTGCGCCAGGGGCTCGCCGCCCATACGGTGGAGGTGCGCTGCCTCGACTGTCAGTGGCGCGGCCGCGCAGGCCGCTACGTGCGCCGCTGCCCGAAGTGCGGCAGTGCGGCGATCCAGACCGCGACTCCGGAGGGGGGCAAACGATGATCGCGATCGGTGACCCCATCCCCCCCTTCGCCCTCCACGACGAAACGGGCGCGACCGTCCGCGACACCGATCTTGCGGGCAAGTGGGCGGTGATCTTTGTCTACCCGAAGGCCTCTACCCCCGGCTGTACGCGCGAGGCGATCGCCTTCGGTGCCCTGGAGCGGCAGTTCGCCAAGAAGGGGGTGCAGGTGATCGGCCTCTCCGGCGACTCGGTCGCCGCTCAGTGCCGGTTCAAGGAGAAGAACGGTTTCGGTGAGCGGCTCCTCGCCGACCCCGAGCGCACCCTCCTGCGCAGACTCGGGGCGGTGGCGGAGGTGGTGGACAACGGGGTGAAGAGGGAGAAGATCGTCCGCTCCACCTTTGTGTTCGATGAGCAAGGCAAGGTGGTCCGCATTTATGTGAAGGTGAAACCCGACGGCCACGCCGAGCAGCTCCTCGCCGATCTCGGGTAGGGCTGGTCGCCGCCTCCACCCGGACCCTCCATGGAAGGCGACTGCTTGCCGATCGACCGCGTTACCTTACATTCCCCGGCGCACCCATCGCTCCATTCCCCGCCGTACCCATCCCACGCCGTGGGTCTCTTGATCCCGGTCTCGATTGCGGGCGCGCCCGCAACCTCCCTCGCAGTTCTGGATCACCCCATGGCCCGTACCCTCCTCAGCCTTCCCCTCGTCCTTAGCCTCTTGGTTGCCGCGGCGCCGCGCGCGGCGGCCAGCCTCACGGCCACCGAGATCCTCCAGCGGGCGCGTGACAACGCCAAGGTGGAGCAGGCGGAGCTCACCCTCAGGATGCTTTTGGTGAACAAGCGCGGCGAGCAGCGGCAGCGGTCGGTGGAGGCGCTGAAGAAGCAGATCGACGGCCGGGACCACTACGTGATCCGCTTCCTCTTCCCCAACGACATCAAGGGGACGAGCCTGCTCACCGTGCAGAATCCGAAGGGCGGCGAGGACGACCAGTTCATCTACCTGCCGGCGTTGCACCGCAGCCGGCGGATCTCCTCCGCGGAGAAGTCGAACTCCTTCCTCGGCACCGACTTCTCCTACGACGACTTCCAGTCGCGCGACATGGGCGCCGGGACCCACACCATCCTCGGCGAGGAGCAGGTCGGCGAGAGCGTCTGCTACAAGGTGGAGTCGCGGCCGAAGGATCCGAGTCAGGCGGCGTACGCGCGGGTGGTGAGCTGGATCCGCAAGGACATCTTCGTGCCGGTGAAGGGCGAGTACTACGACGCCCACGACCATCTCTTGAAGGAGCTAAACGTGGTCCGCCTGGAGAAGATCGACGGCCACTGGACCGCCACCCGGGCGGTGATGACCAATGTCCAGACCCATCACAAGACGTTGTTGGAGGTGACCGAGGCGCACTACGACAAGCCGCTGGCGGATGACCTCTTCACCCGCGCCGCCCTGGAGCGGGGGTAATCGGTGGCGGTTGCGGAGGGGCGAGGGGCGGCCGCGTGCGCGGCGACGAGGCGCGGCCGCTCAGCGGACCTTGGCTCGATCGACGGCGGAGAGGCCGAACGCGGCCCGCGCCGAGATCCGCGGCTTGGCGCGACGATCGCCAAAGTCCGGCAGGTGGCTTGGCCGGCGAGGGTGGGCGAACGATTCGCCATCCGGCCGCGCGCCCGCCGCTGCGCGCGACGATCGCGAAGGGCGGTCCAGCTCCTGCGTCTCTTCGTCCTGCTGCTGGTCGCGGTGGCGCCGCGCCTGGCCGCCGCCAGCGAGGAAGAGCTGCGGGCGGCCATCGCCCACGCCCGCGGCGGGGAGCTCCACGCCCTCCTGCGCGAGTGGGTTGCGGCGCGCCACCCCGCCACGCCTCCCGCGGAGGAGGGGGGGCGCCTCTCCGGCGGGGCTCCAGGAGGGGGCTCAGCCCCTTCGGCCACGGCGGAGGGGCGGACCGCGGCGGGCGGCGGATCCGGGGGTGCGGGGGGAGAGGCGAACCGGGTGATCGAGATCGGCGGCGACGACGACTTCGCCGCCTTCGGTGACCCTGGAGCCGCGCCCGCCGCCGCCCCGGCCGCCGCCGCCTCGGTCACCACGATCGCGCTCGGCGGTGGCGCGGCGGAGCAGGAGTTTGCCGCCCTCACCGCCAGCCCCCCTCCGGCAGCCGCCGCCGGGGTGGGGGGGGTGCGCACCTTCGCCCTCTTTGGCCGCGTCGAGTCGAAGGTCGCGGTGGATACCCACCGGGAGAACCGCTTCGAGGACATCTTCGATTGGCGCAACGAGCTCAGGCTCGGGATCGACGCCCGCTTCGACGAGCGGACTGCGATGCGGCTGTCGATGCAGTCGCTCTACCAGTTCCGCTCCGGCTTCGAGAACCAGTACGACTGGGAGACCAACCTCTTCGAGGCGTACCTCGACCGCCGCCAGGGGGGGTGGGATTGGCGCGCCGGCAAACAGATCGTGAGCTGGGGGCGGGCCGACGCGATCAACCCCACCGACAACCTCAACCCGCAGGATTATCGCGAGATCGTCACCATCGGCCACGACGATCGGAAGATCCCGATCACCATGGTGCGCGGCGGCCGGCCGCTCGCCGGCGGCACCCTCGATGCCCTGTACATCCCCTTCTTCGAGCCGAACAAGTTCGACATCGTCGGCGCCGACTACGCGGTCCTCGGGCCGGGTTGGCTGCCGGCCGAGTGGGAGCGGCTGTTCATCAAGCTCGGCGAGAACTTCCACCGCCGGCGGCTGACCTTCGGCGAGACCTCGCCGTTTAGGGTCGACGAGCCGGAACGCAGCCTCACCAACGGCGAGGCGGGGGCGCGCTGGACCTCGCACTGGCGGCGCTTCGACTACTCCCTTTCCTTCCTCTCCACCTACAGTGACTGGCCGGTGATCCGCCTCGACCCGACGGTCCTTACCCGCTTCGACCTGCGGGGTTCGGACACCCGTCGCTTTCTGGAGGATGCCGAGGTCTCCGACCTCTTGCGCCTGCGCCGCATCTTCTCCATGCGCTTTCCGCGCCAGTCGATTTATGGTGCCGACTTCGAGACCCTCTCCGGTCCCTACACGATCCGCGGCGAGGCGGCGCTGACCTTCGACCACCCGTACTACCACGCCGACTTCTCGCCGGTGGGTAAGCCGCAGCTCAGCTACGTCGTCGGCGGCGATCGCCAGCTCCCCTTCCACTTCTACACCAACGTCCAGCTCCTCCAGACCGTCATCCTGCGCTACGACTCCGACATCCTGGCGCGCCGGGTGACCACCGGGATGACCGCCACCCTGCGGCGTGCCTTCTTCGAAGACCGCCTCCACCTGCAGGCGAACACCCTCTACTACTTCCGCGACAACGATTACTTCCTCAACCTGCAGGCCGCCTACGACCTGGCCGACGACCTGGATGTCGCCCTCGGCGTCAACCTCTTTCAAGGCAGCCGCGACGCCTCGCTGGCCGACACCGCGTCGCTGTCGCGGTTCAACAACAACGACCACTTCTACACCCGCCTCCTGTACCACTTCTGAGGTGCAGGGCGCGGGCGCCAGTCAGCGCGGTGGAGGCGGTGTGCGCGCCGGAGCCGGTCGGCGGTGGTGTGGCGCTGGGTGCAGCGAGCCCCACCAAGGCGGCGGAGGGGCGGGAGGGTCGGCTTGGGGGCCGTATGGCGTTGCCTCCCCCGGGGTCGCGCTACGAACGGCGCAGCCTCCGGCCTCGACCCGCCGCTTTTCGCGACGATCGCCAGCGTTCGACAGGCGCCTCAGGCGCGGCCGAGGGCGGCGAGCTTGCGGACCATGGCGGAGTTCTCCGTGTGGCCCGAGCGCACCCCGGTGATGTGCGCCTGGATGGGGCGGCCGAGGAGGGCGAAGTCGCCGAGGATGTCGAGAATCTTGTGGCGGGTGAACTCGTTGGGGAAACGAAGCTCGGTGTTCAGGACCCGCTTCTCCACGTCGTCCACGAGGATGAAGTTGTCCATCCGGCCGCCGCCGCCGAGCCCCATCTGTTCGAGCTGGGCGATGTCCTTGAGGAAGCCGAAGGTGCGCGCCGGGGCGATCTCTTGGCGGAAGGCCTCGGGGCCGGTGGCGCGGAAGGTGTAGGTGTCGCGGCCGATCGGCTCCGGGTAGTCGATGGTGTAGGTGACCGTGAGCAGCTCCGCCGGCTCCACCTTCACGTACACCCCCTTCGCCTCGTCGCCCACCACGTAGCTCTCCTCGACCACCAGCGGGGTGATCGCCGCCGCCTGCTCCTCGATCCCTGCCTCCTCCACCACTCGGCAGAACTCGGCGGCGGAGCCGTCCATGATCGGCAGCTCCTCGTGGACCTTCACCATGAGGTTGGTGACCCCGTACATGGAGAGGGTGGCGAGGAAGTGCTCGGTGGTGTGCACCACGGTGGTGCCGTGGCGCAGGGTGGTGGCGTAGCCGGTGGTGTCCACGTAGTCCACCAGCGCGGGCACCGTGTCGCCGCGGTTGATGTCGGTGAACAGAATCCCCGAGCCGGGTCCCAGGGGTGAGAGGATGACGCCGGTCTTTTCCCCGGAGTGCAGCCCCATGCCGCCCACCACCACGCTGCGCCGTAAGGTGCGCTGGTGGCGGCCACCGCGGCCGCTCCCCGGCTGGGTAGTGACTACCGGCAGCGGCTTGGCCACCGCCCGCGCCCCGCCGCGGCGGGCGAGGGCCCCGTCCACCGCCGCGAGCAGGGTGTCGAGGTTGATCGGCTTCTCCACGAAGTCGTAGGCGCCCAGGCGGGTCACCTCCACCGCGGTGCGGATGTTGCCGTGGCCGGTGACCACGATCACCTCGATGGTCGGGTCGATTCGCTTGATGATGGAGAGCGCCTCGATGCCGTCGCGCTCGGGCATCCAGATATCGAGGAGGACTACATCGGGGTGGACCTTGGCGAGATCCTTCTCGATCTCCATCGGGTGGTTTTGGGTGACCACCGTGTATCCCTCATCGCGCATACAGCCGTCGAGGGTGGTGAGGATGTTCGGCTCGTCGTCGACGATGTAGATGGTGGCGGCCATGGCGCTCCCTGAGGGGCCGCTTCGGCCACCTCTGGATCGTCGCGGTGGCGACATCCTATGGGCAGCGTCGGCGGGAGGTGGCTATCCTACGCACCCCCGGGGGACGATCCAAGTTGAGCGGCCCAGACGGGAAACCGAAGAGCGGCCGATTCACCATCGCCAACCACCCCCCAAATGGTGCAAACTGCTCGACCGTTGTCAGATACGGATCTAGGTACGGAGACTGAAATGAACATGGCACGTCTCACACGTCTCATCCTGCTCACCTTGGTGGTGGCCTCCCTCACCCTCCTTGCCGCGTGCGGTTCGCGGGAGTCCAGGCGCGATGCCCACTTCGAGCGGGCGAAGAAGTACCTCGCCGAGGGCAAGTCCGCCGAGGGGATCATCGAGCTGAAGAACACCGCCCAGATCGACCCGAAGTACGCCCCGGCGTATGGCCTCCTCGGGGAGACCTACCTGAAGACCAACGACTACCGCTCCGCCCTGAGCCTCTATAACAAGGCGGTGCAGCTTGCCCCCACCGACCTCGCCTTCGTGGTGCCGCTGGCCAACATCTTGGTCGCCGCGCGCCAGTTCGACCGCCTCGACGAGGTGCTCAACGCACTCCCGGAGGAGGCGCGCAAGGGCTACTCGATCGTCACCGTCGAGGCCGCCTCCTTGCAGTTGCGCGACCGTGGTGACGAGGCGACGACCCTGCTCACCGCCCTCCTGGGTCGGCAGGACTTGAAGGTGGAGGAGCGGGCGGCGGTGAACCTGGCCCTGGCCCAGATGGCGATCCAGGGGAAACGGCTGGAGGAGGCGCAGGGGTACGCACAGGCGGCCCTCGCCGCGCAGCCCGAGGCGGTGACCGCCCTGCTCCTCCTTGCCCGTATCCAGGAGGAGCGCGGCGATCTGCAGGCGGCGGAGGCGACCCTCAGCGGGGCGCCGGCGAAGATCGCCGACAATGTCCGCCTGACCGCCGGCCTCATCGGCTACTACGGCCGGCAGAATCGGATCGACGACGTGCAGCGGGTCATAGACGCCTTCGCCGCTAGCCCCGACCTTAGCGCCGAGGGGAGGCTGCTCGCCGCCGACACCTATCTGCGCCTGCGCAACGTGGCGCGGGCGGAGGCGATGCTGGTGGCGGGGATGGAGCAGGAGAAGCCGGATGCGCGGTTGATCGTCGCCTTCACCCGAATCAAGGCGGCGGAGGGGAAGATTGACGAGGCGGTGACGGTCCTAGAGGCGGCGGCGCAGCGGGTGAAGGCGCCGTCGGCGGTCCACACCTCCCTGGCCCGCCTCGACATCCAGCTCCAGCACCTCGACAAGGCGAAGGAGGTGGTGGGTCAGATCCTCGCGGCGAACGCGGAGGACTTCGACGGTCGCGTTTTGCAGGCGCAGGTGGAGCTCTTGAGCAAGGACGCCCAGGGGGCGTTGGACCACTTCCGTGAGCTCCTCAAGGCCGCGCCGCAGGATCCCCAGGTCCACGCCGGCCTCGCCGGCTGTCACCTCGCCCTCGGGGAGGAGCTCCTCGGTCGCCAAGAGTTGGAGAAGGTGGTGGAGCTGAGCCCAGAGAACACCACCGCGCGCATCCAGCTCGCCCGCCTCTACCTGAAGGACAAGGACGCGGACACCGCCCTGGCGCGCTTGGAGCCGCTCGGGGAGATGAACGCGCCCCCGCCCGAGGGGATCGAGCTCCTCCTCTCCCTACTCTTCCAGAAGGGCAAGGTGGAGGAGGCCCACAAGGTGATCGACACCCTCACTGAGCGTTTCCCGAACAACTCGATCTTCGCCACCCAGCGGGCGGTCCTGGAGGCGCGCACCGGCAACCTCGACAAGGGGATCGCACTCCTCAAGAAGCAGGTGGAGGCGAACCCGAAGTCGGTAGATCTCCTCTCCTCGTTGTCGCGCCTCTACGAGTGGGGCGACAAGGGTACGGAGGCGGTGGCCACCTACAACCGGATCCTCGAACTTCAGCCCGACGAGCCGATGGCGGCGAACAACCTCGCCTTCCGCCTGGCGGAGACAGGGCAGCAGATGGAGCGCGCCGCCGAGCTCGCCAAGGCACTCATGGAGCGGTTCCCGAAGGACGCGAACGTCGCCGACACCTACGCCTGGGTCCTCCACAAGCAGGGCAAGGCAAAGGAGGCGCGGGAGCTCTTGGAGAAGGTCCTGGGGGGGGCGGAGGCGAGCAAGGTCCCGCCGATCGTCCGCTACCACCAAGCGGCGATCGCCTTGGCCGCTGGCGAGCATGACGCCGCGCTCACCGCGATTGATCAGTGTTTGGCGGCGAAGCCGCAGGGTCCGTGGGTGAAGGAGGCAGAGGCGCTGCAAAAGAAACTGAAGGGCTAAATCGCGCGCGACGATGAGGCACAGCACCGACGCGGCGCCAGGAGGGCGGCCGGGTCGTCGTGCCCACGAGAAGCAAGAGAAGGAAGAGAACGTATGGAAGCAGAGAACCCCATCGGCCTCCCCGAGGTCCTGGCGATTGCCCGCCGCCGCGCGGGGACCTTCGCCGTCATCTGGGTCGTCATCTTCGCGGTGGCGGTGGCCCTCGCCGTGCTCTTGCCACCGGTCTACGAGGCGAAGACTACGATCCTGGTGGAGGAGCAGCAGATCCCGCCGGACATGGTGCGCACCACGGTCACCGACTTCGTGGAGCAGCGCCTGCAGATGATCAACCAACAGGTGATGAGCCGGCAGAACCTGCTGGACTTGATCAAGCAGTTCGAGCTCTACAAGAAGGAGCGGAAGAAGGAGACCACCGAGGAGGTGATCGACGGCTTCCGCGAGGACATCCACCTCAACCCGATCTCCACCGAGGTGGTCGACAAGCGCACCGGCCGGCCGATGACCGCCACCATCGCCTTCCAGGTGGTCTACCAGGGAGAGAACCCGGCGAAGGTGCAGCAGGTGGCGAACACCCTCGCCACCTACTACCTGTCGCAGAACCTCAAGGCGCGCGAGGAGCATGCCAAGGCGTCCACCGAGTTCCTGGAAAAAGAGACCACCCGGTTGCAGGAGGAGATGCAGGGGATCGACGCCCAGCTCATCGAGCTCAAGGAGAAGTACCTCGGCTCCATGCCGGAGCAGAGTGGGATCAACATGCAGACGATGGCGCAGATGGCGCGCGACCGCGAGTCGATCTTCACCCGCATTGCCGACTTCACCTCCCAGCGCGACCAGCTCGCCGCGCAGCTCTTCACCCGCCAGGCCGCCGCGCGCCACCAGGGGCCCACCCCCGTGGACCGCCGCAATGAGCTGCGCCTGCAAGAGGCGCAGCTCATCTCCAAGTACTCCGCCGACCATCCCGACGTGGTGAAGATTCACCGCGAGATCACTGGGGTGGAGCAGGCGGCCGCCGCCCAGCAGCAGGTGGACAACCTCCTCCACGAGCTGTTTAGCGCCCGCCTTGCCCTAGAGGCGGCCGGGGAGAAAGACAAGGCGCCCCTCCAGGCGAAGGTCGCCGACCTGCGCAGCAAGATCCAGGCCCTCGATCCGGCGGCGGCGATGGAGGCGGAGGAGAGCGCCCTGGCCAACGACCCGTACTACGTGGCCACCAAGAACCAGCTTGTCGGCGTCGAGACCAATATCCACGCCCTCACCCGGGAGGTGAAGGCGGTGGACGAGCGGATTGAGGCGCTCCGCCAGCAGATCCTCCTCACCCCGAAGGTGGGGGCGGAGTACGACCGCCTCATCGAGGCGAAGACGAACCGCACGGCGCGCTACCGCGACATGCGGGCGAAGCTGGAAGAGGCGAAGGCCTCGATCGACCTCGAGCACGGCCAGATGGCGGAGCGCTTTTCGATCATCGACCCGGCGATCTTCCCGGAAGAGCCCATCAAGCCGAATCGTGTCGCCCTCACCCTCATCGGCCTGATCCTCGGGGTTGGCGTGGGGGTGGGCGGGGCCGCGGCGCGCGAGGCCCTCGACACCACCTTCCACTCGGCCAAGCGGTTGGCGCGGATGGCCCGGTTGCCAGTGTTGGCGGTAGTCGGTGCGGTCGAGACCGCAGCCGATTTGGCCCGCCGCCGGCGTCGCCGCTGGCTGGCGATGGGCTCGATGGTGGGGGTGATGGTCGCCGCGGTGGCCACCGTTCACTTCGCGATCCGGCCGCTGGATGTCCTCTGGCTCCAGGCAACGGGCAAGGTCACGGCCGCCGAGGAGGAAGAAGCACAGCAGGCGCCGCCCGCGCCGCCGAGCCAGCCCACGGGAGAGGTGCAATGAGCCATTTACGTAAGGCCCTCGACAAGGCGCAGCAAGAGAGGTTCGACACCCTGGAGCCCGCTACCTCCACGGTCGCCACCGCTTCGGCTTCGGCCGCTACCACCGATCGCCTAGCGAGATCCGTCACGGTCGATCTCAGCGACGCGCGCGAGCGGCGGCTGGTCGCCTTCCTCGACGACCACCCGGTGGCGGAGCAATACCGCAAGCTGCGCACCCAGCTCCGCGCCCACGCCCAGGCCACCGGTGACCGCTGCTTTCTCATCACCAGCCCGGGGAGCGGCGACGGCAAGACCCTCACCGCCCTCAACCTCGCGATCTCCATGGCGCGGGAGGTGGACCAGACGGTGCTGCTGGTGGACGCCAACCTGCGCGCCCCGGCGGTCGCCCAACTCCTCGGTCTCGACCCCCAGGCCGGCCTCGCCGACTACCTCGAGGGCAGGGCGGAGGTCTCCGACTGCCTCCTGCGCACCAACGTCGGCAAGCTCACCCTGTTCGCCGGCGTGGGTGCCAACGCCGGCGCCGCCGAGCTCCTCGACTCGCAGCGGATGCGCGACCTGGTGGCGGAGCTCAAGGGGCGCTACCCGGATCGCACCATCCTCTTCGACGGCCCCGGGGTGGAGGGGGCGGCGGACCCGATCATCCTGTCACGCTTCGTCGATGCCATCTTGCTGGTGGTGCGCGAGGGCACGACCCAGGCCCCCACCCTCGCCCAGGCCTTGGCGGTCCTGCCCGCGGACAAGCTTCTTGGCACGGTGCTGACCGCCAGCCTCGAAGTGGCCGGGGGGTGAGGCGGCGTGCCGGTCGTGGCCGTGGTCGGGACTGGGCGATGGCCGGCGGCTCCTGGCCGGTGGCCGGCCCGATGATCGTGCTAGTCGCCGCGCCTCGGCCGATGAGGCGGTCCGCAGGGGTGCGCGGGAGCCCATCTCCCCGTCCGCAGCCCCCCTCCCCGCGCGCGCCGCGCGCCTCTCGCCATGTATGAACGCCACTTCGGCCTGCGGGAGAACCCCTTCCGGATCCAGGCCAACCCCGACTACCTCTACCTGAGCCCGAAGCACGACCGGGCCCTGGCCACCCTCGAGTACGGGCTGCTGGAGCGGAAGGGGTTTGTGGTCCTGGTGGGCGAGGTGGGGGCGGGCAAGACGACGCTCCTCAACTACGTCCTCGGGCGGCTGCCGGAGGACGTGAACGTCGCCTTCGTCTTCCACACCAACCTCACGAAGAGCGAGTTCCTCGCCCTCGTCCTCACCGAGTTTGAGGTGGAGGTGAAGGGCGACAGCGACGCGGACCGCCTCAATGCCCTCTACGACTTTCTCCTCGCGGAGTACCAGTCTGGCCGCCGGGTGGTGCTGATGGTGGACGAGGCGCAAAACCTCGCCCCGGAGGTCCTCGAACAGGTCCGTCTTCTCGCCAACCTGGAGACCGGCTCCCAGCCGCTCTTGCAGATCATCCTCGCCGGCCAGCCCGGCCTTGGCAGGACCCTAGCGCGGCCTGATCTGGAGCAGCTTCGCCAGCGGGTTGCGGTCACCTACCACCTTGGCCATCTCGATGAGGAGGAGGTGGGCCCCTACATTCACCACCGCCTCGAGTGCGCCGGAGCGCAGCGGTTTGACCTCTTTGCCGATGCGACGCTGCCGCTGATCTTCCGCCACACCCACGGTGTGCCGCGCCTGATCAACCAGCTTTGCGACACCGCCCTGGTGGCCGCCTTCGCCGACGAGCGCGAGCGGGTGGACGCGGCGCTGCTGGAGGAGGTGGTGGCGGAGCAGGCCTGCTTCGCGCCCCAGGATTCGATCGCGGAGGAGGGGGTCGTTGGGCTCTCTCCAAACCTCGCCTCCGACCTGACGCCGCTGGTCGGTCGCCTGGCCACGGCGGTGGAGGGGGTGGCCGCGGCGGTGCGCGAGACCGCCCAGGCGGGGCGCTTGGGAGTTGTGCCGAGTCGTGATCTCGTCGATCTCCGCGGCCGTCTCACCACCGCGATCGAGGCCCTTGCTGCCCACGCCACGGACGCCGACGACCACCACCGCGAGCTGTTGGAGGCGGTACGCCTGCTTGCCGAGCGGGTCGATCGCCACGTTGGCGCCGGCGAGCCGACCCCCACGCCGAGCGACCCGGCGCCGCGCCGCTTCTGGCGCTGGTAGGGGCGAGGAGCCATCGCCACGTGGTGGCCGGCGAGGAGCAACTATGGCGATCAAGGTGGTCTTGGTGGCGGGTGCGCGGCCCAACTTCATGAAGATCGCACCGATCATGGCGGCGATGGCGGGCGACGCGCGCCTCTCGCCCTATCTCGTCCACACGGGCCAGCACTACGACCAGCGCATGTCGAAGCTCTTCTTCGAGGAGCTGGAGATTCCCAAGCCGGACATCGACCTCGGGGTGGGTTCCGGCAGCCACGCGCAGCAGACCGCGGAGACGATCAAGCGGTTCGAGCCGGTCTGCCTGGCACAGCGGCCCGCCTGGGTGGTGGTGGTGGGTGACGTGAACTCCACCATCGCTTGCGCCCTGGTGGCGACCAAGCTCGGGATCCGCGTCGCCCACGTGGAGGCGGGGCTGCGCTCCTTCGACCGCACCATGCCGGAGGAGATCAACCGGGTCCTCACCGACCGGATCAGCGACCTCCTGTTCACCACCGAACCGTCGGCGAACACCAACCTCGCCGCCGAGGGGGTCGACCCGGCGCGCATCCGCTTCGTCGGCAACGTGATGATCGACACCCTGCTCGCCCACCGGCAGCGGGCGGCGAGCTCCACCCTGCTGGATCGCCTCGCCCTCGCCAGCAGCGCGGGGACGCGGCCGTACGGCGTGGTCACCCTCCACCGGCCGGCGAACGTGGACACCGAGCCTTGCCTTGGCGGGATCCTCGCGGTGCTTGCCGAGCTTGCCGAGAGTTTGCCCCTCATCTTCCCGGTCCACCCGCGCACCGCCAAGCAGATCGACCGCTTCGGCCTCCGCCGCCTGTTTGCCGCAGACGGCGTCGCGCCCGGCGCGGCGGGGCGGGGGCTTTTCGCCATCGAGCCGCAGGGCTACCTCGACTTTTTGCACCTGATGGCGAACAGCCGCCTGGTGCTCACCGACTCGGGCGGCCTGCAGGAGGAGACCACGGTCCTCGGGGTGGCGTGCGTCACCCTGCGCGACAACACCGAGCGGCCGGTCACCTGCACCCAGGGGACCAACGTGCTTGCCACCACCGACCCGGTGCGGATCCTCGCCGCCGCCCGCGCCGCCCTTGCCGACCCGCCCACCGGCCGGACGCCCGAGCTGTGGGACGGCCACGCGGCCGAGCGGATCGTCGCGGCGTTGGCGACCGCCTGACCCCACCCCGCGGGATGGCGCCGTGGCTTTGCGGTCACGGGGTGGGAGCCGCTTTCCGGCGGCGCGCCGGGCGCGGGCCGGGGGTTTGTGCGTGTTCGTGACTCGTCACTTTGTCGCTCGATTGCCTTGCGCGAAACGAGGCGCCGGCGGGAAACGAGGCGCCGGCCGGGAACGAGGCGCCGGCCGGGAACGGGTCCCGGACCCACCCCCGTCTTCTTCGTGACCGCGCTGCTTTCCTCCACGACCGGTTGGGGAGGCGGAGGCGCCCGCCTCTTCTCGGCCACGATCGAGAGACGGTCCGGTTCGTGGCCGTGGGCTCGCCACCCACCGAGGCGGGCGGGTCTTACGCGGGGACCACCAACACCGGGCACGGGGGGTGGTGGAAGAGGGCAGCGGCGGTGGAGCCGCCGCACACGGCGCGGCCCGCCTTCTCCGCCGCCGCCTGGCCGACCACGATCATCGCCGCTTTCGCGTCGTGGGCGGCGGCGAAGATCGCCGCCACCGGGGTACCGCGCCGGAGCTCGACGCGTGCCGGGATGGCGTGGCCGCGTGCCTCCGCCAGCAACGCCTCCAGCTTGCGTCCCGCCTCCTCCTCCAACTCGTGCTGGAGGGTCTCCAGGGGGACCTGGGTGACGAAGAAGCCGGGGAGGTGCTTGAGGTCGAGGACCACGTGCAAAAGCAGCAGGTGGGCGCCGAGGGGCGGTGCCAGCTCCAGGGCGCGCCGGAAGGCGGCCTCACTGCCGGGCGAGAAGTCGGTGGCGACAAGCCAGAGGGGGTTGGCCATGGGTGGGATCCTCCTGCAAAGGGGTCAGGGTCAGGCCTTTACTTTAGACTGTACCCGCAGGCGGCCCAAAGACGGTCGGTCTCTTGTTGCCCCCCCTGCTGCTGGCTCTGCGACCCCCGCGGGGCAGAGACGTCTCCACGGCTCGCGACCTTCCTCCGGGGCGAGATTGCAGACGCGCCGGAAAAGATGGATCGCGGCTCGGTGGCGGTCGGACTTGGTCGATCGTCACGAGAAGCAGCGGCTCGAGTCCGGATCGACCCCTTCGAGGCGCTTTGTGGGGGTAGCCGACGAAGAACCTCTACGACTCCTGGCCTACCAGTCCGCCCATGGGTCCGCTCGGCTCAGTCGATCGGGACCAAGTCCGACAGCCTCCTCGGAAGGGGGGCGGGCGGGATCGGCCCAGAGTTGCCGTCGGCGCCAGCCCCTGAGCCGTGGACACCGCGCGAGCACCTCCTCCGAGGTGGGCCGCGCCGGCTGGCGCTGTAGTCGCGGACCCGCATCCGTGGCCGTGCTGAGGATAAAGTAAAAGCCTGACCCTCAGCGCGACCAGCGCATGGCCAGGTGGAGGCTGAAGTCTGGGGTGGTCTTGTGGGTCAGGTCCTCGACGAAGGCGAGCTCGACGGCGGTGGTCGCGGAGAGGGGGTGGCTGGCGCCGAGGCGCAGTTCGACCGCGGGGCGATCGAGGACGGCGACACCGGTGTGGTACGGGCTGGTCTGGCCGGCGACGGCGACGGTAAGCGGCAGGGTGGGAAGGCGTCGCCACGCCACCTCCACCAGGCCGGTGGCGAAGGGGCGGGTGGTCACCTCGGCGACGCCGGTGGGGAGGACCACGCCGAGGTGGAGCGCCGTTGCCCACACCCCCTCCTCCGCCTCCGCCACCGCTCCGGCGGCGAGGTCCCAGCCGCCGCTGCCGCGCGGGCCGAGGCGCGGGCCGGCGGTGGGCGCCTTCACCCCGAGGCGGATCGCCAACCGCGCACCTGGGCTGGGCAAGGCGAGCCAGGTGAGGGTGGCGGCCACGTCGCCGGCGCCGTAGCTCGCTCCCTCCTCGTCCAACAGGGTCTTGCCCGCCACCCGCAGGCGGTAGAGGTGGCGGTTCGCTGGCGCACTGGCACGGCCTCCGTCGGGCAGATAGAAGGTGCGGTGCCAGTCGCTGATGAAGTCGTCCAGCACCCCGCCGCTCGTCTCGATCATGGGCAGCTCCCCATCCACTGCCCAGCGCGGCGTAAGCCGCCGGCCGAGATGCAGGGCGAGGCGGGCGAGCTCCACGTCCACCACCGTCTCCCGCGCCGCGCGGTCCTCCACCTGAAAGAGGGAGGCGTAGTCGAGGCTGATCGCGCCGCGCCAGGCGGCGGGCGGCGCCGCGGCGAGGGGCGGCGGGGCGTAGAAGGCGAGGAACGGCAGGTAGAGGTTGCGGGTGAGAAGCGGCGCCGCGGCCGTTGGACGCACGGCGACCGCGAGGCTGAGAACCAGAAGGAGGAGGCGGAGGGCGAGGCGCATCCAGGATTCCCGCGACGAGAGCGGGCAGGGTACGCTGCCGATCCACCTCCCGCACTTGGAGATCCCCATGGCGACCCTCGAAGAGCTGATCGGCAACACCCCGCTGCTCGACCTCTCGCTCCTCCTGCCGGCGGCGCTGCGCGGGGGAGTGGAGCTGCACGCGAAGGTCGAGGGGAACAACCCGGGCGGCTCGGTGAAGGACCGCGCGGCCCTGTCCATGATCCAAGGGGCGGAGGCGCGCGGCACGATCCGGCCGGGCGATCGAATCATCGAGGCGACCTCGGGCAACACCGGCATCGCCCTGGCGATGATCGCCGCGGCGCGCGGCTACCGGATGACCCTGGTGATGCCGGAGACCATGACCGTCGAGCGGCGCATGGCGATGGCCGCCTATGGCGCCGACTTCGTCCTCACCCCGGGGGCGCGGGGGATGGAGGGGGCGATCGACCGGGCGCGCGAGCTGGTCGCGGCGGGCGAGGGGGTGGAGCTCGACCAGTTCGCCAACGACGACAACTGGCGCGCCCACTACCGCACCACCGGTCCGGAGATCTGGAGGCAGACCGAGGGGAGGGTCACCCACTTCGTCTCTGCCATGGGGACCACCGGCACGATCATGGGCAATGCCCGCTACCTCAAAGAGCAAAACCCGGCGGTGCAGGTGGTGGGGTTGCAGCCGGACGCGACGAGCCAGATCCCCGGCATTCGCCGCTGGTCCGCCGAGTATTTGCCGCGGATCTTCGACGCCCGCTGGGTTGACCGGACGCTCGACGTGACGCGCGCCGAGGCGGTGGCGATGACCCGTCGCCTGGCGCGCAGCCACGGGGTGCTGGTGGGCATGTCGAGCGGCGGCGCGGTGGCCGGCGCGCTGCGGGTGGCGACCTCTCTGGCGCGGGGGGTGGTGGTGACGATCCTGTGTGATCGCGGCGACCGGTACCTCTCCACCGACCTGTTCGTGGAAGGCTAGGAGCCGGTCGGCCTGAGTTTCGTTCGACTGCGGAGCAACGGACCATGGCCGGATCGTGGGCCACGATCAGGCTCCGTTCTTCGTTCCCTAACCTCACGTAGCACTACGAACGGGGGCCGATCCGGACTCGGGCCCGCTGCGTCTCGCCACGATCGACCAAGTCCGACCGCCTCCTAGGGGCGGGCTCCTGCCGCCGAGCCGGCCTGAGGGGGGGCCGCGCCAAAGGGTGTGGCTCGCGAGCGGGAGCTTGTTCTCATCGCGGTGCTGCAACTCTGTGTGCAGGCCCAGACCGTTGCGCCGCGGCCTCGGCGCCGCGGTTCTGGCCGAGGTAGCGGCGGATCCGGCGCGGTGTTGCGGCTTGGGCGTGGGGTCAGATTCTCCGGTAGGGGCGGGCTCTTGCCGCCAAGCCGCGCGGGCTCAGCAAGGCGGCAGGGCGCGGTGCGGTGTCTCAACTTTTCCTCTCCCCACCGATAAGGCACGGATGCGGATTCTTCTGGCGGAGGACGACAGCGCCACCCGGCGCACCGTGGAGCACCTGCTCACCACTTGGGGCCACGAGGTGGTCGCGTGTGGTGACGGCGAGGCCGCGTGGGCGCGGTTTTGCGCCGACGGGCCCCGGCTGCTTCTCCTCGACTGGGTGATGCCCGGCCTCGACGGCCTGGCGGTGTGCCGGCGGGTGCGCGGCCACCCGGCGGGTGCGGCCACCCAGGTGGTGATGCTTACCGGGAGGGTGGAGCTCGCCGACGTGGAGGCGGCTTTGGCCGCCGGCGCGGACGACTACCTCCCCAAGCCGGTGGATGCTGCCCAGTTGAAGATTCGCCTGCAGATCGCTGCCTACCGGTTGCAGCTCCAGACCCAGTTGCAAGAGAGCGAGGCGCGCCAGGGGTGCATCCTCGACGGCTTGCCGGCGGTGGTTTGGGCGCTCAATCGCGACGGTGTGGTGACCTATGGCGCGGGCGCCGGTCTCGCGGTGATGGGGCTCACCTCGGGCGATTTGGTGGGGCGCTCCTATGGGGAGCTGTTCAAGAGCTGTCCGGAGCTCGTCGCGGTCCACGCTCGTGCCCTGGCTGGCTACGAGGAGGTGGTGGACGGCCGCTTCGAGGGGCGCAACGTGGTGGCGCGGGTGCGCCCCCTGGTGGACGGCCTGGGGCGGGTGGAGGGGGCGGTGGGGGTTGCGCAGGATGTCTCCGTGGAGCGGCAGCTCGAGGCGCAGATCACCCAGGCGATGAAGATGGAGATCCTCGGCCAGCTCGTCGCCTCCATCGCCCACGACTTCAACAACCTCCTCACCGGCATGATGGGCCACCTCGAGCTTCTCCAGCTCGACGCCGGCGAGGCGCTGCAGGAGGACCTCGCCGGGGTAATGGAGGCGGCCCGCCACGGCGCCGAGCTCACCCGCCAGCTCCTCTCCTTCTCCCGCCGGCGCGAGCCGGGAACCGGGGCGGTGGACGTGGGCGATCTGTGCGGCCAGGCGGTGCGTCTCGTGCGGCGGATGGTGAAGGGGGAGATCGAGGTGTTGATTCGGGTGGCCCACGAGGTGCCGAGCGTGTGGGGCGACCCGGAGCAGATCTATCAGGTGGTGATGAACCTGTGCGTCAACGCCCGCGACGCGGTGCAGCAGGCGTGCGCGGCGCGCGACCGGCGCCATGGCCAGATCACCGTGGAGGTAGCGAGGGCGGAGGCGAACGGCGAAGGTGCGCCATCCGGCGAGGTGGTGGTCACCGTACGCGACAATGGCTGTGGGATCGACGAGGCGACCCGGTGCCGCCTCTTCGAGCCCTTCTTCACCACCAAGGGGGAGCGCGGTACCGGCCTCGGTCTGGCCACGGTGCAGCGGTTGGTGGAGCGTCACCACGGCCGCATCGAGGTGGTCTCGACCCCGGGCGAAGGGAGCACCTTTACCGTTCACCTCCCCGCCTTCCCGGGGGAGCGGGAGGCCGCGGCGGTCGCGGGTGGCGGCGATGGCTGAGGCAGGGTTGCCGACCGGCCTCCCCCCGGCGGGTAGCGCGGCGGGGAGGGAGCGGCAGATCTTCCCGCTCCTGCGTACCGCCGCGCTGCTCTTCGCCGCGGGCGGGGACGAGGAGCAGCTGTACCGGGTCTCCCTCGACACCGCCCTGATGGCGACCGGCGTCTCGGCCGCCTGCGTCGTCCAATACGATCACGACGCGGGGCGGTTTCTCTGCCCGCCCACGGTGGCCACGGGGCTGTCCGACGCCTTTCTTGGCGCCTTCACCTGCCGCGACGGCGGCCTCGCGGCGGAGGCGTTCACCGGCCCGCGGTACGTCCTTTCCAACGACGTCGACACCGACCACCGGCTGAGCGAGCTGTGCCACCGCGAGCAGATCCGCTGCTTCCTCTGTCTGCCCCTCGGGGTTGCGGGCGAACGGCTCGGCGTCGTCTACGTCTACAGCCGTGACCGTGACCGCTTCTCCCAGGAGGAGCTGTGTTTCCTCCAGACCCTCTCCACCATGGCCGGCCTCGCCGTCGTCGGCTGCCGGCGGGCGCGCGAGATCGCGAAGACGGAGCAGACCATGCGCCGACTGGTGGAGGGGACCGCGGAGGCGACCGGCGAGGCCTTCTTCCCCGCCCTCACCCGCACCTTGGCGGATACCCTCGGGGTGAGCTGCGCGTTGGTGTCGAGGTCGCTGGGCGACGGCCAGGCGCGCATTGTCTCCCTCCATCTCGATGGCCAGCAGGCGGAGCCGTTCGACTACACCCTCGCCGGCACCCCGTGCGGTGAGGTGGTGGGCAAAGAGTCGTGTTACTTCCCGCGCGACGTCCAGGCGCGCTTCACGGAGGACGAGATCCTGGTTGCCCTGGCAGGCGAGAGCTACGCCGGTGCGCCGCTCTTCTCCGCCGCGGGCGAGCCCCTCGGCGTGCTTGCGGTGATCGACCGCAAGCCGTGGCCTGCCGACTTTCCCTTTGGCTCCCTCCTCTCCATCTTTGCCGCGCGGGCGGCAGCGGAGCTAGCGCGGCAGCAGAGCGAGGCGGAGGTCGCGCGGCGCAACGCCGAGCTGGAGCTGATCCACGACCTCGACCAGGTGATCCGGGACGCGACCACGCCCGCGGCCTTATTGCATGCGGCCCTCACGCGTCTCATCCACCTCGACCACCTCTTGGTGGTACAGGGCAAAGGCGGGGCCTTCCTCCTCGACGAGGAGGCGAAAGTCCTGCGCTTGGTCACCACCGTGGGCGACTTCTCCCCCACCTTCCTCGCCGCGGAGCAGGTCGTTTCGCTGGGCGAGTGTCTGTGCGGCCGCGCCGCCCTCGCCGGCGAGGTGCTGGTGAGCGGCGACTGTTACGCCGACGACCGCCACGACCACCGCTACGCGAACATGGCCGCCCACGGCCACTACATCCTTCCGTTGAAGGCGGGTGGCCGGGTGGTGGGGACTGTCTTCCTCTACACCGATACCCACCCGCACTTCGATTCCCGCCTCGCCGGCCTGCTGGAGGCGATCGGCGGCCAGCTCGGTACCGCGGTGGAGCGGCTCTTGGTGCAGGGTGAGTTGCTGGAGACGAACCGCGAGCTGGCCACCGCGCGGGATCAGGCCCTTGCCGGAAGCCGGGCGAAGAGCGAGTTCCTCGCCAATATGAGCCACGAGATTCGCACCCCGATGAACGGTGTGCTCGGGATGGCGGAGCTGCTCCTCACCGGCGATCTGCCGGCGGAGGCGCGCCACTACGCGGAGACGATCCAGTCGAGCGGCGAGGCCCTCCTCACGATCCTCAACGACGTCCTCGACTTCTCCAAGATCGAGGCGGGCAAGATGGTCTTCGAGTTGCTTCCCGTCGATCCGCGCCGCTGTCTCGACGACGTGGCCGCGCTCATGGCCGGCCGGGCACGCGAGCACGCGGTGGCGCTCACCGCCCTAGCGACGGCGGAGGTGCCGGCGCGGGTGGTGGGCGATCCGAGCCGCCTGCGCCAGGTCCTCCTCAATCTGGTGGGCAACGCGGTGAAATTCACCGACCACGGCGAGGTGGCGATCCGCCTCGGGGTGGCCGAGGGCGAGCTTCTCTTCGAGGTGGTGGACAGCGGGATCGGCATCCCGGAAGCGGCCCGGGCGCAGCTCTTCGACGCCTTCACCCAGGTGGATGCCTCCACCAGCCGCCGCTTCGGCGGCACCGGCCTGGGGCTGGCGATCTCCCGTCGCCTGGTCGAGGGGATGGGGGGCGAGATCGGGGTGGAGAGCGTCGAGGGGGAGGGGACCGCCTTCTGGTTCACCCTGCCCCTGCGGATCGTGGCCCCACCCACGGCGGCGGAAACAGCGGCGGCGGCGGTGCGGTCGGTGGCCGCGCCCGCGTGCCCGCTCCACCTCCTGCTGGCGGAGGACAACGCGGTGAACCGGCTGGTGGCGAGCAAGTGCGTGGAGCGCCTCGGCCACACGGTAGAGGCGACGGTGAACGGCCGCGCGGCGGTGGCGGCGTGGCAACGGGGCCACTTCGACGCGATCTTGATGGACTGCCAGATGCCAGAGATGGACGGCTACGCGGCGACCGCGGAGATTCGCCGGCTGGAGCAGGAGGCGGGGGCGAACGGGCGGACGCCGATCATCGCTCTCACCGCCAACGCGATGGCCGGCGATCGCCAGCGGTGTCTCGCCGCGGGGATGGACGACTACGTGGCCAAGCCCCTGCGTGGCGATGAGCTGGTCGCGGCCTTGGCGCGCGTGTGTGCAAACCCTCCGATCTTGGAGACACCAGGATCGACAACCACGGAGGCAGCAATGGATACGGTAATGCCGATGGACCTCACTTACCTGCGCGAGCTGGTGGGTGGCGACGAGGAGGTGATGGGCGAGATCCTCGACCTGTTCATGGAAGACGCGCCGCGCCAGATCGCCGCCCTCGGTGAGGCGATCACCCGCGGCAACTGGCAGGAGGCGCAGCGGCTCGCCCACACCCTGAAGGGCTCCGCCTCGAACGTCGGTGCCGAGCCGCTCCGTCAGGCCGCCTGGTCCCTGGAGCAGAACACCAAGGGCGGGGCGGAGGGCGAGACCCGCGGCGCGGTCACGGAGCTGCTCGCCCGCTGCACCGCGGAGATGGCGCGGGTGGTGGGGTTCTTGGAGGAGCGCGGCTAGACCCTGCCGCCCTTGGGTTGGGGGCTGGAGGGGGCCCCGCGATTTTTGCTGCAACGACCGGGAGAGACTCAGCGCGCCACCATGTCCATTCGTTTCCTCATCGCCTTGTTTATCTCGGTCCTCCTCGGTCTCACCGTGGGGGTGACCGGGTGGCTGGCGACGAATCGGACTCGCGCCGCCCTCACCGAGCAGGTGGAGGAGGGGCTGCGTCTTGCGGCGGCGGCAGGCCTCGACGGCCTCACCGACTCCCTCGAGCGGCTCCTTGCCGATCTCCACGCCCTCGCTACCCAGCCGGTGACCCAGCTCGTCTTGGAGGACGACCCGGACCGTGAGCTCGGCGACGCCCTCGACGCCTTTGCCAAGCACGATCCCGCCTTCGTCCATCTGCGCGCCTACGATGGCAGCGGCCACCTGGTGGCGGGCGAGGCGGAGGCGTTCCGCCATCCTATGCCGCGGCCGTGGCCGCTCGCCCGCCTGCAAGTGGGGGTAGACGTGGTGGTGCCGCCCGCGAAGGGCCGGATGGTCGTGGCCGTGCCCATCCCCGCGCCGTACGACGGCCGCGAGATCATCGGGGTGTTGGAGGCAGAGCTCGACTGGTCGCGCGTGGCCCGCTTCGATCACATCCCGGCCGGTGTTGAGGCGCTCCTGTGGAACGGGGGTGAGCTCCTCGCCCGCGGCGGCGTCGAACGCCATGGCGCGGCTGTGGCCGGTGGGATGGTTGCCGAGGCGCACGCCGCGGCGGGGGCGTTGGCGGTGGTGCAGGGGTGGCGGTTGACCCTAAGCCGGGATCGCGACGAGGCCCTGGCGAGGGTGAACGAGTTGCAGCACGAGCTCACCCTGCTGTTTGTCACCATGGGGGTAGCCGGCATCCTCGCCGCCTTTGTCCTCGCCGATCGCCTCAGCCGTCCCCTGCGCGCGCTCGCCGCGGCGGCCCGGCGGATGGGTGACGGCGACTTGTCGGTGCGGGTGGTCCAGGGGGGCAGCGGCGAGATCGCCCTGTTGCAGGCGACCTTCAACCGCAGTGTCAAACGGCGGCAGACGGCGACCAGCGAGCTCCACCACCTGAAGGCGGGATTGGAGACGGAGGTGGCCGAGCGCACCGCCCAACTGCGCGACGCCTTGAAGGCGGCGCAGGCGGCAAGCCGGGCGAAGAGCGAGTTCCTCGCCAACATGAGCCACGAGATTCGCACCCCGATGAACGGCGTGCTCGGGATGGTGGAGGTCCTCCTCGATACCGACCTCACTTTCGAGCAGCGGCGCCACACGGAGACCATCCGGTCTAGCGGCGAGGCGCTCCTCACGGTCCTCAACGACATCCTCGACTTCTCCAAGATCGAGGCGGGCAAGCTCACCTTCGAGCAGGTCGCCTTTGACCTGCGCGAGTGCGCCGAGGGGGTGGCGACCCTGATGGCGGGGCGCGCCGCGGAGAAGGGGATCGAGTTGATTGTCGACGTGCGCGAGTCGGTCCCCGGCCGGGTGGTGGGCGATCCGGGGCGGTTGCGCCAGGTCCTTCTCAACCTCTTGGGCAACGCGGTGAAGTTCACCGAGCGGGGTGAGGTCGCCCTGCGTGTTCACCTCGCCGCCGAAGAGGGCGACAGGGTGGCGATCCGCTTTGCGGTGCGCGACACGGGGATTGGGATCGGCGACGAGGCGCGGTCCCGCCTCTTCGACGCCTTCAGCCAGGCGGACGCCTCGACCACCCGCCGCTTCGGAGGGACCGGCCTCGGGCTGGCGATCAGCCAGCGGCTGGTGCACGGGATGGGGGGCGACCTCGAGGTAGTGAGTGCCGAGGGTGCGGGCTCCACCTTTGCCTTCACCCTCCGTCTGGGGGTGGGCGAGGCTCCGGTGAAGCGGCCACCCGAGGACCTCACCGGGTTGTCCGTGCTGGTGGTGGACGACAACGCCACCAACCGCGAGGTGGTCCGCCACTACCTGACCGGCTGGGGGATGGAGGTGAGCGAGGCGGCCAGCGGCGCCGCGGCGCTGGATCTCCTGCGCGACGCCTGCGCCCGTGGTTGCCCTTTCCGCCTCGCCCTCCTCGACATGCAGATGCCGGAAATGGACGGCGACACCCTGGGGAGGCAGATCCAGGCCGATCCCCTTCTGGCCACCACCCGCAGGGTCCTCCTTACCTCGGTGGATCGGCGTGGCGAGGAGCAGGCCCTCCGTGCGGCCGGCTTCGCCGCCGTGCTCCTCAAGCCGGTGGGGCGATCGCAGCTCCTCGACTCGGTGATGGAGGTTCTGCTCGGCGATCTGCCCGCCGCACCGCTGGCGGCGGTTGTGGCGCCGGCGGCCGGGGCCACCACCCGGCGCCTGCGCATCCTTTTGGCCGAGGACAACGTGGTGAACCAGATGGTGGCGGTGAAGGCGCTGGAACGGCTGGGTCACGAGGTCATCGCGGTGGCGGACGGCGTTGGGGCGGTGGCGGCGTGGAAAGAGGGGGGGGTCGACGCGATCTTGATGGACTGCCAGATGCCAGAGATGGACGGCTACGCGGCGACCGCGGAGATTCGCCGGCTGGAGCAGGAGGCCGGGGCGAACGGGCGGACGCCGATCATCGCCCTCACCGCCAACGCGATGGCCGGCGATCGCGAGCGGTGTCTCGCCGCCGGGATGGACGACCACCTCGCCAAGCCGCTGCAGCGCGAGGGTCTCGCCGCCGCCCTCGCGTGTTGGGCCGGGGCAAGCGCTCCCGCCTGTCCGGCGCCTGCCGTGGGGGTGGCCGCTCCGGTGGTGCGGCCGCGGGTGGGGTGGGTTGGAGCCCCACCCTCCCCGCCTTCTGGAGAGGCGCGGCGATCGCTCCCCGAATCCACGCCTGCGGTGGTGGCGCTGGGGCCGCCACCGGCCGCGGCGCACCGGTCACCCGCCGAAGCGCCATCGACCCACCCATTGGCCGCGGCGCACCGGTCACCCGCCGAAGCGCCATCGACCCACCCATTGGCCGCGGCGCACCGGTCACCCGCCGATGCGCCATCGACCCACCCTGCGGCCGCGGCGCGAGGGGTGGGCGTGGCGCCCCTCGACACTGGCCGCCTGGCGGAGATCGCCGGCGGCGACGCGGGGTTCGCGCGCGAGCTGGTCGACCTCTTTATGGAGGACGCGGCCGCCCACCTCGCCACCCTCACCGCGGCGATCGGCGACGGTCAGGCGGAGCGTGTGCGCGAGGTCGCTCACACCCTCAAGGGGTCGGCGTCGAACGTCGGCGCCGAGCCGATGCGCGGCCTGGCCTACGCCCTGGAGCAACAGGGGCGCGCGGGTGAGCTTCGCGAATCGGCGCCGCTGCTGGTGGCGCTGCACGAAGAGTTGGAGCGGGTCCGCGCCGTGGCCGAGGAGAGTGGAAGATGAAGATCCTCGTGGCCGATGACGATCGCCTGAGCCGGCGCCTCTTGGAACACACCCTCAGCCAGTGGGGCCATGAGGTGGTGGCGTGTGGGGATGGCGAGGAGGCGTGGCTTACCTGTCGCCAGGGCACTGCGCGGCTGGTGATCAGCGACTGGCAGATGCCCGGCATGGATGGCCTGGAGCTCACCCGGCGGCTGCGCGCGCTGGGCGGGACGTACACCTACGTGATCCTGCTTACCGGCGAAGAGGGGCGGGAGGAGTTCCTCACCGCCATGGAGGCGGGGATCGACGACTACCTCACCAAGCCGGTGGACCTCGACGAGCTGCGCGCCCGCCTGGCGGTGGGCAAGCGGGTCCTCGATTTGCAGGAGGAGCTGCGTTGCGCCCTGGCGGTCTCCGAGAAGCTCGCCACCACCGACGCCCTCACCGGTCTCCTCAACCGGCGCACCATCTTGGAACGCGGTGACGAGGCGTTCGCCCAGGCGTTGCGCCAGGGGTACCCCCTGAGCGTGATCATGGCGGACATCGACTACTTCAAGCAGGTGAACGATCGCCACGGCCATCTGGTCGGTGACCGGGTCTTGGCGGCGGTGGCCGGTGCGTTGCACGGCGGCCTGCGCCGCTACGACTGCCTGGGCCGCTACGGCGGCGAGGAGTTTCTCGCCATCCTCCCCGGCTGCGCCGCGGTGGAGGTGGCGGCGGTGGCAGAGCGGATGCGCGCGGCGGTGGCGGGGCGCGAGGTGGAGGTCGACGGCGGCTCGATCCGGGTGACCACTAGCCTTGGCGCCGTGGCCTCGGGCCCCGACGATCTGCCGCACATCATCAACCTCATCCAGCTCGCCGACGACGCCCTGTATCGCGCCAAGGCGGCCGGCCGCAATCGCGTCGAGTGCCACGGCGCCTACCCTCCAAGCCAGACGGTGAATGTGGAGCCGTAGGCGCCTGGCGGACTTTGTCGATCGTGGCGAGAAACGCGGGCTCGAGCCGCGTCGAGTTCTGCTCCTTGGCACCAAGGCCGATCGCCCGTAGGAAGGCAGGTCTCGCGCGGAGCAGCGGAGGGGGCGGCAGTAACCGGCAGGTCTCCGTCCCTGAGGTGGACCGCAAATCAGGCGGGGCCGGAAAGGCCAGGGCTGTTCCCCCTGCACGGCCGCAACGAACCGCGGCAAGCCTCTTTGCCGCGGAGCTACGGCAAGAGCTCTCTGCGTCGTGTCTCCGCGCGAGGCCCGCCTTCCAGCCCCGTACCGTTTCCCGAGCGGCTCGCCGGTGACACCCTCGGCGCGCCGCGGTCGATCGACAAAGTCCGAGAGACTTTTGCGGAATGCGCGGCGCGCGCTACCGCACCTCCCGCACCGCCCCCTTGGCGGCACTGGTGGTGAGGGCGGCGTAGGCGCGCAGGGCGGTGGAGACGGTACGGTCGCGGTGCGGCTGCCACGCCGCCGTCCCCTTCGCCACCATCGCCGTACGCCGGCGGGCAAGCTCGTCGCTGTCCACCGCGAGGGTCAGGGTGCGGTTGGGGATGTCGATCGCGATCAGGTCGTGCTCTTCCACCAGGCCAATCAGCCCGCCCTCCGCCGCCTCCGGCGAGACGTGGCCGATGGACAGCCCGGAGGTGCCGCCGGAGAAGCGGCCGTCGGTGATCAGGGCGCAGGCCGCACCCATCCCCTTCGACTTCAGGTAGCTGGTGGGGTAGAGCATCTCCTGCATTCCCGGCCCGCCGCGTGGCCCCTCGTAGCGGATCACCACCACGTCACCCGCGTGGATCTGGTCGCCGAGGATCGCCTGCACCGCCGCCTCTTGGGAGTCGAAGCAGCGCGCCGGGCCGGTGAACCGGAGGATCGAGGCGTCGACCCCGGCGGTCTTCACGATCGAGCCCTCCTCGGCGAGGTTGCCGTAGAGGACCGCCAGGCCGCCGTCTTGGCTATAGGCGTGGGCCACGTCGCGGATGCAGCCGTGCGCGCGGTCGAGGTCGAGGCTCGCGTAGCGGCGCGTCTGGGAAAAGGGTTCGATAGAGGCGACCCCGCCGGGGGCGGCGAGATAGCGGTCGTGGCCCGCGGTCGAGCGGCTCACGTCCCAGCGCGCCAAGGCGTCGGCGAAGCTCGGCGAGTGGACCGTCGGCAGGTCGTGGTGGAAGAGACCGGCGGCGTCGAGACCACCGAGGATCGCCATCACCCCGCCGGCGCGGTGGACGTCCTCCATGTGGTAGGGGGACGACGGCGCCACCTTGCACAGGTTGGGGACTCGGCGGGAGAGCCGGTCCATGTCCGCCATGGTGAAGTTGACCTCCGCCTCGTGGGCGATGGCGAGGAGATGGAGCACGGTGTTGGTGGAGCCGCCCATGGCGATGTCGAGGGCCATGGCGTTCTCGAAGGCGGCAAAGGTGCAGATGGAGCGCGGCAGGACGCGCGCGTCGCCGCCGTGGTACCAGCGCTCGCACAGGGCCACGATCTGTTTGCCCGCCTCCTCAAACAGGGCACGGCGGTCGGCGTGGGTCGCGACCAGGGTGCCGTTGCCGGGCAGGGCAAGGCCGAGGGCCTCGGCGAGGCAGTTCATCGAGTTGGCGGTGAACAGCCCGGAGCACGAGCCGCAAGTGGGGCAGGCGGAGCGTTCCACCTGCTCGCTCTCGGCGTCGGTCACGTTGCTATCCGCCGCCTTCACCATCGCGTCCACCAGGTCCAGGCTCAGCTCGTCGCCGCGCCACGCGACCCGCCCCGCCTCCATCGGGCCGCCGGAGACGAAGATCGCCGGGATGTTGAGGCGCATCGCGGCCATCATCATCCCGGGGGTGATCTTGTCGCAGTTGGAGATGCACACCAGCGCGTCGGCGCAGTGGGCGTTCGCCATGTACTCCACCGAGTCGGCGATCAGCTCGCGCGAGGGGAGCGAATAGAGCATCCCGCCGTGGCCCATGGCGATGCCGTCGTCGATGGCGATGGTGTTGAACTCGCGCGCCACCCCGCCCGCCTGCTCGATCGCGGCGCCCACCAGGCGCCCGAGGTCGCGCAGGTGGACGTGGCCGGGGACGAACTGGGTGAAGGAGTTGGCGACCGCGATGATCGGCTTGCCGAAGTCCTGCTCGGTCATGCCGGTGGCCCGCCACAGGGCGCGCGCGCCGGCCATGTTGCGGCCGTGGGTGGTGGTGCGGGAGCGGTACTCGGGCATGGCGAGCCTCCGAAAGGGTGGGCCCGCCACTCTACACCGCGCGCCGGAGCGGGCAGTAGGCGGAGGCCACCACCGACCTCGAACAGCCTGCGGAGCCATGCCCCCGCAAGAGATCAACAAGCTGCTCACTCCTAGCGCTGCCGCGCCCGGGCCGCGGGAAGGGGAGCCACCGTCAAGACCGAGCAAGCCTTGCCCTTGGCGTCCTTGCCTCTCTGCACCTTGTTGTTGAGCGGTGGGTCGAGGTCGGGACGACAACGGGTACCGTCCTGCTTCCCTCCGCCCGAACGCCAAGGCGTAGGGCGCGAAGCCACGTAGGACTTCTCTTCCAGCTTCAGCCGGCGCCAGGCAGTGCCATGGTGGGTGGGCGCACTCTTTGGCGTCGTCACCGATCGCCCCGGCCACCGGCGGCCTTCGCGCGGCGCCTGCCGTCTAGCAGCCTGCAATCCATGCGGCCGCAAGCAAGCAACCGGCTGCTAGGCCGGCTGCGCGCCGCGCCGGTAGAAGGGCAGCTTGCAGCGGCGGGCGCGGACGGTGCGGTTGCGGATGGCAACCGCGAGGGTGTCGCCGATCTGGGTGGAGCCGGTGCGCACCAAGGCGAGGGCAATGCCGGTGCCGAGGGTGGGCGAGTGGTTGCCGCTGGTGACCTGGCCGATCGCCGCGCCCCCTTGCAGCACCGGGTAACCGTCGCGCGGCACGCCGCCCTCGGTGAGGATCAGACCGATGCGCTCGCGCGCCACCCCCTGCGCGTGCTGGCGGCGCAGGGCCGCCCCGCCCAGGTAGTCGCGGCCGTCGAGGTCGACGAAGCGGCCAAGCCCCGCCTCCAGGGGGGTGATGGTCTCGGAGAGCTCGTGGCCGTAGAGGGGCAGGGCCGCCTCTAGGCGCAGGGTGTCGCGGCAGCCGAGGCCGGTGGGGATGAGGCCGTGGGGCGCGCCCGCCTGCAAGAGCCGATCCCACAGCTCGCCGGCGTGCGGCGCGGCGACCGCCAGCTCGAAGCCGAGCTCGCCGCTGTAGCCGGTGTGGTGGAGGTGGAGCGCCAGATCGCCCACCACCGCCGCGCCGTGGTGGGCGCGCGATGGCAGGGCGCCGGTGGTCGGGGTGAGGTGGAGGTCGTGGAGGATGGCGACCGACGCGGGCCCTTGCAGGGCGAGGAGGGCCAGGGTGTCGGTGTCGTCCTGCCAGCTCCCGGCGGGGAGTTGGGCGGTGAAGTGGGCCAAAAGTTTGTCGTGGTTGGAGGCGTTGGCGACCATCGTGAGGTGGTCGGCGGCGAGGGCGCTCACCATCACGTCGTCGAGGATCCCGCCCGCCTCGTTGCACACCAGGGCGTAGCGGGTCTCGCCCGGGGCGAGATCGCTGATGTCGTGGGTGAGCAGCCGGTTCAGCGCCGCGCGGGTGGCGCGGCCGGCGAAGGCAAAGTTCGCCATGTGGGAGACGTCGAACAGGCCGGCGGCCTCCCGCACCGCCCGGTGCTCGGTGAGGACGCCCGCGTACTGGACCGGCATCTCCCAGCCGGCAAAGGGGACCATCCGTGCCCCGAGGGCGACGTGGCGATCGTAGAGGGGAGTCTGTTTCATCGGCGTGGAGCCATTGGGAAAATGGTTTTTAGGGAGAGCCGCAAATGGACGCGAAGGATCGACCGGGAAGCTAAGAGTCTGTCGGACTTTCGCGATCGTCTACCACAGAGAGGGAATGAGGGGTGAAGGATGCGCGCCGATTCGTTCATTCGCGGCCGGCTCTTTCCAAACCGTGCAACCCCCTTCGGGCGCCCGCGCTTTGGCGTTCGCACACGGTCGCGCCTTCCCGGCAGGCTCCTAGCTTTCTGGCGGTCCCGTCACACTCGCCGCCACCGCCGGGTGGATGATCTTGCCGGCGTGGAGGTTGAGGGCGTGGCCCAGGGGGGTGTGGGGGATCAAAGCCGTGGCGATGCCGCCGGCGGCGAGCTGTTCGAGGTAGGGGAGGGTGGCGGTGATCAAAGCGAGGGTGGCGGTGCGGCTGGCCGCGGACGGCATGTTGGCGACGCAGTAGTGGACCACCCCCTCGGCCACGAAGGTCGGGTGGCTGTGGGTGGTGGGGCGGGAGGTCGCGACGCAGCCGCCCTGGTCGATCGCCACGTCGACGATTACCGCGCCGGGGGCCATCGTGGCGACCTGGGCGCGGCTGACCACCACCGGGGTGCGGGCGCCGGCGACGAGGACCGCGCCGATCAGAAGGTCGGTGTCGAGGAGCAGGCGGGCGAGGCCCACCGCCGAGGCGTCATGGATTTCCACCGTGCCGCCGAGGTGGCGGGCGAGGGCGGCGCGCCGGTCGGCCTGCGTCTCGACCAGGCGCACCACCGCCCCCAGGCCGCTCGCCACCTCCGCGGCCTCGCGCCCGACGTTACCGCCACCGAGGATGGTGACCCGGCCGCGGTGGTCGCCGCCCAGACCGGGGAGGAGGATGCCGCGTCCGCCCTGCGGCTTGAGGAGGTGGTAGGCGCCGGCGACCACCGCCAGCCGGCCGGCGATGCGCGACATGGGGGCGAGGGTGGGGAGGGAGCCGTCTCGCTCTTGGAGGGTGGCGAGGTCGAGGCAGGTGGCGCCGGTGGCGAGCAGGCGGCGGGTGAGGTCGGGGTCGGCGGCGAGGTGGAGGTAGGAGAAGAGGAGGTGGTCGGGGCGCAGCAGGGACAGCTCGCTCGCCTGCGGCTCTTTCACCTTGCAGATCAGCTTGCCCCAGGCGTACAGGGCGGTGGCGTCGGGGAGGAGTTGTGCGCCGGCCGCGGCGAAGTCGGCGTCCGCGAAACCGCTGCCAAGGCCGGCGCCGCGCTGGATCGCCACCGCGTGGCCGGCCGCGACCAGATGGCGGACCGCCTCGGGGGTGAGGCCGACGCGGTACTCGTGGTCCTTGATCTCGGTGGGGCAGGCGATGCGCATGGGCGTGGGCGGCGCGCCGGGGCGCTCCCGGCGGGGCGGTACTTTCTGCCTGTCACGCGCGGCCCGACAAGTCCGCCGCCGTGCGCTCCCGCGCCGCTTGCAATCCGCGACTGGCTTCGGGAAGAGTGGCCCGAGTTGCACGCTCGTGTTTGACCCGCTACCCCGCGCGTTCTTATGGAGGAGAGAACCCATGAGCAGCACCGCCGCCCGCCGTCTTGCCTGGACCTTCGCTCTCTTGCTCGCCCTGGCGACGACCGCCTGCGACGTGGTCGAGAGCGGCTCCGGCGCGGGGGTGGGGACCGATCCCGCCCCCACCTTTGCCCTCTTTGATCTCGAGGCGCTGCAGTTCCCCTTCCCCAACGATCTGTTGAAGCAGGGCGGCGCGACCCTGGCGTTGCCCACCGCGGGCAACCCCCTGGCGGCGGCGGCGAACAGCCTCGACGGCCTCTCTACGGTGGCGCCGATCCTCTTTCCCTTCGACCACCCGGTGGACCGGCAGAGCTTCGCCGACGCCCTGATCATCGTGAACGTCACCCAGGATGCCCACTTCGGCGAGCGACCGGCGGTGGCGGTCACCTGCGCCGACACGGGTGCCACCTTCGGGCTCGCGTGTGGAAGCGCGGCGAACTTGGCGGTGACGCCGGTAACGCCGTTGCGCGAGCACTCCACCTACCTGATTGCGGTGGGGCCGGGGGTGGTGGACGCGGCGGGCAAGGCGGTCGCGGCGTCGACGATGACCAACCTCTTGAAGGCGGCCTCGCCCCTGGTGGACATCGACCCCGCCACCCACGCGGTCACCGCCATCCACTCGACCCTGCTGATTGGCAAATATCTCGGCGCGACCGAGACGGTCGCCGACCTCACCGTGGCGGAGACCACCAGCCTGGTGGGGTTGGAGCTCATCCGGCAGAGCTACGCCACCCTCTACGGCTTGCTGGAGACGACCCTGCCGGGCCTCGGTGTTCTCTCCGCACCGATCATGCGCGACGACGTGGCGGTGATGATCCCGTACACCACCGAGTCGCTCACCGGCGAGATGGTGGCGATTGCCGCCGCGGTGGCGGAGGCGCCGCCCACCTTCACCGTGACCTCGGTCACCTCCCCGGTGGACGCGGCCCTCGGTGGCACCCCGATCCCCGTCGAGCTCTTCCCCGGCTTCGGTTTTAGCGCGCTGAATCCGACCCCGACCAACACCGCCCTCGGCCTCGACAACTCGGCGGGCGTCGCCTCGGGCAACATCGCCGCGGTGGTGGAGGGGAGCTTCGCGTCGCGCGATTACCAGGGGGCGACTGGCTACTTCCACGACGCGGATAGCGACGGCGTCCTCGACTCCACATCGAGCACCATCCCCTTCACCCTGTGTCTGCCCAACGCCACCCTCTTCGCCGGCCAGGCGGCGCCGGTGGTGGTCTTCGAGCACGGCCTGCTCGCCAACCGCGACTTCCTCTTCGCCATCGCCGACACCTTGGCGGCGCGCGGCATCGCCACCGCGGCGATCGACCTGGTGGCCCACGGCGACCGGGTGGGGGACCTGGTGGACAATGCGAAGTTCGCGCTCGGGCAGCTCGACTTCACCCCCGATGGGGTGGTGGACCCAGCGGGCGCCGCCTTCCTCAACGTCACCGACCTGCGGATTCTGCGCGACAACTTCCGCCAGTCGACCGTCGACCTCCTCGCCTTCCTGTCGGCGCTTGCCGCGCCGGCGAACGCGGACCTCGCCACCTTCCTCGGCCACGCCCCGCCCGGGGCGGTGGCCAGCGGCGCCGATTCGCTCCCCGACCTCGACGGCACGCAGATCGCCCTGGTGGGCCACTCCTTCGGTACCGCCGCCGCCTTCGACGCCCTCGCCCTGACCGACCGGGTGACGCAGGCGGTGATGGTGGCGCCAGAGGCGAACCTCACCACCCAGTTCTTCACCTCCCTGAACTTCCAGGACCTCCTCACCTCGGGGCTCGCGAGCCTCGATGCGCCGGACCTCGCCTCGCCCGCCGGGGTACAGCTCCACGCCCTGATGCAGGCGATCGTCGAGCGGGCCGACCCCCTCGCCTACGCCGCGGGGGTGCTGGAAGGCGGCCTTGCGGGGGGCGCGGCCAAGGACCTGCTGCTGATCGAGGTTGCCGGCGATCAGACCATCGACAACCGGGTGAGCGACCAGCTTGCCGCCAGCGCTGGGATCCCTTCGGTCACCGCGACCACCACGAGCGCCAATGTGGGGGATCGTCTCGCCGGCTTGGTGCGCATCGGTCCCACCGATCCGACCCAGTCGGTCTCGGCGACGAACCCACCCACCGCCACCCACCTGGCGCCGGTCCTCGCCGGCCAAGGGCTCGACTACACCCCCGGCGCGACCGTGCCGGCCGAGAAGCTGGCGACGCCGATCGCCATCGCCAACCCGATCGCTACGGTCCAGGGCCAACTCGCCGACTTCGTCGACGCCGCCAAGCTGCAGATCACCGTTCCGTGACCCCCCTGCGCCTCACGGCTGTCGCACTTTTTGGGAGGAATCCATGCGTACCACCGCCGCTGTCGCTCTGACTTGTAGCCTTCTCCTTTCGGCCCCCGCCGCCTTCGGCGCCAGCTTCGCCCTGTCGGAGAATGGCGCCCGCGCCCAGGGGATGGCGGGTGCCTACGTCGGCCAAGCGGATGACGCCTCCGCCGCCTGGTACAACCCGGCCGGGCTGGTCCGGACCCCCGCGGGGGGGACCGTGAGTCTGGGCGGCAACCTCTTTATCCCGGCCATCTCCGCCGACGACGTGCGCGGGGTGCGTACCAACCCGGGTGACAGCGCGCACGCGACTGGCGAGGCCGGGGCCACTCCGATGACGCCTTTGGGGTACGCGTCGCTGCGCGCCGGCGACCGGGTCGCCTTCGGCCTCGGTGCCAACACTCCCTTCGGCCTCTCCGTGGACTGGGCGGACAACGCCTTCGTCCGCTACCAGTCGGCGTTTGCCGAGCTTAGGACCTTCTTCATCACCCCGGCGGTGGGGGTGCGGCTCACCGACTGGCTAAGCGTTGGCCTCGGGGTGAGCTACATCTACGCGGATGCCGAGCTGGAGCGGAAAATTCTCTTCGCCGGTCCGCCCCTGGCCCCCCCCGAGGACGGCACCTTTCGTCTCGGTGGCAAGACCAACGACTGGGCCTACAACGCCGGTGCGCAGGTGGTGCTGGCCCGGGACAAGGGGAAGCTCGACCAGCTCACCCTCGGGGTGACCTACCACAGCGCGGTGGTCCTCGACTTCAAGACGGCGGACTCGTCGGTGAACTTCACCGTGCCCGCCGCCTTCGTTTCGACCTTTCCCGACTCGCCTGCCTCTACCACCATCGACCTGCCGGACGTCTGGACCGTGGGGCTTTCTGCTGCCCTCAACAATCGCACCACGGTGAACTTCGACGTCCAGCACTTTGGCTGGTCCACCTTCGAGGGGCTCGGGATCGAGGCGGAGAATCCCGCCACCCAGGCGGTGATCTCGCCGGTCGTTCGCGACTACGAGGACACCGTTGCCATTCGTCTCGGCGGGGAACACTGGCTGAACGACACCTGGGCCGTGCGCGCCGGCTACGCCTTCGACCAAACGCCAATCCCGGACAAGACCCTCGATTCCCTCCTGCCGGACGCGGACCGCCACTTTGCTCACCTTGGCGTTGGTTACCGCGACGGGAGCTTTGGCGTCGACGCCGCCTATACCGCGGTCTTCTTCGAGGGGATCTCCACGACGACCAACAGCGAGGGCCACAACTTCGCCTATGACTCCTTCAGCCACATCGTCACCCTCGCCTTCAACTACCACTTCTGAGCCTGGGTGGAGAGCACAACGTAAGGGAAAGTGGGGGTGGTGGCATGTGCGGCCCGCAATGCGTAATGTCCGCTACCAGTCCGTCCGATGAGGGGGTACGTGATGCCGACGGAGAGTGGCCCCTTGGGTAGGGGGGACATCTGAGATCGACGACCAGGTTGCAGGACGCCAACCATTACAGGAGAGCGGAGTGCTCGTAGAGATCTCGATCCCGCACCGCGCTGGCGTCTCCGCCATTCGAGGAGAGGCGCATGTTCGGTAGCCGTGGCCAGCTCATCGGTCTCGACATCGGGACCCACGCGGTTAAGGTGGCGGTCCTCGAGGCGCATGGCGAGGGTTACGCGCTGAGGCGGTTTGGTAGCCGTCCCCTCGAGCCCGAGGTGATCGTCGACCGGGCGATCATGGACCCGCAGAAGATTGCCCAGACGATTCGCGAACTCTTTGCGCAGGTGGGGGTTCGCGGCAAACACGTGGCGGTCTCCGTGGCCGGGTTGTCGATCATCGTCAAGAACATCCATATCCCCGAGATGACCGAGGCGGAACTGGAGGTCTCCATCCAGTGGGAGGCCGAGCAGTACATCCCCTTCGATATCTCCGACGTCAATCTCGACTTTCAGATTCTCGGCCCTTCGAGTCGGGGTTCCGGTCAGATGGAGGTCCTCCTAGTCGCGGTGAAGCGCGACAAGCTTCAGGAGTACACCTCCCTGGTCTCCGAGGCGGGTTTGAAGCCGGCGATTGTCGACGTCGATTCGTTTGCCCTTGCGAACTGCTTTGAGCACAACCACGTGGTCAATCCGAATCAGCTCGTCGCCCTGATTGATATTGGTGCGGGTGCAACCAACCTCAACATCATGGACGGGACCAAGCTTGCCTTTACCCGCGACATGATGATCGGGGGCAACCAGTACACCTTGGCGATTCAGAAGGAGCTCGGCATCGGCTTTGAAGAGGCCGAGGCGCTGAAGCGCGGCCAGGACACCGCCGGCGTGGGCCACGACGAGGTGGTGCCGATCCTGGAGAAGGTGTCAGAGGAGATCTTCTCGGAGATCCTTCGCTCGCTGGAGTTCTTCAAGGCGACCACCCAACACGAGGCGGCGATCGAAAAGGTCGTGGTGACAGGTGGGTGTAGCCGCTTGCCTGGTCTGCTGGACTTTCTCAGTGATCGTCTCGGATTGGAGGTCGAACGCCTCGATCCGCTGCGCGCCATCGACCACAATCTCAGCCGTGAGGAGCAGGACATGGTCTCCGCGGTGGTGATTGGTCTCGGTCTCCGGAAGGTGGGCGATCGATGATTCATGTCAATCTTCTGTTGACGGATCGCCACGGCCACGCAGGGCCGGATTTGCGTCACCTTGCCCTTGCGGTGGGTGGTATCGCGATGGTCTTAGTGGCGATCCTGGGCGTGGGCATCCATTACGTTGCGACTGCGTCCAACCTGCGTGCGGAGGAGCGGCTTCAGGAGGAGATTCTTCGCAAACAGAAGGAGCAGCTCGCGGAGATCGACAAGTTCAAACAGGAAAAGAAGGAGTACGAGGAGAAGATTGCCGTCATTGATCGGCTCAAGGAACGCCAACAGGGGCCCGTGCACATTTTGGACGAGATCAGTCGTAACCTTCCGGACAAGGTGTGGCTCACTGGGCTGCAGCAGAAGGGAGGCGATCTGACGATTAAGGGGAGTGCCCTGACCATCGGCGACATCGTTGTCTTTGTAGGCCGCCTGAAAGAGTCGAAGTACTTCAGCAGTGAGCTCGAGATCAAAGAGTCTTCACAGACGAAGATCGCGGACCAAGAGGTGTACCAGTTCACCATCGTCGGCACTCTCCCCAATGGGAATGCAAAGGCCGCTGCAGGGGAGGCGAGCTAGGAAATGGAACGCCTCGAACAGCTCACGAATAGGCAGGTGTGGCTCATCACCGGGTTGCTGGCGGTGATCCTGTTGGTTCCCTTTTACGTTTTCTTCGTCGCGCCTCAGCGGCAGGTGATCGCGCAAGCCAGCGCGCACATCGCCTCGTTGCAGCAAGAGGTTCGGGAGAATAATCGGATCGCCCGGAGTCGCGGTGAGCTTCTGCGTAAGAACGGTGAACTCCAAAAGCAGTTGGAGGATCTCAAGGGGCAACTTCCCACCGATAAGGAGGTGGAGTCTCTCCTGCGTGCGATGGCGAACTTCGCCCAGCAGCTTGGCCTCGACGTTCGCCTATGGAAGCGTGGCAAGAACGTCTATGACGAGTCGGGTCTGTACCAGCGCATCCCGGTAGACGTTGAGCTTGTGGGTGGATACCACCACGTGGGCTACTTCTTCGATCGGATCTCCAAACTCGAGCGCATCGTCAACATTGACGATATCGACATGCAGGTGCCCAAGCGGGAGGGTGGTGGCGCTGCGGGTGCCGGTAAGAGTGGTGGTGAGGTGGTGACCCACTGTCAGGCTACGACCTTTGGTGCCGTCGATCCGGAGGTGGCCAAACAACTCGCCGAGGAGCGCCAGGCGAAGCACAGCAAGAGTGGCGACGCCGGGAGCAAGAAGTAGCGGTCGGCGGTGACGCCGAGAGAGATTTGGGTGGAGAAACCGAGACACGAATCGATGATGAGCACCATCTTGAACATCTTGTTGGTGGTGGTCTCCTGCGCCCTCCTCGGGGGTGTCGGCTGTGGTAAAGGTGCGCCGCAAGGGGCTCCGCCACAGGCGCCCGCGAACGCGCCCGCTCCTGCCCCCACCGAGGAACAGAAGCCGGTGGCAGCGGGCCCTGCGGAGGAGGCGGTGGTCGAGGCGGAGTACGCCTACCACGCTGATGGGCGCCGCGATCCGTTCGAGTCCCTGATCAAAGGGACGGAGGTCGCCACCGCGGCGCCGAAGGAAGAGGGGCCCTTCGTCGCGGTGGTTGACGGGGGTGGAGATTTCTCTCCGCTGGAGCGGTACGAGATGGAGGAGCTCCGCTTGGTGGGAATCGTTGACGCGGGTGGCTCCTATCGCGGGCTCGTGGAGGTGGCGGATGGGAAAAGCTATTTCCTCGGCAGCGGCGCACGGGTAGGGCGCAATGGCGGGGTCGTGAGCCGTGTATTGGAGGACCGGGTCGTGATAACTGAAACCTATCGCAATCCCCTGGGTGAGACCCGCACCAAGGATGTTTACCTCACCTTTACGAAGACCGGTGGAGACTGATCCATGTATACGGGAACAAGGAGCGTTCGCTGGATGGTTGTGCTCCTCCTGGGAAGCTTGCTTTTCCCTGGAGAGCGTATCGCGCATACAGCGGAGCCGGCGAACTCGACCAATCTCGTTCAAGAGATTCGCCACGAGCGCGTGGGAGATGGTGCCAAGGTGACTTTGGTCACCAAGGCGCCCGTGATCTACCGCGTGTTGAACTGGCAGCAAGGCGGTGTGGAGGTCGACCTGTACGACGTCCTCCTGGGCCAATACGACGCCCAAACCATCAAGGTGGGCGACGGCGTCGTCGACCAGCTCGAGGTGAGCAGCTACGGCCAGGGTAAGCGGACCATGGCCCGTCTTTTGATTCGCACCCCGTCACCCGTAACCGTGGATGCGCAGCGTGACAAGGATGGCCTTGTCCTCACCCTGAACCAGGGCGGGGCGCCTGCGGTCGCGAAGGGTGGGGATAAGGGTGGGGATATCGACACCCTGATTCAGCAGGTCCAGGAGCACCACCCCGTGGCTGCGGGAGGGGAGGCAGTCGGCTCGGCCGCAGAGCCGGGAGCCGCAGAGCCGGGAGCAGGCGCGACTGCCGAGGTCGCCGCGGCAGACAACGGACGTGAAGAGCTCATCGTCTCCACGGTGCACTTCACCGGCCGCAAGATGAGTCTCGACTTCCAAGATGCGAGCATCACCTCGGTGCTTCGTCTCATCGCGGATACCGCAGGTATCAACATGGTCTTCGGCAAGGATGTCGACGGTAAGGTGACCATGCAGTTGAAAAACATCCCGTGGGACCAGGCCCTCGACATCGTTCTCAAGACCAATAGCCTCGGGATGAAGAAGGAGGGTGGGGTCTATCGCGTCGCCAAGCTCGAGGCGCTCCAGCAGGAAGAGGAGCAGCACATGGCGGTGAAACGGTCCAAGGAAAAGGCCGAAGATCTGGAGCGCGCCATCCTTTCCATTAACTACGCCAATGCCAAGGAGCTTTCTGGGGTGATCAAAGAGCTCCTGAGTACACGCGGCAAGATGGATGTGGATGTGCGTACCAACACCATCATCGTCAAGGACATTCGCTCGGTGGTGGAGGAGGCGAAGCAGGTGGTCGAGCACCTCGACCTCGCAACGCCGCAGGTGAGCATCGAGGCGCGCATCGTCGAGGCGACGACCAACTTTGCCAAGGAACTCGGTGTCCAGTGGGGTGGCCACTTCAAGGCGGGGCCCACCACCGGCAACCCCACCGGCCTCGACTTTCCGCACACGATCGGCCTGGTCGGGACCGCGGACTCCACCAACGGCTTTGCGGTCAACCTTCCCACCACCAAGACCGCCACAGGCGGGATCGGCCTCACCCTTGGCTCACTGACCAACGCCCTCTTCTTGGATCTGCGTCTGTCGGCTTTGGAGGAATCAGGTGAGGCGAAGGTGATTGCCAGCCCGCGGGTCACCACCCTCGACAACCAAGAGGCGATCATCAAGCAGGGTGACGAGATCCCCTTCCAGTCCACCTCGGCGAACCAGGGGACGCAGACCCAGTTCAAGGAGGCGCTCCTGCAGCTCAAGGTGACCCCGCACATCACCTCGAACAAGAAGGTCATCCTCAACATCGTCGCCAGCAAGGACACGCCCGACTTTGCCAATGCGGTCAACGGCCAGCCGGCGATCTCCAAGCAAGAGGCGTCCACCCAAGTCCTCCTGGCGAACCATGAGACCACGGTGATCGGCGGCATCTACTCGATCATCGAGGAAGATGCCAACTCGCGCATCCCCTTCCTGTCGCGCATCCCGTGGGCCGGCAACCTCTTCAAGAACCACAAGCACAAGCGTGACCGTAAGGAACTCCTCATCTTCATCACCCCGCGGATTGTCGATGAAGGTGTTTGAGGCGCGGTGGTGGGCGGAGACGACAGCCCGGCGTGAGATTTACGCGGTACAAAGAGAGATCGCCATGACCAACTATCGTGGGCTTGCGGTGATTGCCGTTGCTTCCCTCCTCTGTCTCGCCGGGTGCGGTTCGGGCGGCGGGGATGGCGCCGAGGACACCGGCAGTCTGGTAACCATTACCCAGCAGTCTGGTGCCACCCAGACGGTCAATGTTGATGTCGTGGGGGATGCACTCACCGACGCCAAGCTCAGCCTCACCTTCAAGAACGAGTCGGTCGTTCCGGAGGGGGCCACTGCGACCACCCTGGTCCTTTACGAGTGCACCGTGAGTTACACGAGCAAGGATCCGGTAGCGCCTCGTCTCAATCCGGCGGGTTGCTCCTTTGCGCTCACCGTGGAGCCTGATAGCTCTGTCGATGCGGATGTTGTGCTCGTTCCTCTTGGGACGATTGGCCAGTTCGTCGGCACCCCGGCTTCTCTTCCCGATCATCCGGTTGAGTATGACGCCCAATACACCTTTGAGTTCCGGAACACGCCGTTTGATCAGGGTCAGACTGTCCATTCGTCCTCCATCCGTTTTTCGATGGCCGACTTTGTCTCCACGACACCGTAGTTGTCGGCTTGTGAGTCACCCCTTGGGTACCTGAAATGAAACGTCAAACTCTCCATATCGCCTCGGTCGTGGCGTTGGTCCTGCCCCTCCTGCTGGCGGGCTGCTCGAGCAGCGGTAACGCGGGTGGACCGGATTCGGCAGGTGGACCGGTAGGGGGTGGCTCGTCCGGCACGACTCCGGTCGTTACCACGATCACCCTGACCAGCCCCGACTCGTCGATCGCTCTCTCCGAGACCGCCGAGCTCACCGCGACCGTGAAGGATCAGAACGACGCCGTCATGGCCGGTGTGGTGGTGAGCTTCGTCGTTTCCGGTGCTCCCGTGGACGCCACGGTCACCGCGACCGCGACCACTGGCGCGGACGGTACCGCCAAGGCGGTGTTGACCCCTGGCAGCACGGGTGGCGACGCAACCATCGTGGCGACGGCCTCCGGGCGGAGCAGCGCTCCGGTGACCATCACCATCACCCTCCCCGCCGCGGCCTCTCTTGAGGTGACCATCCTGCCAGCGGAGATCACGGTGAACGGCCAGGCGGTGCTCACCGCGGTGGTGAAGGACAGTGACGCCAATCCCCTCGCGGGCAAGACGGTGACCTTCGTGCTTGCTGCGGGTTCGCCAGTCGGAACCACGATCGACCCGGGCAGTGCCACCACGGACTCTTCAGGGGTTGCAACTGCCACCATCTTGGCGGGGAGCGCGGTGGGTACGGTTACCGCGACCGCCTCGGTGGATACCCTTGTAGGGAGCGCATCGGTCTCGGTGATCGCCGCCTCCTCGGGCTCCATCTCCTTTGTCTCCGCGAGTCCGACCCTCATCGGGGTTACAGGCTCGGGTCTGTCAGAGACCACCAATGTCACCTTTGAGGTGCAGAATCAGGCCGGTGGCCTCGTGGTCGATGGCACCACCGTGACCTTTGAGTTGGTGGGGCCTGGGGGTGGCGAACAGCTTCTAGAAACCACCGCCAAGACGGTCAGCGGTCAGGCAGTAGCCGTGGTCACCAGCGGGACGGTGGCCGGGGCGGTGCGGGTGATCGCGCGCGTGACCCTTGGCGGCAACGTCTTTGAGACCGCCTCCAACAACATCACAGTCGGCTCCGGCCCCGCGGCAGGCAACCACGTGAGCCTTGCGCGTCTGCCGATCAATTTCGCCGGTCAGGTCGTCTTTGGTGAGACCATCGAGGTCACCTTTTTTGGCGCGGATCGCTTTAGCAACTTCATCCCTGCAGAGAGCACGCCGTCGTTTTTCTCGGAGGGCGGCGGGATCAAGCCGCAGGCGCTGACGGGGGAGCTGGGTTCCGCGACGGTGACCCTCCAGAGCCAGGAGCCAGTCCCCGCGGACGGTATCTCGGATGTGATGGCCTTTATCGTCGGTGAAGAGTCGTTTGTCGACGCGAATGCCAACGGTCGTTTCGATTTCGTCGACAGCAACAACAACGGCATCCACGATGCCGGAGAGCCGTCCGAAGCCATCTTCGACATCGGCGAGCCGTTCATTGACCAGAATGGCAACGGCGAGTGGGATGGTGATAACCCGGACACCCCGGCTGACGAGGCGGCCACCGATCTGGATGGCGACCGTACCTTTGGGGGGGCGTCGCACGGGACGGATGCAGATTTCAACTCCGACTGTGGCGCTACCCCCGTGAGCCGAGGCTATTTCTTTGATCTGAGCGGCGACGGTGTCTTCGATCCGGGTGACCTGAGCGCGGACCACGCGACCATGTACGACCCCGGCACGACGGATAGCGTCCCCGAGGTGTCCCTCACGGGTGGCACCTTTGTGGAAGGCAACGGCTTTGCCGACGATGGCGACTGCAAGCGGGCGGTAGACGAGCCCTTCATCGATCCCTCCGGGGATGGTCGCTATCTTGCCGGGGTGGATTTCACCGACCTCGACGGCGACGGCGTCGCCGACGCCGGGGAGGCCTTCCTCCAAGAGGTCTTCTTCGACGGCGAGCAACACGATGGGCGTGACGGTGCCTACGACGGCCCGAACCAGAGCTGGGACGACAGCCTCTTCGTCTCCATCCATACGAGCGTCGTCTTCTCCGGTCCGACTGCCGTGGTGGCCACGCCCTCGTTGATCTATCTCGACCCGGGTGAGTCCGTGTTGGTCTCCATCTATGTGGGAGACCACCAGGGTCACGCCTTGGCGACAGGCTCTAAGGTCACCGTTGGCAAGGGATCGGGGAGTGTGGGTCTGATGGTGGGAACGGGGACCTTCGATATCCTCGATGGGAGCGGTACGTTCTTCTCGGCCTTGATCGTTAATAATGTTGCCGCGGGTGCTGGCGGTTTCGCGAGTGTGACGGTCAAGGTCGACTCGAAGAACGGTTCCATGGCGGAGACGAACGTCGCCCTGGCGACGATTGAAGCACCACCGGCGCCCTGATCGCTGGGCTGGCCGTCTCGGGTTGTAAGGCGCGCGCCTTTCGCAGGGCGCGCGCCTTTTCTATGGTGGTCGTTCAACCGCGCCAGGAGGAGCCGTGAGCGACGACCGGATTGCCCTCTATCAGGGGTTCGTGGACAAGGATCCGAACAACGCCATGGCGTGGTATGTCCTTGCCCAGGAGTTCGGGAAGCGCGGCGACACGGCGGCGGCGATGGCGGCTTACGGGCGGGTGATTGCGATCGATCCCCACTACGTCGCCGCCTACTACCACGGCGCCGTCGCCCTCAAGGTTGCGGGCGAAGTGGGCGAGGCGCGCGATCTCCTTGCCCGCGGTCTGGCCGCGGCGCGCGAGAAGGGGGATGGGAAGGGCGCGGCCGAGATGGAGGAGCTTCTCCAGCGCCTGGAGTAGAACGGGTGCTCGGTTGCCATCGACGACCGGTCCGGCGAGTCGGGCGTCGCGACCAGATGCGGCGCGCGGGGTAGACGGGCGGCAGGTCGGGGCCCACAACCTCTCTCTTCCCGGGGGCGACTCATACCGGTTGCCCTTCACGAACCAGCGCACCGTCGCGGCCCACGACTTGTCTCTTCCCGGTTGCTACCTTTTGCCATGGCCCACACCCTCAAGATCGTCCTGCTCACCCTTCTTGGTCTTCTCTTCGTGGTGGTGGCGGCGGCGGTGGTCCTCCTCCTTTCGACCCGAACCGGTACAAGGGGGAGATCGCCCAGGCGGTAGAGGCGAGGACCGGCCGGCAGCTCACGATCGAGGGCGACCTCCGCCTCACCCTCTTTCCGTGGCTTGGGGTGGAGAGTGGCACCGTGGTCCTCGGCAACGCCCCGGGCTTCGGTGACGCCCCCTTTGCCCGTCTCGACGCGGTAGAGGTGCGGGTGCGCATCGTGCCGTTGCTGCGTCGTGAGCTGGAGATGGGCAAGGTGGTGGTGCGCGGTCTCGTTCTCAACTTGGCCCGCGATGCGGCGGGGCGGCCGAACTGGGCGGACCTGGTGGCGACGGCCGCGACCCCCACGGAGGCGGGGCCTGAGGCGGCGGGAGGGAAGGGCGGGGCGCCGCCGCCGGCGGGTGTATCCGTTCCCCCGCCGGCCGTGTCCCTGCCGGTGGTGGCCCTGGCCATCGGCGGCCTGGAGGTGCGCGACGCCGCCTTGGTGTGGGATGACCGCCAGGCAAGCCAGCACGTTGCGGTAGACCACTTCAACTTGGAGAGTGGCCCGCTGCGCCTCGGCGCGCCGATCCACCTTGACCTCGCTGGGGACGTGGCGGTGAGCCAGCCGGAGCTGGCCGGCCATCTGGAGGGGGCGGTGATCGCCACTGTTGACCTCGACCAGCAGACCTTCGCCCTTCAGGGAGTCCACCTTACCGCCCACCTGGAGGGCGCTGCCCTGCCGGGTGGGAAGGCGGATGGGACGGTGGCCGCCGAGGTGGCGGGTGATCTGAAGGGGGGCCACGTCGAGGTGCGCAACCTCGACTTCGCCGCTAGTGCCCCGGGTGCGGTGGCGCGCAGCGGTCACCTCACGGCACCCCTGCTGGCGGTGGACCTTCCCGGGCCGCGCCTGGAGGCGAAGGAGGTGCACCTGGAGGGGAAGGCGGAGGGCGCGACCCTGCCGGGGAGGCGGCTGGAGGGGACGATGGATGCAGGGGTGGCGGTCGACCTCGGCCAGCACACGGCGGTGGTGCGCGACCTCCACCTCACCGCTCTCGATCTCGATCTGCGCGGCGCGTTGCACGCCACCGGGTTACCCGCGCGGCCGGTGGCCAGCGGCTCCCTGCAGCTTGCCACCTTTGACCCGCGGGCGCTGCTGGCCCGCCTCGGTTGGCCCGTCCCGGAGACCGCCGACGCGCAGGTCCTGCACCGTGCCCGCCTCACCAGCGAGGTGGAGGTGGCCGCGGACCACCTGCGTCTCGACAATCTGAAGGTGGTCGTCGACGAGACCACCATTAGCGGCTGGGTCGCCCTCCCGGCGTTTGCCGGCCCGGCGGTGCGCGCTGCGCTTACCGTCGATCAGATCGACGCGGACCGCTATCTGCCGCCGGCGAAACCGGCGGCGCGGGCGGGCGATCCGCCCGCGGCCGCTGCCCCCGTGGCGACCCCGGCCACCGCGGCTGCTGCCGCCGCCACCTTGCCGGTCGAACCGCTGCGCAAGCTCGACGTGGATGCCACCGTGCGCGTCGGGCGGCTGAAGGCGGCGGGGCTGCGGGTCGCCGACCTCCTCGTCACCTTGCGTGGTAAGGGGGGCGAGCTCCGCCTCAACCCGGCTACCGCCAAGCTCTACGGCGGCGCCTACGCGGGCGACGCCCAGCTCGACGTCACCTCCGCGTTGCCGCGCCTGGCCCTCCACGATCGCTTCACCGCGATCCAGCTCGGCCCGTTGCTCCAGGATGCGACCGGCAAACAGCCGGCCACTGGCACCGCCACGCTGGAGGCGCGCCTGCACGCCGCCGGCAGCGACCGCGACGCCCTCGTCGCCAGCCTCGGTGGTGACGGCCAGTTCGCGATCCAGAACGGGGCGCTTGCCGGCGTCGACCTGGGCCAGATCCTGCGCGACGCGGCGGCCCTCCTCCACGGCCGCCCGGCCGCCGCGCGGGGCGCCGGGGACAAGACCGATTTTTCCGAGGTCACCGGCACCTTCCAGGCGGCCAACGGGGTGGTGCGCAACCGCGACCTCGCGGGCAAGGCGCCGGCGGTGCGGTTCCGCGGCGCGGGCGAGGCGAGCCTGGTGGCGGAGCATCTCGACTACCTGCTCACCGCCACGGTGGTGGAGAGTCGGACCGGTCAAGGGGGCA
>Ga0210011_1000376_pt1 | contig 49855 bp, 49 predicted proteins | sample CryGeymeta201502_FD_183972 | JGI IMG/M metagenome (GOLD analysis project Ga0210011, IMG submission 183972) | Groundwater microbial communities from Crystal Geyser aquifers in Utah, USA - Crystal Geyser metaG 2015-02 (SPAdes) (version 2) | ecosystem: Environmental > Aquatic > Deep subsurface >...
CTTGCTCAGCCGCTCCAGGTGCTCCGCCAGAGAAAACAGACTGCGTGGGTGCATCGAAACTCTCCGTCCAGTGCGGCGAGTGAATCAGATCATGCCCTCAAATGCGAGGGCTTTTTGCGGGTGTCCACCTCGGGTGACATCAGTTGTGTGATGGTGCAGGGAGGTTGGGCTGCGCACTGGGATCGGTTTTGGCGAGGACATCATTGCTCATGAAAGAGTGGGAATCTGACCCGGATCCAAAGCCCAATGGTTGGCTTTGGGTTGAGGCAATTTTGCTGGGCGTCACGGTCTTGGCGGCATATTTAACCGTCGCTTATAATCTCGCGGCGCCCTTCTTCTGCGAATGACAATGAGCGTTAGGCGATCGGCCTTAGCCAGAAGTGCAACAGTGTTGTCGAACTGACCGTCACAAGTAGCGGTCGGGATCGTAGGGACGCTTGCATCATCAAAGCGGGAGTTGGCGGTTTTCAAAGCAATGTCGTGGCTACGCTGATCGCAATGCCAAGATAATTTCTGGGCAGAGATTTCGAAGCTCAAACAACGCCAGATAGGCATCCCCGCGAACATGGAAAATCCCATTTCGCGCGCCGACCTCTGGAAACGCCTTACAGCAGTCGAATGCCATCTGGACCCGGTGCGCCAACTCTGAGCTCATGGCTTGCGTCTGATGGACCAGAAGAGCGCTGAGATCGCGATAATCAGGACCGCAAGGGCAGCGATCACTGGTGGATCTAAAATTAACATCATGGCCTCCGATTCGTTGAGGCATCCATATGTTCACATTTTGTTCTGTGTAGGACAGGGCTAATTCGGCTGTGTCTCCGGCTGGCCGTGGATAGGGATGAGTCCGATTCTCAATTGCGAATAGCGTTTCTCCACCCCTCGCCATAAGTTCGCGCCGCCATGCTCGCCGTCGGCTTCGAGCGAGGCAATGCGATCAGCGATGAAGCCATGCCCATCTGTTTCGTGGTGCTTTTCAACCCACAGAGCCATGCCCCAGATCTCTTGTTCGAGGGTCATTACGATTGGTGACGCGACGCGGTGGCTGGATGGCGACAATGATTGCAGATCCCGTTCACCTCAGTCAAAAATGTCGAAGATCGAACTGCGCTTTTTCCGGTAGCCACCTCGCTCACCGTATTCGCCACGTTCCCCATATTCTCCGCGCTCGCCTCGTTCTCCGCGCTCGCCTTGGTTTCCATAATACGGCTGCTGCGGCGGAGGCGCTCGGTTCTGGCTTGGCGGGGGGGAGACATTCTCCTGTGCGCCGGCCATGAGCTTTTCCAGCTCGCCTCTATCCAGCCAAACGCCGCGGCATGTTGGACACATATCGAATTGCACGCCATCGCGGTCTACCGTCTGCATCGAGCTATTGTCGTTCGGGCATAGTAGCAGGGGCATGATGAAATCCTTTTTGGTAGCAACGCCTTTATGGCATGCGGCAATCGGGTTAGCGACGAAAGATCGCAACTGGCGGGGGATCGTCAGCCTTGCAATAACATGGCTCGCATAAAAGCTTCGAACAAGTGACATGATGGTGCCCATGCAATTCACTGCCGCGAATACGTCACGCCGCAGTGCTGGTAAGGCACACCCAGAAGGAGACATTATGCTTCAACGAAATGCTCTGCTCGCAGCAGCTGCAGCGCTCTGCCTATCCTCGCCTTCGCTCGCGTGGGGGCAGCTTGGTCATCGCGTGATCGGGGAGCTCGCTGAGGAACGCATCAATGGCAAAACCAGGGCAGAGATTGGGCTTATTCTTGGCAAGGAAGATCTCGCGGAAGCCTCGACATGGGCTGATGAGCAGCGCTCGAACCCTGAAGCGTTCTGGCAGCAAGAAGCTGGCCCCTACCATTATGTCACTGTGCCTAAGGGCAAAACATACGCTAATGCCGGAACACCAGCAGAGGGGGATGCGCTGACCGCGCTTGCCCGTTTTGCTCACACTGTTCGCAATCCAAATGCCTCTCGCGATGAAAAGGCGCTGGCGCTTCGCTTCATCATCCACATCGTAGGGGATGTTCACCAACCGCTGCACGCCGGGAATGGCACAGACAGCGGCGGTAATGATGTGAAGGTACGCTGGTTCGGGCAGGAGACCAATCTGCACTCGGTTTGGGACAGCCGCATGATCGAGGGACAGTATCTGTCCTACACCGAATACACGGCGTGGCTTGGCCGGCAGATTGAGACCGCCGAGACGATCGCTTGGTGGGAGCCGAGTCCAGAGGTGTGGATCGGTGAGAGCACGCAGCTTCGCGACACGATTTACCCAGAGGCCACGGATGGCTTGCCGAACCTTGGTTACAGCTACCAATACCAGCACCTCGCCTTCGCCGAGATGCGGCTGCAACAGGGCGGCGTGAGGCTGGCAGCCTATCTCGAATGGCTGTTCGCTCCAGCAGCTGAAGAGTCGGCGAAATGATGGCAGCTAGTCCGCGAGCATGAATTCCCGCGTGTCCGTCGTCGGAACATTTGGCGCAGCTTGCGGCGTAGAATAGTGGAGTGCGGGCCTCGTCCGGGGTTTGATTTTAGGCGGCGATCTTGCGGTGTTGCAAGCGCCGATGTTCGATTGTTTGTCGCTTGCCGGCTTCCATGAACTCCTTGGACCAGGTGTAGTATAGGCTCTGGACGATGCCTTCCTTGCGGGACAGCTCTGCAATGCTGACCTTGCCGCGCAGGCCGTCCAGCACGATGCGGATCTTGTCTTCGGCAGAGAAATGGCGCCGGGTTGCTCAGCGAATGTCCTTCACTACCCACTCAGCTGGGGCTTTCTTGGGAGGAGATTTTTTCAAAGAGGGTGGGGTCTTCATCTTCGTTCCTTCGTCACCACGACGAAGCCCCAACCCCCCTTAAATCACAACCTCAAATCTGTGCCATTGGTGATGACGGGGGACACAGTACTCCACGGACAAATCACCGGAACATCTAAGCTACTGAAAATGGCAACGCTCCGAGATGCAATGGTCAGGCCGTTTGCCGAAGCAATCGCGCCAATGTACAAATCAGTTACAGCGTAAGATTTCTTACGATTTTTCATTTTCACAGAAAGATCTGCGTATGACCATGCTGCAATAGTATTGAAGGTAAGAATACGCGCGGAAAAAACCTGCAGAGTGCGGTCGAGCGCTTTGGCAAGCTCATCTTTCGGCTTGCCGCCGGGCATAGCTGCGATCCCTGTCAGCAGCTCGGCGATGCTGATGCTCGTCATGTAGAGAGTTTCAGCTTTTTGAGCATCGAGCCACCCGCGCAGCCTAACGTCAGAATCGGGCTTCATCGCTTCCGCTATGACATTGGTGTCGAGCAGGATCATCCGAACCACATCGGCGGTGGCGAATTAAGCTCCCGTTCCATCTCGAGCGCATTTACATCCTCGTTCGAAAGATGGCTCGCCTGGCTCATTTTCGCGAGAGCTGTGCCGACCTGCAAGCGTCCTTCCGGACAAAGCAATTTCTCAAGAATGTCACGAACCTCATCTTCAGGAGTCCGTTGATGTTCAAACGCGCGCAACTTGAGAGCACGGAGCGCGTTTGCCGAGAGACCATGTATATTGATTGAAGCCATTTTGAACCCCATCGGCTGATCGTCTGCGGATGACGCGCTACCGGGTATGAAACAGATCCGCAACCCGCTCGTCAATGCACACTTGGATTGCTGGCTCCGGCAATGGGCCCTGTTTGCGCAGCTCCGACGACAACGGCAAGTAACTGGGTCAAGGTTGAAACCGACTTTACGGGCACAAACCTAATGCCTCACAAGCAGCCAATTTTGCTTTGAAAAGCGACAACTTTTCGCACGTGATGAGATTTCTATCGCACAATCGCTGATGGACGCCGGCGTGGCGGTGGCCGCCTACGATCCCGAAGGCATGGAGCAGGCGCGCCCGCTGCTGCCCGGCGTGGCTATGTGCGACAACGCCTACGAGGCCATCGAAGGCGCAGATGTGGTCGTGATCGTGACCGAGTGGGATGCGTTTCGCGCGCTCGATTTCAAGCGGGTAAAGGAACTCGCCAATGCGCCGGTGCTGGTGGACTTGCGCAATATCTACAACCCGGACGACATGGCGGCCGCCGGCTTCACCTATGTGAGTGTCGGACGGGCTTGACCGCAAACCAATGGCGCCGGTTTTCGCGACGCGACAGCCGCGACAGCCGCGACAGCCGCGACAGCCGCCACACCGTCACCGCCAGCACCAGCACGATGCCGCCCAGCGCGGCCCAGCCGACGATGGGGAAACGCTGACCGCCGGCGGCGTTGATCGCCACCAGCGCCCAACGGATGATTGCGCGAGCGTCAGCGATGCGAGCGAGATGGACCATCTTTGCGAAGGCGGGCAAAATCACGATCCGTTGCCATGAACCGCTCGATCATCGGCGGGATCAGCCGTCTCGGGTCAGGCGCATCCTTGGCCTCGCCGTTGTTCAGCACGGCGGCATAAGCCAGCAGCTCCCGGTGGAGCCGGACCGAGACTTCGATTGTGAGCCGCACCGACTTTTCGTCGGTAATATCGGAAAGCTTGAGCTGGGTCACGACCCGCCCTCCATCACAATGTCGCGGGTGACCAGCACGCGCACCGGGAATCCCGGTCTGATCGTCAGTGTTGGACGGATGTTGAGTTCGCGCCCGACAATCTGTTCTCCTGCGCGATTGATACTGTCTTGGCCGCCGCGCCGAAACGCGCGCGCAAGATCGCCGTCGTTGCCAGACCCCAGCTCGGCCCCGATACCGAGCAGGGTCGAGACCAGTGCAGCCTTGGCGATGCCGCCCCAATTATAGTCGACACCATCTTCGAGCCCGGCATAGCCGGATGGATCGGATGCAGGCTGACGCTCGAGGACAATCGAGCGGCCATCTGGGAAGATCAACCGGTTCCAGGCCAGCAGTACGCGCCGCTGACCAAAATCTGTGTCAGATTTATAATCGCCGATCAGGCGGGATCCTTGCGGGATCAGCACCATTCGCCCCGTCAGGCTGTCATAGACATTTACGGTGACCAGCGCGGTCACAAGCCCTGGCTGGTCGGAGCGGATGCCCGTGATCAGGGCGGCAGGAATGACGGAGCCGGCCTGCAGAATGGCGGCGGCTGGCGCCTTGTCGAGTTGCTCGAGAGAAGCGATACGCCGGTCGGCGGGACGCTCGAGAAACGCAGGCGGCGGTGCCGCAGCCCGAAGCTGTTGCGCAACCGACCGCAGACCGGAGGTCGGGTCTCGCTCTTCCACACCAGCAGCGGGGGATCCTCCGCTCATGAACAAGCGGCTGCTGCGCGCGGCGTCACGTTCCTGCTCAAGCCGTTGACGCGCTGCATCTTGTGAGCTGACTCCTTGCGGGGGCGACGGCTGCGCGCGGATTGGCGGCAATTGGGCCACCGCCCCGCGCTCCTGCGCATCAAGGATCGGCTTGCCAAGGTCGCCTGGAAGGGGCGGACCGAGTTTTGGCACCTGTGTATAGTCCCTTGGCGCTGCAGCAAGACCTTCGGCTACCGCGACGCCTTCGGTGTTGACCCGCTCGGCCTGTTCGTCAGCCACTTGTGGTTGCAACGCATAGATGATGATGCCGCCTATCAGCACTGCGGTGCAAGCAGCCGTAATGCCGATCGCCTTGCGTGAAAGCCGCACGACGCGTGGACCTTCGCTCCGCAGGCTGGTAATCGCTTCAGCATCGGCCTGCTGGTCGGTTTCAGGTTCGCTGCGCATCAGTCGCTCCACGCCCGATTGGTGATCTTGACCCGAACCTGTCGGCGCCCTGCGCCAAGCCGCAGTTCGGCATTTCGGAAGAGCCGATCGACGATGAGATAGCGTCCCTTGACCCGGTAATTGACCAACTCGGCGTCACCGCCCTCACCGACAACGAAAAAGGGCGGCATTTCGCCTTGTGCAATGGCGGGTGGGAACGCGACAAGCGTACGCTGACCATCATCGAAAGCCCGAACGGGTCGCCATTCAGGTTTGTCGCCAGATATCCGGTAATCGAAATTGAGAGCTTCGATGTCGAAGCCATCTGCAACTGGCGCCGCGCGTTCAGCTTGCGCTTGAGTGCGGCGCAGCGCAATCAGCGCGTCTTCGGGATAGGTCCAGCTGACTGAGGCCATATAGACCTTCGGGTTGGCACGCAGCTCGATATGATAGGTGCGCCGGTCGGTATTGATCACGAGGTTGGTCGCGATGCCGGGCCGGGTCGGTTTGACAAGAATATGGACCCGTTGCTCGTCGCCTGAGCCACTCAGAGTATCGCCGATCATCCAGCGCAGCGTATCTCCTGCGGCAACCGGTCCGGGCCCGACCAACTGCTCGCCTTCCTGAAGCGCGATATCAGTTACCTGACCAAGCTTGGTGTAGACTTGATATAAGGCGCCTTCGCTCCAGGTATAGCGCTGGATCGCGTTCCGGAACCCTGCATCTTCCGGCTCGATACGCGCTGCATCATTCGCCGCTCCCACTTGCCTCTTGGGATCTGGGGCGCGATCCGCGACAGGGGAGCGGCGCACGGCAGCAGGAGAGAGCCGCCGTGATAGGATTTCGAGCGAAGATATCTGTGAAAACGGGTGCGGGCGAACTAGCGTCGCAAGCGCTGCCTGCATGGCCGACGCCGCAGGGGCCGGTGTTGCCGAACCCGCCGAGGGCTGTGCCAGAAAAGCAGCGCCGATCAGACCGACAGAAATCTTGCAAATTGCGATAGGCGGGCGGGACATCATCCAAGCTCCTTTGACCAGTTGATGGACGTGACGAAGATGCCAAGCGGGTTTCTGGTCAGCGCATCGGGATTGTTGGGCGGCTGCACAGTGATGCCGAGGATCGCGGTCCAGCGGCTGGTCTTGGTAAGCGCGCCGTCTCGGTAACGGCGCTCGGTCCAGGCGACCCGAAAGCTGCGCGGCGAGGCGCGGATCACGCTAGTGACATCGACGGCGACCTGTTCGCGTCCGATCACGGCAAAGGGATCGTTGGCCCGTGCATAGTCGTTGAGCGCCAGCGCGCCTCTGGCGCTCGCAAAGTCATAGGCCCTGAGCCAGTTTGCGCGCACCACGATGGCGTCGTCGGGAATTGCGCGGACATGCTCGATGAAGCGGGCAAGGTGGAATGCGATCTGCAGATCGCCGGGCGTATAATCTGCATCGGCGGGGGCCACGACGCGCGCTTCACCCAGCTTGTCGACTTCCACCACCCAGGGAACGATGGTGCCGCGCGCATTTTGCCAGACAATCCCCCCCGTCAGCGCGGCCGAGAGGCCAAGCGCTCCGAAGCAGGCATAACGCCAGCTCCTTGCCTGAACCCGGGCGGAACCGATCCGCTCGTCCCAGACCTGACGCGCGCGCTGATACGGCGTTTCGGGCTGCGGGGTCTTGGCATAGCGGATCGAGGGGCGCTTGAACATGAAAGGTCAGTCCTTCTCTTTGGTGTCGATGGAGGCGCCTGCGCCATTTCCGTCGCCGGCGCGCACGGTGTGGGCCGCGAGCGAAGCTGATGAACCGAGCGTCTGGCGCTGCTTCATGGCGCGCGCCCAGGCGGGTGGGCTGCCTTCGGGAGCCGCGTCAGCCGACGTGCTGCCGGGCGCGGGCACAATGTGTCCGCCTGTATTGCCGACCGCCGCGCGCGCGCCTTCGCGGAAGCTAGTCTTTGCGCTGTCGGCGGCGTTGCGCAGCGGTGACATGACAGCACCGCCTGCAGCGTGCCCGACACCCGCCATTCCGCTTGATACTGCAGAGGCTCCGGTCTTTCCGGCCGAGCCCATGGCATAGGCCATGGTCGCCCCGCCGGCAGCGCGCGACGTGCCTTGTGCGGCTGACGAAGCGGCGCTTGCGACGGCGCCGCCAGCCAGTCTGGTACCGGCGATCCCGCTGGCCATAGCGCCGCCGGCCAAAAGGGCCGTTCCTGCAGCGGCGCCTGCGCCGAGTTGCGGCCCGCCTGCCACGATGCCGTTGGCGATGCTGGGACCAAAGATACCCAGGCCGAGCAAGGTCAGGCTCGCTAGGATAATGGCCAGCGCATCCTCGATTGTTGGCTCGCCGGGTATGGCGCTGGTGAATTCGGCAAAGAGTGTCGATCCGATCCCGATGATGACTGCAAGCACCAGCACCTTGATGCCCGAGGAGACGACATTGCCGAGCACACGTTCCGCCATGAAGGCGGTCTTGCCGAACAGGCCAAAGGGAATGAGCACAAAGCCGGCCAGCGTGGTGAGCTTGAATTCGATCAGCGTGACGAACAGCTGGATCGCAAGAATGAAGAAGGCGAAGATCACAACCGCCCAAGCGAGGAGCAGGATGATGATCTGCAGGAAGTTCTCGAAGAAGCCGACATAGCCGGTGAGATCGGCGATGGATTCGATCAGGGGCCGGGCGGCATCAATCCCGACCTGCGCCACCCGGCCAGGACGCAGCAGGTCAGTGGCACCAAGTCCGGACCCACTTGCCTTGAGCCCAAGACCGGCAAAGCTCTCGAACACGATATTAGCGAACGCGCTCCAGTTGCCGATAATGTAAGCGAAGATGCCGACAAAGAGCGTTTTTTTAACGAGCCTTGCCATAAGGTCGTCATTCTCGCCCCAGCTCCAGAACAGGGCGGCCAAGGTCACATCGATCACAATCAGGGTGGTAGCAATAAAGGCGATCTCGCCCGACAGCAGCCCGAAGCCGCTGTCGATGTATTGGGAGAAGATCTCAAGGAAGCGATCAATGACGCCGGTGCCGCCCATCTCAGTGCTCCCCTGACGGTTCGCGGGCCGCATAAGGCATCAGGCCCTGCGAAGCTGGCGGATGCGCCTGATCAAGGAGGTCCGAAAAGGCTTCGGGATGTTCGACGCCGAGGAATCTGCGGCGTTTTTCGGCCCAGGCCGCGCGGCATTGTGGGGCAGACAGAGCCGCTTCGCCCATGACGGCGCAGGCCCTGAGCTGTTCGGGAAGCGGATCACGACCGGGCAATTGCAGGCCCGATGCATCGCCAGCCGTTACGGCGGGCTCTTCGCGAAGCTGCACAAGTGTCATCGCGAAAGCAAGGCCGACAAAGACGGCAGCGCCGACACGCGCGAGAGGTTTCCCGTCCATGGCTGATTACTCGCTGACCGAAGCGGAGGCGGACCGGCTTGCGAGGAAGCGCCGCAGCTGTTCGCGCGCCTGCGCTCGGGTTGCCGCATGCTCAGCGGCCTCGAGGGACTGGACGCGGCCCATTGCTGCCAGCGTAGCAATCAGATCGGCCAGTTGCCCTGCCTGAACCGCAAGGAGCTGATTGCCGGCCTGCGCTGCCTGGAGGGCGCCGGTGGCCGACTGGCTGGCGCTGACGAGATTGCTGACCGCGTTGCGCGAACCTTCGATATTGCCGACCGCGCCCGCCTGTACCTTCAGTGCATCCTCGAAGCCGGCGACGCTGTTCTGCCAGCGGGACTCGGCGCCTTCGATCATGGCCTGCTGCGAGGCGGCCAGCGCAGCGGTCCGGTATTGCGCATCAAAGGCCGCTTCGACGCTGCGCACATCATAGGCGATGCGCTGGGCCTCGTTGAGCAGTTGCTGCGTCTGCCGGATCTGGGCCTGCAGGGGCTCAAGCACTGTCAGCGGCAAGCCTTCCAGATTTCGCGCCTGGTTGATCAGCGCGTTGGCCTGATTCTGCAGCATGCGGATCTGGTTGTTGATCTGCTCGAGGGTGCGCGCCGCTGTCAGCACGTTCTGCGCATAATTCGAAGGATCATAGACGATGCCCCCGAACTGGGCCTGGGCGGGTACGACTGTTAAAGGGCTAGAAAAAGCACAGATAAGCGCGGCGCTCGCCAGCACGCGGCGCAGGCAAGGTTGATTGGTCACGGGCGGTCTCCATCGGTGAGGGCAAGCGGATGGGGCGGCTGGTCCGATGCGGACAGCAGATCGGCGGCCCAATCGAGACCGCGGTGCCCGAGCCAGGCTGCGGCGAAACCGCTGCGTCCTGCGCTTTCAAGGATGCGCGAAATGGCGAGCTGGTCGGTTTTCGATGAGGCGGCGGTGAAGGCGAGCGCTACCTCGCCGAGACCGAGTTCGAACAGGCGATTGCCGCGCGCCGACTGGCAGTAGTAGTCGCGCTTGGGTGCTGCCCGGCTCAGAATCTCGATCTGGCGATCATTGAGCCCGAAGCGGCGATAGATGCTCAGGATCTGCGGCTCGAGAGCGCGCTCATTGGGCAGGAATATCCGGGTCGGGCAGCTTTCGATGATGGCTGGGGCAATCGCCGAACGCTCGATATCGGCAAGACTCTGCGTGGCGAAGACCACGCTCGCATTCTTCTTGCGCAGCGTCTTGAGCCACTCGCGCAATTGCGCAGCAAAGGCCGGGCTGTCGAGGACGAGCCAGCCTTCGTCGATAATGATCAGCGTGGGCGATCCGTCGAGTCGCCCTTCGATCCGGTGGAACAGATAGGACAGGACCGCAGGCGCTGCGGCTGAACCGGTCAGCCCTTCGGTTTCGAAAGCCTGAAAGCTGGCGTCGCCAAGCCGCTCGCATTCCGCATCGAGCAGCCGTCCGAAGGGGCCGCCGACGCAGTAGGGCGCAAACGCCTGTTTCAGGGCGTGCGATTGCAGCAGGACGGCAAGGCCGGTCAGCGTACGCTCGGCCACCGGCGCGCTCGAAAGCGATGTCAGCGCCGACCACAGATGATCCCTGATCGCAGGATTGATGGTCACACCTTCCGATGCAAGGATTGCCTGCAGCCACTGCGAGGCCTGATTGCGTTCGGCAGTCTCGTCGATCCGGGCTAGCGGTTGCAACAGCACGGCCTCCGCACCGTCCTCGCACAGGCTTGATCCAAGGTCCTGCCAGTCGCCGCCGCAGGCGAGCGTTGCTGCCCGGATCGAACCGCCGAAGTCGAATGCGAAAATCTGCGCCTTCGCATAGCGGCGAAACTGGAGGGCCATCATGGCGAGCAGCACCGATTTGCCCGCTCCGGTCGGGCCGACTACCAGACTGTGTCCGACATCGCCGACATGGAGCGAGAAACGGAATGGGGTCGACCCTTCGGTTCTGGCATATAACAGCGGCGGAGCGTTCAGATGCGCGTTGCGCTCGGGTCCGGCCCAGACCGCCGACAGCGGCAGCATATGCGCCAGGTTCAGCGTGGAGATCGGCGGCTGGCGGACATTGGCATAGACATGACCCGGCAGCGATCCGAGCCATGCCTCGATTGCATTCATGCCTTCGATTACGCAGGTGAAATCACGTCCCTGGATGACCTTTTCGGCGAGACGCAGTTTTTCGGAAGCACGCGCAGCATCCTCGTCCCACATCGTAATTGTTGCGGTGACCAGCGCCATTCCGACATGATCGGCGCCGAGTTCCTGAAGCGCGACATCGGCATCTGCGGCCTTGTTGGCCGCATCGCTGTCGACCAGCACCGCGGCTTCATTTGTCATGACCTCCTTGAGGATTGCGGCGATGGACTTGCGCTTCGCGAACCACTGGCGCCGGATCCGGGTGAGCAGCCGCGTCGCATCACTCTTGTCGAGCATGATCGCACGCGTCGACCAGCGGTAGGAAAAGTTCAGGGCGTTGAGGTCATCGAGCAGGCCGGGAAAGGTTGCACTCGGAAAGCCGGTTATGGTCAATGTGCGCAGATGCGCCGAGCCCAGGCGCGGCTCAAGTCCGCCGGCCAGCGGTTGGTCAGCAAGCAGGGCATCGAGATGCATCGGGGTTTCGGGAACCCGGACCGTTTGCGCACGCGCTGAGATGCACGAATGAAGATAGGTCAATGTCTCGCTGTCATCGAGCCAGGCGATCTCGGGGAAGAAGCCCTCGAACAGGCGCACTAGCCGATCGGTGCGATCAACAAAGCTGGCCAGCAATTCACGCGGATTGACACCCTTTTCGGCCTTGCCTTCGTAAAGCCAGCTCTCCGCGCGCGCTGCCTCTTCGGCAGGCGGCAACCATACGAATGTGAGGAAATATCGGCTTTCGAAATGCGCGCCGTCTTCAGCGAACTGCGCGGCACGTTCGCGTTCGACCAGCGCAGAGACCGGATCGGGAAAATCACAGACAGGATAATCCAGCGCCGGACGGCGTAAGGCTTCGACGAATATCGCCCAGCCAGATCCGAGGCGCCGCAGTGCGCTGTTGAGGCGCGCGGTGGTCGCGATCAGTTCGGCGGGCGTCGCACTGTCAAGGTCGGGTCCGCGGAAGCGTGCGCTGCGCTGAAAGCTACCGTCCTTGTTGAGGACGACGCCGGGCGCGGCCAATGCTGCCCAGGGCAGGAAATCTGCAAGCCGATCGGCTGTGTTCCGGTATTCGCGCAAGGACAGCATGGTTCAGACCTCAAGGTGCGCTGGGAAGCGCAGATGCCGCCGCGCGACGTCCACGAAGTCGGGATCGCGCCGCGCCGCCCAGAACGCGACCATGTGTCCCGTTGCGAAGACCACCAGACCGGCTACCCAGAGCTGAAGGCCCAGTCCGATTGCGCCTGCCAGCGTGGCATTGGCAATCGCCAGCCCCCGCGGCGCTCCGCCCAGCAGGATAGGCTCGGTCAGCGCACGGTGGACCGGGACCACGAAGCCATCAGGCAATCCGGAGACGGCGCGCGCCATCAGACCAGCGCCCCGCCGCCGAAAGAGAAGAACGACAGGAAAAACGAGGATGCGGCAAAGGCGATCGATAGTCCGAAGACGATCTGGATCAGTCGCCGAAACCCGCCTGATGTATCACCGAAGGCAAGCGCCAGACCGGTGGCGATGATGATGATCACCGCTACGATCTTGGCGACCGGCCCCTGAATGGATTCGAGGATCGCCTGCAAAGGCGCTTCCCAGGGCATCGAAGAGCCCGCGGCATGCGCGGGCGTGGCAATGACCAGCGCCGCATAGGCAGAAAGGACGAAGGTGGGCAGGCCCGAGCGCGCCCGCGACATGGCACACGTCACGATGGATCTCCTTGCTTGGTGGGAAAAGGTGCGAGGATGTATTCGCCCGTCGCATTGAGACCGCGGAGTTCAGCCAGTTCGGACAGCTTGCGTCCTGCGCCGTCGCGCACGAGCACTGCGATAACGTCGATCGTCTCGGCGATCAGCGTGCGCGGGATAGTCATCACGCGTTCCTGGATCAGCTGCTCAAGCCGCCGTAGCGCGCCGAGCGCGCAGCCGGCATGGATGGTGCCAATCCCTCCCGGATGTCCGGTCCCCCAGGCCTTGAGTAGATCGAGCGCTTCGGCGCCGCGCACCTCGCCGATCGGGATGCGGTCGGGGCGCAGGCGCAGCGCGGAGCGGACAAGGTCGGACAGGCTTGCGACGCCATCCTTCGTTCGCAGCGATACGAGGTTGGGCGCTGCGCACTGCAGCTCGCGCGTGTCCTCGATCAGGACAACGCGGTCCTTGGACCCAGCAATCTCGGCGAGCAGTGCGTTGGTTAAGGTGGTCTTGCCGGTTGACGTCCCCCCGGCAACGAGGATGTTCTTCCGCGATGAAACGGCGGCGGCAAGAGCTTGTGCCTGGCAATCAGAGATGATGCCTGAAGCAACATAGTCAGTGAGCGTGAAGACCGCGGCCGCCGGCTTGCGGATCGCGAAACTGGGCGCGGCAACCACCGGCGGCAGCAGGCCTTCGAAGCGCTCGCCGCCTTCGGGCAGTTCGGCCGAGATGCGCGGGGCCCGGCCATGAACTTCGACACTGACATGATGGGCGACAAGCCGGATGATGCGTTCGCCATCGGCGGCCGACATCCGGCAATCGGTGGCAGCAAGGCCGGAGCCGAGCCGATCGATCCACAACCGGCCATCCGGATTGAGCATCACTTCGATTACCGTCGGCTCCTCCAGCCAACGGGTGACCTCGGGACCCAAGGCGGTGCGCAGCATCCGTGCGCCGCGTGACGAGGCTTCAGACCGGATGGGAATGATGCTCATGGTTTGCCCCGGATTTGCGCAACCGCTCATCGGCTGCGTTCGCAAGGCGCACTAAAAGGCCATCAGAAAGCCTTGAGGCAACAAGGATTTGGCAGCGTCGCAAGCTGGCGCGCAGACGGACAAAAGCGGCGGGTTGTCCGGGTATGGCCGCATGGCTTGCGATGGTTCATGTGCGCCCATGTGAAGAACGTGCATCGTACCGAAAGACTCGCGACGCCAACACTGGTCGGGCTTGACTTGCAGGACGGATTGGTGCCCGTGAACATAGCGTTACGGCGTGCCAATTATGTCTGCCGCTTTAGCCCGCGGACATGCAGCGCAAACAAATTCGTCGGGGTAATCGGTTTTTCATGTTCGCTTTTCTTCTCCTCGCAGCGGTACCGGCAGGTGAGGCTTTCATCTGCACGCCAACGGCTGTGTGGGATGGCGACGGACCCATCTGGTGCGAGGAAGGGCCAAGGATCAGGCTGGCAGGCATCGCGGCGCGTGAAATGGATGGTTCGTGCAGCCTTCGCCATCCTTGCCCAGACGCCACAGCCATCGCAGCGCGGGATGCTCTGGTGCGTCTGATAGGTCAGAAAACCGGACTGGGCCCGCACGGTCATGTCACGGTCAAGGGGCCGGCCATGCGCTGCCTTTCAAATGGTTCGGGCGGCGGCAATCGCACTGCTGCGTGGTGCGTCTCGCCGATCGGCGGTGACCTTTCCTGCGCGATGGTGGGAATGAAGATGGCAGAAAAGTGGGATCGCTATTGGCGTGGGCATCGCTGCCGATGAAAGACTGGGGGCAAGATGATGAGCCGCCTTCGCTCGCGCTGCGGATAGAGATCATTGCCCTTCTGATCGCATGGGCGATGACAGCTTTTCTTGTGATTATCACGATCCAGGCAGGCCTCTGAAGGGCCTGAGCTCCTCTTCACCGGTTTAGAACGCCGCTCTCTCACTCGGCAGATGCGATTCGCGGGCTTTCCGCGCATTCGCCGGCACGCATCAAGAGGCCAGATTGCGACCGGGATTTACGCGCCTCGAACAACGAAGCTCGAGGCAACACCATGCAAGACCAACAATCATATGGGTTAGCCAACGCAATGGCTGGCGAGCGCACGGCGTGATGGCAAACGTTACGCGGGCAATGTCGGCAAACTGAGCCCAGTCAGATTCAATCGCGAAACCGCAAAAGACGAGCCTTCCCGGATGCAAGCGATCGCAGTCCTGACCGGCATGCAAAACGGTGGCTGATATTGGAAGCGCTTACGTCGGCCAGCGTAACCCGATCACACGGAAAAAAAGCGGGTTTGCGCGCCTTGCGGGCCGGGGTCCGCCTGTCGCTGCGTCGCGGGCGATCAGGGTGCGGTCAACCGGATGCGATTTGGTTACAAAGGGCCAGTCAATTGTCCCAATCCGGCGCGGGTCTGGCGAAGCTCGACATTGGGGCTGTTCAGAAGGTTAAAATTTAGCTAACTCATCAATCAGAGCAAAGGGGGGCCGAAAACGCGGCCCGCTTGGCCAGGCGTCTCGAAGAAAACGATGATCTTCATCGCGGGGCGTTGGACCAGAAATTGCTCATCCAGATGCGCTGCATTGGCTGGAATTGCGATTGTGGTGCTCGCCGAGAATTTCTCAATTGGGGAAGATTTTATATGAAGAAGATCATTTTCGCGACCGCCACGGCCGCACTGTTCAGCACCTCCGCTTTTGCCGCTCCGAGCGACACGCAAGATTTTGACATCAATGCCACCGTCACTCCCGAGTGCAGCATGGAAAATCCCACCAACATCGACCTCGGTCCGCTGTCGATCAACGAAGATCCGGGCGAAGGCGCGCTGCTCCTCGACAATCCGGCTCCGTCGAGCCCGCAGACGATTTACATCAGCTGCAACACCGATGCGACGTTCTCGATCAACACCCTGAACCGCGCCCTCAAGACCAACGCCCCGGTGACTGATACCAACCAGTTCACCAACCAGATCCGTTACGATCTGACGCTGACCCCGGACCGGGCAACCAACTTTGCGGGTGTGGGCTCGTACAAGCCGCGCGTTCAGGCCCCGGGTGCCATCAACGCGGCAGCTCAGCCGACTGGCGAATTCCATGCCAACTACCAGCTGGTCGTCGGCTACGAAGCCCCCAACGTGAACAACAAGCGTCCGGTCGCGGGCACCTACACCGAAACGGTGACCTTCACGGTTGCGGCGATCTGATTTCAACGCTGTGATGAATTGAAAAGGGGAGGGGCTGGCCCCTCCCCTTTTTGTATCCAAGCCGTGCATCATACGCGCTGCGCGAATGAATACCCTACGCGGTCACAATCGCCTGCGCGGGCCCTCTAGAGATGCGCCTCGGAGTTGAACGTTGGTCAGCTTGGTGGAGTGAGTGTGCTAGTAGCGCGCTATGTCGGAATGCATTGGTGGTCGTGAGGCCATTCCCAAAGAGGTTGAAGCGTTCTAGGTTTTCCGCCTATGCAAACGCCGGATTAACGGGGGAGTTTGAACTTGGTCTATCCTTTTGGGGTGCGCTCGCGGGCGCTCATGGCCCTGTGCCTTTTTAGCCTTGCGACAACCTTTCCGAACGCTGCGATGGCGTCGCGGGTATCTCCGATGATTATCGATATGACGCCAACGGGTCGTGCTTCGGTCGGTCGGGTGGAACTGACCAATGACGCAGACCGGGCGATTGCCTACGAAGTGCAGATGATGCGCGGCGATGTATCATTGACCGGCGAGCTGGCGCTGACCCCTGCTGACGAGCAATTCCTTGTGTTTCCGCCACAATCCGTGATCGAAGCCAATTCCCAGCAGGTCTTCCGGATTCAGTATGTCGGTGAAGAAGCGCTGGACGCTTCGCAAATCTACTACCTTGCGATCCGCCAGGTGCCGGTCGCGTTCGATGAGGGTCAAAACCAGGTCCAGGTTGTGGTGAACTACAACGTTCTGGTGAACGTGGTTCCTGACGGAACCAATCCACAGCCTGCGGTGCGCGAGGCGCGATACGTGGAAAGGCCAAAGCAGGCTGACGATGCCGCCGAAAATTCTGCTGACACGCCGCCTGCCGATGCCGGTAGCGAGAATTCACAAACAGTCGCTGAGACCGAACGGGGACTGCTGGTCGATCTCGGGAATGATGGATCGCGTTACTATTTTGCAGGCCGGGCAAACTGGACAATCACTGCTCAAACGGCCGAGGGCGAAGTTTTTGAGCTGAAATTGTCAGGTCGCGAGGTTTCGCAGCATACGGGCGTGGGTGTCGTCGGCCCTGGCAAGACACGGCAATTTTTCATTCCGATCGAACAAACGCTCGTCACCGAGACGATCCGGTTGAACATCGAGCTCTAGCTGAATCCTATGGGGGGGGTGACAAACTATCTGCGCTTGGGCTCGTGCCTTGCTGCCATGTGCCTGGCATCAGCCTCGCACGCGCAGGAGACGGCGCGGAATTCACAGGAGCAGGGTGCTTCTCCCGCGCCTGCGATGGCAGCAAGACAGCGCGCGGTAACATTTACCGTGCCGCTCGTTTCCCAGAGGCGTGCCTATGGCGACGTTCTCATCGAGGTCGGTGCAAACGGCGGTGACGTGCGCGTGCAAACCGAAGATTTGCAGCGAGAACTCGCAGAAATTCTCAACCCTGAGGGCCGTTCAGCCTTGTCGGCAGTGGTTTCGGGCCAGCCATTTGTATCGGCAGAACAGTTGCGCGCTGCCGGTTTCGAGCTTGTATTCAACACAAGCCAACTTGAACTGGTGGTCACCAAAGTGCCGCCGGAATATCGCGAGATACAGACACTGATCCCCGGTCGCGACAGTGGCAACCGGACTGAACTCGAGCGCACGGTGCCTGCCAGCTTCAGCTCGTACCTCAACGTCATTGCCAATGCGGATTATTCGACACGCTTTGGGACCGAAACGCCTGACCTGTTCCTGGCGGGCGCGACCCGCGCCGGAGGTGTCGTTGCTGAATATGATGGCGCATTTACCGACCAGTTCGGAGATTCTTACAGGTTCGTGCGGCGCAGCACACGTCTGGTTTACGATGATCCGGACTCATTCCGGCGCTATTCGGCGGGCGACTTGCGATTGGATACCCTCTCCATTCTCACCATCCCGCAAATTGCAGGGATTGGCGTGGAACGACGGCGCCGCCTGTTCGAACCTGGTTTGTCGGCGCTGCGTTTGAACGGTCGGCAGATCTTTTTGAACAATCGCTCGACTGTCGAGGTCCGGGTCAACGGAGCCGTCGTCGAAAGCTTGCAACTGGATGCCGGGACGTACGACCTTTCGAGCCTGCCGATCCAGCAGGGATCGAACGATATCGAACTGGTGGTGCGTGATTCTTTCGGTCAGGAGCAGGTCATTGCCTATGACTTTTTCTTCGAGAGCCTGCCTCTTGAAGCAGGAGAAGTCGAGTATTCACTCGGGGTCGGCGTGCTATCCGACAATCTGGGGTTTGAACCCAATTACACCGACAATATCGCTCTTTCCGGCCTCTACCGGCGTGCCTTCTCGGAAAATCTGATCGTCGGCGGCGCACTCCAGGTCAGTGAAACGGTACAGGTTGCCGGGGCGAACGTCATATCGGTGCCGCAGTTCATTCCGGGCGTGGTGGAACTCGAAGTCGCAGCTAGCCGCTCGTCCGGTGAAGCTGGTATGGCACTGCGTGCCGGCTACCGGTATTCGGACGGAGGCGGTATTGCAGGCTCGAATGAGGTTGCCTTCAATGTCAGCTACGAGTCCGCCGGTTTCACCAATCTCAACAATCTCTTGCCGATCGACTTCGATCTTCTCTCGTTTACCGCAACCTACACACGCTCTTTCAGCATCGATACGCTCGGAACATTCGGAGCCACCTATTTCACTGGTGGCCCTTTCCCCAATGATTACAGCCTATTTTTCGACTTCAATCATCGTCTCAATGACAGGTTGCGGCTAACTGCCGGGGCGGAATATGGTTTGAAGACCCAAACGCGCAGCGCATTCGGCGTGCGCGTGGGGATCGCGCTGGCGCTCGGCAGGAGCACGCGCGCAGCGGCGGAATATCGCAGCCGGTTCAACAATTTCCGGGCCAATGTCTCCAGAGGGGCCGACAATGACGTTGGTGCGTTCGGTTATGATTTCGGCATTTCGCAATTTGGCGATGATACAAGGGCGGACGCACAACTCGAATATGAAGCGAACCGCTTCAGCGCGCGCGCCGATCTGACCTCGCGTGGCGGCTCCATCGGAGGCATCACCGAAGAACAGCGCGCTCGCATCCAGATCGGGACTTCGATCGCCGTGGCGGGTGGTCAGTTCGGCATTGGCAGGCCTATCAACAGCGCGTTCCTGCTTGCGAAACCCAATTCGGCGATCGACGACCAGAATGTCATCACCGGCCGCAGCCTGAGGACCGGTCAGTACTATGCGCAAAGCGGTCCGTTCGGTTCCGCTCTGCAGGGCGATCTGGCCGCCTACAGCGCGCAAAACGTTCAATACGACGCAGCAGATCCGAATAACAGTTTTGATGTCGGGGACGGCACCGTTCTGGTAGAGCCGCCGTACAAGAGCGGCTATGCGATCATTGTTGGCGACGAAAACTACGTCAGCCTGATCGGAACGCTGATCGATGAAAACGGTCCGGTTGCGGTGTCTGCGGGGGTGATTGTTGATTTGGAGACGGGCGAGCCTCTCGATGGCGCACCTTTCTTCACAAACGCGGCTGGCCGTTTTGGCCTGTTCGGGCTCGCGCCGGGCAAGCGTTACGAAATTCGCCTTACCGGATCGGATCGGACATTCGTGATAGAAATACCGGAAAAAACGAACCCGATCATCCGGATGGGTCCGATCACCTTGCCGTCAAACCCGTAGGAGAGCGCCATGAATCTACGATCTTCAGGATTGGTCGCCGGACTTGCTCTGGTTCTACCCTGCGCGGCATCCGCCCAGACGACGTGTGCACCGGAATTCGTCGAAGCTGCCCAGACTGTATTCGTCCAGGATATCGTTGTCGGCCGGCAGGATCTTACGATAGAACCGTTTCAGGTGAGGATCCGTAATGGCGCACAGGAAAGCGCAAGGTGCAGCGCCACCATTCGGGTTGCTCGCCTGAGTATTTCGCCATCAATCAATCCGCTGCGTTTCACCCTCCAATCTCAAGGTCAGGCACTGGAAATCCTGCCGCGCGAAACTGCGCCGGGTTCGTTTCGTAGTGACTTGAGGATCGCCCAGCTGCCGACAGGACGTAATGGAATCAGCCTGCCGTTTCAGCTTGGCATTCCGACCGGCTGGGGCGCGCAATCGGGGCGGCAGATAGAAGACCTGTTGATCCAACTGGTAGACGATGCGGGCCAGGTGCTCGATAGTTTGCCGCTGACGATCCAGATCATCATACCGCCAGCGGCCGAGGTTCGGGTCGTCGGCGCGACGGGCACAGATCCAGTCGCACGCATTGATCTGGGCGATCTTGATCCCGAGCAGCTTAATGTTTCGGAACGCTTTGGCGTCCGCGTGTGGAGCACTTCGGCCTACACCGTTCGCTTCGAGTCCGAGAACGGGGGCGCGCTGGTTCACTCGGAGGTCCGCGGCCGGATTCCCTACGAATTGTGGATGAATCAGCAGCGTGTAAGTGTTGCGGGCGCCATTGCCGCACAGATCCCGCAGGGAACCAATGCGCTGGGCGATTTTCACCCCCTCCAGGTGCAAGTCAGGCCCTTTAACGCCCGGGCCGGGAATTATTCGGACCGGGTTCAGGTCACCGTAACGGCGAGTTGAGCGTTTCGCCGGGCCTATAATCGCGGATTGTCGAAGCACGTTAGGGTGAATTGCAACCCGAAGCGTTTTGCGCCGCACCAGCTTAGCTGGAAATGCCTTCAGATCGGAATGACGGAGAACGCTATGGCCAGCGGCTGCTTTAGCTGGCTGGCGTCGAGCTTCACGGCAACCCGCGCAAGCCTTTGGCCGCTACGGTTAGCCACGATCGAAAACCCAGAACTGTCGAGGCTTGTCGTTTGTCCACCATATTGTAGCGAAGCGCGCTCGCTGAAGTCGAGTGGCCGATGACTCACCGCAATCTGGAAGCCGGTGCTGGTGTTGCAATATTCCTGAACCGACCCGACGATCTCACCGCTCTCGGCAATTGTGAACGTTTCTGCATTGACGTTGCATATCTCGGGCACGACCAGCCTGATCGAAGTCGACACGGAGGCATCTTTCGCGGCCAGCGAGCTCAGCGGCACGAACGCACCTGTGATGGCTAGCATAGGGATAATGATCGAGCGCAAGGTTCTTCCTCCTCGGAGAAAAACGTCGTACCCTTGGCGAATTAATTTTTGGTCAAACGATCACGATTCAAAAAAACCGATGTTCCTCACATCCGGTCTATCTTGACCACTCAGCCATTGCTGCGAAACAGACGATCTGTTCGATGCCTGCCTTGCTGTCATGTCTGATTTGCGCAGCTGTCCGAGACGGTGAAAACCATCTCTTAGCCAAATGAAAACCGGTAGCGTCGCAATGCCGCAGGATTTTCGGCAGCGTTGTCCAGAGATGCTGACCGTCCCTGCGCAAGCGGCGTAGCGGGCTCGGAGCGCTTCCCCTTCGAGCCTGGACTGTCCGCGATCGCCGGAACGGTTAAAGTCGTCATGACAATGAAAGAGCGATCAGCGATGATGCAAAATCGCCGACATCTCCGTTCCCGCGATCGCGCGGGTGCTGCCGCAACCATCACCTTTTACCCCGACCGGGCATTCACCATCAGACCCGTCCACCGGCTAGGTCCGTTCGACGGACTGCGAGCATCGGACTACGGTCCTTCGATCAATAGCGCGGCTTGGCAGATCTGATGCAGGCTGTTGTTGTGACCTTGCCTGGTCACCCAGCATTCGTTCAACCCCTGCGCCCAAATGCTGCGACATCCGCCAAGCGTCGCTGCCCAAGGTTGATCAGCGTCGACCACCATGCGTGAATTATCGGGATCATGACTCACAAAATCCGCGGCAATGACCAGGCTTTGGCTTGGGTCGGTGGATGGGTCATTTCGGTTATAGTTTTTTTCGAATGTCGCGCATCTGCTGGCCCGACGCCCAGTAGTCAAAGCTGGAAACGTGATGCTGACCGCGAACGCAAAGGTGGGCATCGCCTCGGATACTTTTTGCGCAGAGCGATGCCCACAGACCTCGACCGAGAACGGTTAAGGATAGCGGAGGTCCGCGTAATGTTTTTCCTCTTCAAGTTGTCATGATCCATGGGTTCGTTCATGGTTGGACCTATCTGCAAATTGTCCAGAGAGCGTAATGTAGCATGGAAGCAAATCAGAACGTCCTGTCCGAAACTCTGATCACCCTGACAGGTGACATTGTTGCAGCGCATGTCAGCAATAACGATGTTGCGGTGAGTGATGTGCCCTTGCTAATTACCAAAGTGTACAGCGCACTATCAAACCTTGGCGAAACGCCGGTGGTGGAAGAGCCAAAGCCGGAGCCGGCGGTCGCGATCCGCAATTCGGTGAAGCCTGATTACATTGTATGCCTCGAGGACGGCAAGAAACTGAAGATGCTCAAGCGCTATCTTCGCACCAATTTTGACATGACGCCCGAGGAATACCGGGCGCGGTGGGGGCTGCCAGCTGATTACCCCATGGTTGCACCTGACTATGCTGAAAGGCGCCGCGTATTGGCCAAAATGAACGGTCTTGGCAGGAAGCCGGGCACGCGCATGTCCAAATCAGGCACTGCCGGCAAAACGAAATGATTCAGGGCCTTCAGGACAAAGTAAGACCGAGCCGATCGACACCCAGTTCGGTGAGTTAGGACCCTTCGCGGCATTGGGTGTCAGGGCACAGCCATCAACCCATGACACCATGGAAAATACCGCGGCCAGGGGTGGCAATTGTGTCAGCGCGTTCCTCGCTTCGCTTTCAAAATAGCAGGGCGGGGAGCGCGAATTGGCTGGGGTCCTGGTGATGACGGCGCGGCAAATGCTTGTTTGAATAAAGAGAGTAAGAACAAAGGTGCAGCGTGAGTCTGCCTTTGCTACACTCGCCCGACCATGCGCAGCGACCTTGATCATCTGCCCCCGCAAAAGCAGCGCGAGCTGGAGCGCGTGGTGCAGCTGATCTTCGAGGAGTTCGACGACGCCTTTGCCCTTGCCAAACACGAATGGAAAAAGGCCGGGCGCATCCTCAAGGTCATCCTCTACGGGAGCTATGCGCGCGGCACCTGGGTCGACGAGCCGCACACCGCCAAGGGCTACCGCTCGGACTTCGATCTCCTTATCATCGTGAACGACAAGCGGCTCACTGACCGGGTGAAGTATTGGGTCAAGCTCGATGAGCGGCTGATGCGCGAATATGGCGTAACCGGTACGCTCCAGACGCCGGTCAACTTCATCGTCCACACCCTGCAGGAAGTGAACGACGGGCTTGCCCATGGCCGCTATTTCTTCATGGATGTGAAGGCCGAAGGGGTCGCGGTCTATCAGTCCGACGACACCGAACTGCATACGCCCAAGCCGAAGACGCCGACGCAGGCTCTGGGGATGGCGCAGGAGTATTTCGACGAGTGGTTTCCTCTTGCGATGCAGCGTTTTGAGATCTCGCAGCTGGGCAAGGACCGTGGCTTCCTAAAGCCTGCAGCTTTCGATCTGCATCAGACGACAGAGTTTCTGTACCACTGCGTCCTGCTGGTTACGACGTTCTACACGCCGCACGTTCACAATCTCGGCTTTCTGCGCACTCAGGCAGAGCGCATTGATCCTCGTCTAACCCATGTTTGGCCGCGCGAGAACAAGCGCGATCGCGCGCGGTTCGAGAAGCTCAAGGATGCCTACGTCAAAGCGCGCTATTCGAAGCACTACCGGGTCAGCAAGGATGAGCTTGAATGGCTCGGAGCACAAATTGAAGAGCTCGGCCGCGTTGTGCACGAGGTTTGCACGACGCGGATCGCGAAGCTGAAGGCCGACGCGCTGGCCAGACCCGATCGGCGCTCGTGATCGCAGGGGCGCCGGGTTTGCCATACGTCGTGTCTTAAGCGGGCCTGCTCGTGGACCTTGTCATAAACAACGATGAACCAACCCGATTGTCCCCGGGCGGTTAAGAGGCACGCTACCGGGCGGACATGACAAGCAGCGTTTCCCGGCAAACGCGGCATGCGTTGTGCGGCGCCTCGCGGCCACGCTGGATTTTTTGCCAACTTCTGCGGGACCGCACCACCAGCTTTGCCTGAACCGTATCATCTTTTGGACGGCAGGTGGGCCAGGTCATGTGTCAAAGGGACTCGCCAGAGAATGGTAATCAGGGGGCGTATCCTATTAACTAGGGTCCCTGTGCGGGGAAAAGACGCCTGTAAAGGCGATGTTAGTGTTTGCGGCCCTATGTCGGGCTTAACGGATTGGGTGTTGTCAGCGCGGCAGTTCTTCGCTATAGAGGCGTTTGACGAATTAGGTATCTGGAGAATCGCTATGAAGATGAGCAAGCTTTCGATTGGTCTCGCGTGTGCAGCTCTCGTGGCCGCGCCTGCTATCGCACAGGTTTCCATGAACCCGGCTGTTGCGCCTCTCAGCGGTGATGAGGCCGAACTGGCAGAAGGCAGCGGCATCATTATCGGTGTGATCGCAGCGGCTGCCGTGATCGGCGCAATCGTCATTGCGAGCGACGAAGATGAGCGGGAACTCCCTATCAGCGGTTAAGTTTCTGAATTTTTGGTTGGTCCAAGGAGGGCTCGGGAAGTTTTCTCGGGCCCTTTTTGTGTGCTAGCAGCGCGTTTGGGTGCCTGATCAATCAGATTAGGCCAGGCAATTGAAAATAATAATGGTGGCAGGCATGGCCGCTCTTGGCTCGGGTGAGAAAAGGTCAAGATGAATGACATGGCGCCAAATAGTTTTGACTGTCTGCGCTCTAGCGATCTTTATTATTGCGAATTTGTCGCCAGGCATATTCCAGATTGGCGCTCAAAATGACAAATTGAATCATTTCATGGCGTTTTTTGTACTCACTGCGCTGACTACATTCGCATTCCCCAATCAGAGATTGGTTTTGCTATTTTCCGGCCTATTGGTATTTAATTTTCTCTTAGAGGCATCCCAAGCGGTACTAGCGCTTGGGCGCCAGCCAAGTCTTATGGATATTGTAGCTGGAGCAATTGCGTCTATCGTGGTGCTCGTGGCTGAATACGTGAGGCGATCAAGGTGTTCGGCCTTGGCTGAGGTCGAGCCTAGATCCTGAGCGGGTCATTTCGTTGCACGACGTATCTTTAAGGTCGATTCGCCCACCTAAGAATGGCGGTGACGATCCAAAAGATGATACGGTCTGGGAGCTAGCAAAACGGCAGGGGCGGAACCGGTATTGGGTGATGGCTAACATGCTGGGGCACGTTTCCTCCCAGACGTTAGGATCGAAGAACAGCTGATGATCTCATCGCGCCGCAACAGAGTTCGCGCTGATTGGCTAGTACTGATCCCGGCCCAATCAAAAGCACATTACGCCGCCCTTTCGTCAAAGCTCTGGGGTTTTCGTATTTTCCTTCACCATCCGCTCGGCAGGGGCCTTCTTGGACGGGATTTTTCAAGGAGGTTTAGTTCTTCATCTTCGTTCCTTCGTCACTGCGACGAAGAACTAAACCTCCTTAAATCACGACCTCAAATCTGTGCCATTGGTGCTGACGGGGGACAGCCATCAGAGCCGACTTCTGGCATAGCCCCATTTTCTATTGTCTGCTTTCAAAGGGCCAGCCTTTATCTTGCCCCGAGACCGGTCCCGATCACCCGCAAGGTCTTGAGGGCGATCAGCAAGTCAAGCCATAGCGAGATGTTCTTGATATAGTAGAAATCGAACCGGAGCTTCGCCAAGACGTCGGCGACGTCGGTGACATGCCCTTGGTTGACCTGCGCCCATCCGGAAATTCCGGGACGAACAATGTGGCGATAGGAGTAGAACGGCAGCTCGGCATCATACCATTCCGAAAGCGAACAGGCCTCCGGCCGGGGACCAATGAAGCTCATATCACCACGCAGCACGTTGAAGACCTGGGGCAATTCGTCGATCCTCACCTTGCGCAGGAACCGGCCAATCCGTGTGATCCGGTCATCCTCGCCTTTCGTCATAGCATCTTCGCGCTGTTCGATCTCCCCATGAGTCTTTATACGTTCGCGCATCGTCCGAAATTTAATCATCCGGAACGTATTGCCCCGAAATCCCATGCGTTCCTGAATAAAGAACGCGCTTCCTGGAGAATCGAGCTTTATGAGAAGCGCCAAAATCGCAAAAATCGGAATGCAAAGGGGGATAAGCAACAGCGCAGCCAGGATGTCGATCAGCCGTTTTACCGAGGTGTAAGATACGTTAGGGATGAGCGAGCCGAGCTCGTTTTCGCTGAGGTGGGATATCTTGACCTGACCGGACTGCATTTCGGCAATCTCGCGGAAATGATAAACCGGAACGCCCGCGAGCGCGGCTTTCGCGAAAAGGCGCTCGTAGTTTTCCGAATGGGGATAGTGCAAATCAGCAACGATCACCCAATCGCGCCTACCGGTCTTGATAACATGCTCAAGGTCGCCGGCAGCAGGGGCGGGCAGGTATTGCCCGGTTAGCATAATCTCGTTTGCCCTTCCGCCAGAAACAATGACGTGTGGCTTAACAAGCCGTCGGCCATAGACAGCAAAAAGAAAGCTCGCTGCTACTCCGAACGATGCGCCCATCGAAAAAAAGGAACCCGAATAGGGGATGCGCAAAAGTGCCATCACGGTGAACACACCTGTGACCACAAGAACATTCACCGGCAGGACATAGGAAAGATGTCGTGCATTTGCGTGGTCTTTGAGGCGCGAGAGAATGTACCATGAGAATGAGATGGACACTATCAGCGCAGCTGATGTTTCGAAGAATGCGCCAGCAACGTAGCTGCGACCGAATGCCGCCCAAAGCGTCAAGGCGGGGCCAAACGCTCCTATCAGCAAAAGTGGTAGCTCGAAGCGCTTCAGGAGTTCAGCTTTACGGTGAAGAGGCACCGCAGCAAAGCCGACCGATTCAAGCTTGGAGTTTGATTGCTCAGGTTGGTTCACATCGTTGGTTGTTGACAACGCAGCAGGCTTGGTACTTTTGAGGGCATCCTTCCCAACCGGATCGCCCGGAAAAGCGAAAGCACCAGAACCGATCGCAATTTCCGCCAGGTTCTCGCCATCCTTGCTTGCGCAAGTTGCAGGGGCGACCGTGGACATATTGGTCATTGAAAGACTTTCGACGGCTTCGTGCGACCCGAAGCGACCCGAAGTTGGCTCGCACGCAGATTGACCCTAGTGTGTTGACCCATAAAGTCGAGCAAGACCATTGCCCGGTGGTCGGGCGAAAGACGTTCGACTTGACCTACAAAGCTCGTAAATGCTCCTGCGGTGACCTCGACCATTACGCCCAGCGCTATCTCCGGCTTCAGCATGATCACGTCCCCGCTGCCGCAGGCAGCTTGCAGTTCAGCGATAAGGTCGCTGGGCACAAGGGCTGGACGATCACCGAAGCGGACAAGGCGCGAAATCCCGTAGGTAGAATTCACAAGTGACCACGGCGCTGCAGCTGTCGGATAGGAGACGAACAGGTAGCCGGTGAAGAACGGCCTCATCTGATTCACGAACCGGCCAGATTTAGCAATCGTCCGCTTTTCCATCGGTTGAAATGTTCGGAAGCCTTGGCGCTCAAGGTTGCGCTTGGCGATTTTGTCGCCATTAGGCTTCACTTGCGCAACAAACCAGTTGGCCATGCTTTTTGCCCTTCAGCACCTGTTTCGCGAGGGCCCCCTATGGGATATCACCTAGATTCCGCAAGGACCAAGGCAAACATAGCGGTGATCCGACACGGTTGTGCGGTGCAGCGAGTTTTCGAACCGGCATGATCTCGCATTTGCGGGAGTGAAATGGGCGCAAGTTGGAAATGATTTGCGGAAACGTGTTGCAGCATCTGCATACTGCTGTAATGTTCAAAATTGAACGCAATGCAGATCTCGGTCGCTCTTGCTGAATTACATAGTTCGCGGTATGCAGCGATGCTCGTGCCGTGCGGTAGCCGTGACGCCGTCGAAGGGACATGACAAGTCGAGCTCATCAGCTGCGCGAAGATGCCCGGCTTCGCGCGCTGCGGCTGATTAATGCCAATCCGAATATCACCCAGCGCCAGATGGCCGAGGAACTGGGTATTAGCCTTGGTGCCACCCACTACATGCTTCGTGCGCTTGCTGAGCGCGGCCTGGTGAAGGTCGCGAGGTTCAGCGCTTCCAGCACCAAGCAGGCTTATATTTACGTCATTACGCCCCGGGGCATCGCTGAGAAGGGCGCGATCGCGGCGCGGTTTCTTGTACGCAAACGCGCGGAATATGACGCATTGCGCGTGGAGATCGAAGAGCTGGGCGCGGAGATCGGTGGTTCGCATGTGAGTGATAGCTGATCTGCTTTCATCGAGGCGGTCGATGCCTGATGATCAATTTGCCGGTGCACAATCAAGATATGATAGTTTGAGTTATCGGGGGTTTGGCGGTGGCGATCTTCAGTTCAAATTTGGATTATAGCAAACTGACACATTTCATTGTCGCTGAGCATTTGCTTCTAGCTTTGCAAGACAGTGACGCAAACGTTTTCTGCAGTTCTTACAGAGATTTGCTTTTTCCGATGGGAGCGTCAAACACAAGTAAGCCGCGCCAATCCTTACCAATGTAGAGATTTGAATTGCGGGATGGAATATCAGAAAGCAAATCTGGGTTTACTCGGCTGCTGAGAGTTGAAGTCGATGGCCATTCGCGCACTTCAATCTACGGAAAAATGAGCCAATCCCCGCGCTGAATGGGAAAGCGATACTAATGAAGCCTATGATACGGAAATTGGCAAAGAAATTTGGCCTAGGGATAGTCACTGTGTCCCGATTGAATCAGCTTACGAAACTGGAGGCCGATGCCCCTGCTTTGCTGGACGAAGTGCTGAAATTGCATGGCGCATTGCGAGAAAGCCCGGCCCAACTCAAGCAGGACATTTTTGTTCTGATGCAAACCGGGTTCAAGCGCAGCGGCTTTTTCGTGGAGTTTGGCGCGGCCGACGGTAAGCATTTAAGCAACACGTGGTTGTTAGAAAAAGAATTTGGTTGGACCGGCATCTTAGCTGAACCGGGTCGGGTTTGGCATGAGGGTCTCTTCCGCAATCGATCTGTTAACATCGATACCGATTGCGTTTATTCGTCAACCGGATCGATTGTCGAGTTCAACTTGGCGGATCGGGCTGAATTGTCGACCATTGTATCTTTCGGGACCGACGACCATCATGCCGATACGCGGAAGAATGGAACAATTTACACCGTGCCTACCATCTCATTACACGACCTGCTCGAAAAACACAACGCGCCCAGAGATATCGATTACCTGTCGATCGATACTGAGGGGAGCGAGCTCTCGATCCTTGAGGCTTTCCCGTTCGGTCACTGGCGTATCAAGGTAATTACGGTCGAACACAACTATCTCCCTAGCCGGAACGACATCAAAGCCCTGCTCGAGCGGCACGGCTACCGCCGCCATTTCGAAGGTATTTCCAAATGGGATGATTGGTATGTTTTGGTTAACTAGGGCAAGGAGCAGCCACGCGCGTTCGATCGCGGCGCCAGCACAGCGTTTGAAGACTGTCGCCGTGCGCTAGGAACTGAAGATCGATGAAGCTCCACCTAATCACCTTCGCCACCCCGGACTTCGCGCCTCAGGCCGAAGCGCTTGCTTCAAGTGCTTTAGCCGCTGGGTTCGCGCATGGCACGGTATTCGGTCCGGCGGACTTGGGGGGGTCAGATTTTGCGCAGCGAAATAAGGCGATATTGGAGCAAAAGCGCGGAGGAGGCTACTGGCTCTGGAAGCCGTACCTGATCCGTCGCGCCCTCGAGTCTCTGCAGTCCGACGACGTGGTGCTTTATAGCGACGCAGGTCGAACAGCATATTACCAGTTCGCGGGATATCCAAGAAGCCTCGTTTCGATGGTAAATGGCACCGCCTCCGGTTTTCTGTTGGGCCCATCGGTACCTCACGTTGGCACGATAGGCGCTTGGACTAAGCGCGACTGTCTTACGCTGATGGGTGCCGACACCCACCTGCTGCGGAGCAAGCCGTTGCTGATGACTTGGAGCCTGTGGAGGCCAACCAACGAGGCCTTCAAATTTTTGGACGTGTGGCAAAGCTACGCAGAAGATCCCCGCTGCCTGACGGATATGGAAAATAAAATGGGAAAACCAAATCATCCCGAGTTCAGGGATCATCGGCACGATCAATCGATTATGGCAATTCTGGCCTATAAATCGAACGCTCCATACATCGATCTTTCAAACACGCTGACCCACAGATTGATTACTGCGCGGCCTGGATCCGAGCTTTCGCAAACGTTCTATAAGCGACCGCAAAATGTCGAGGATGTGCTCGGCGGCGCATCGCCACTCATTTTTTTACGGGAATATCTTCGCCTTAGAAGGCTGCGGTGAAGTCGGACCGCTGCGTCCCCAGGCAAGCCAATCGAGCATCTTCATGGAATTTCAAAAAATCATAAGATCCCTCTCGAAAGACCTGTTCTCCCGGAATTCGAAAGATGAGGGAGGCGATAGGTGGGGTCGGGCGCGCCATCGCCAGATTGCGCGCGCTACGCTGGTGGGTATTGTTTCAAGAGTTGCTTCAATCCTCACAGTAATTGTCACCACACCGCTCGCGTACGAGTATCTCGGTGAGGACCGCTTTGGCCTTTGGGCTACCATCACGTCGATCGTCGCATTCTTGAGCTTCGCGGACCTCGGAATCGGCAATGGACTGATGAGCTCGATTGCAACCGCACATGGTGCGAATGATAAAGACCGGGTCCGCGCCTTGGTGAGCTCCGGATACGCCATGCTCTCCCTCGTGGCCGGGTCAATCCTGTTGCTGCTGTGGGCTGCCTATCCGTTCGTGGATTGGGCGACCTTGTTCAACGTCGAGACTGAACTCGCCGCATCAGAAGCAGGACCGGCAACGGCTACGTTTCTCGTCCTGTTCCTTTTGAATATCCCGGCGATGATGATCCAGAGGATACAGCTGGGCCTGCAGCAATCGCACATCTATTCTGCGTGGCAGATCGTTACCGGACTCATAGCGATCGCCGGGACGTACTTAGCAGTAACATTTGAGTGCGGTCTGCCCGTTCTTGTGCTGGCGCTTTCGGGTCCGCCACTGCTTGTCAATCTTTCCAACACGATCGTCTCGTTCTGGAAAAGGCACCGCGATATCCGGCCAACGATCCAATCGATCAGTGTCTCATTGAGCAAACAGATGATGGCGCTGGGCTGGTTTTTCCTGATTCTTCAATCGGCAGGGATGTTCAATAATCAGATTGATAAATTTCTCATTGCACAGGAGTTCGGCGTTGACGCGGTCGCCCCGTATGCGGTCGTAGAACGACTGTTTAACCTCATAATCACGGTCGTTGCAGTCCTCTTGGTCCCGCTCTGGCCAGCCTTTACCGAAGCCCTTGAGCGCGGCGATCTCGCTTGGATTGACAGCGCCTTTAAGAATACGTTCCTGATTTGCCTGGTCTTTACGGTTCCCACGGCCGCGGCATTGATTTTCGCGACACCCTTCATCCTAACTTTATGGATACCGAGCGCGCCTACGCCGGAATTCCTGCTGCTTTGTGGCTTTGCGGCGTGGAAGATCGTTGAAAGCATGACCAGTATCGTGATCACCTATATGAATGGCATGAAGATCCTCAAATTTCAATTAGTCCTGATGCTGCTGACTGTCGCCTTAATCACGCCAATGAAATTCCTCCTAATCCGTACCGCTGGTGTCGCGGGTGCACCATGGAGCATGGCAGTGGGAATGACGGTATGCATCCTCGTTCCCTTTTTCATATTTCGCCGCAAACTCGATGCCGTCACGCTCCCAGGACGAAAGGATGCTGGATTGAAGCGAGAACCTGCAAACGACGCAGTTGGCTTGGGCTAATTTTGCCATCAATTCGCACGCACGGCGCAGTATTAATTTTGACCGCAGGCGAACTTTGTCGGTCGAACGCAATTTGCCATTGATAAGAGGTAAAAAGATAATGTCAGCAACTTCACATTGGCGCGGAATTGGTCAGAACCCGATCGCTCCGTCGGTATGTGCGCACGTTAAGGCACAGTTGGAGGAGTGCTATCGCGGTCCCATTTTGGAACTCGGCCCGTTCTGGGAAGCAATCATGAAGAATAAATCTGTTCTCGACATCGGTGTAGTCGAACATTCGCGTGAGTTCACTGAGCGCGCGGGATGGCGTCACGAGATCTTCAAGGAGCTCGCATCAAGCATCATGGGGGTCGATATCCTCGAAGATGAGGTCGAGTACCTCCGCCAACGCGGTTATGATGTTCAAACTTGCGACGCGACCTCCGAAAACGATTTGGGGAAGTGTTTCGAAACGGTCTACGCCGGAGATGTAATCGAGCATGTCGACAACCCGATTGGCCTGATCTCCTTCGCTCAGCGGCACCTGGCAGATGGCGGTAGTGCGTATATCTCGACTCCTTGCCCTTTCTGGTGGTCGAACATTTGGCTGGCGATCAGGGATGGCACCTATGTCGGCAATGTCGACCATATTCGCTGGGTCACACCGGTAAATGCGCTGGAGATGGCGCACCGCGCCGGTTGCGTTTTGAGCGGATATTACACGGTCGAGACACACGGCCATACCCTGCTGCGGAAGTTCGGAAAGTCCTTGATCACGAAAACGTTCGGGCGAAACGAGTTGTTCACTTGGGCTTACATCTATGAGTTCAAGCAGAAGGTGTAATTCGGTGCATCGACCGGGGATGCCAAGTTCTCGACACGTAATGTTTGTTCATATGTCCTCCACAGGCGGGCACCGCGAGGATTATCAGCGAGTGCTATCGGATGTGTTTGGGCTGGAGTCTTCACTGGGCAATGTTTCGGCGAGGAACTTTGTGGTTCTAGTCCGCGCAAAGGCGCTGCTGTTTGGCTCGCTGGATGACGATGTGCGCGGCTTCGTCCTGATTGCACTCGCGCGAATGCTGACTGGCAAAAGGACAGTCGGGCTGTTTCTGCGTCCGCAATCCTGCTTCGCCCCCCCGGGTTTGCAATCGGCGCTAAAGCGGTCCATCTTTCATTTACTCACCAAATTGCGCTCCGTCTCGGTCTGCACGATCCTGCCGTTCGAGGTCGAACCGAACTATCGAGAGGTGGCGACGTACGGTCTTGCCGACCCCCAATTATGGGATCGCTCGATTTTGCCGTTCCAACCTTCGTCTGAATTTGGCGCGTTGTTGAAAGAGGTAGCCAATGGACGCCGAATCATGGCTTTCATAGGCACTGCCAGTCCTTTCAAGGGTGTGGAACAAATCCTAAAGGTGATGGAGCATCCAGAGTGGGATGACAGCGTATGCGTCGTTTTTGCCGGCCGCATACCGGAGGAGACTGCGCACCTTGTGCACGCTGCACAAGAGCTGGGCGCCGTCGTGTTCCCGCGTTTTATCTCTAACGCGGAGCTCGACGCGTTGTATGGTGTCGCGGACTTCATCTGGGCTGGGTACCAACCCGGCTATGATCAGGCATCCGGCAACTTTGGCAGAGCGATGCAAGCTGGGAAGATCCCAGTTGTAAGGAAAGACACGTTGATTGAACAGCTCGCCCTGCTTAGCAGCTATCCAGTGATTGCGATCGACTTCGACGACCTTCGGGTGGGCATCGCTCGCATACAAGGGCCAATGCCGCGAACTGACGGTGCGCCTGTGGCTCAGATAAGCAAGTGGGAAGCCGAATTCATCGAAACAATGGCTAAATCGTTGTGATATTAATTAGTAAACGTTCCCATTTGGCTGAGCTGGTCATTGCCGCCAGTGTCGTAGGCTATCCTGTTGCCTCTGTGTTGGCCAAGCTGGTTGACATAGACAATCAGTTGGTTTCAATCGTCATACGCGGCTTCGTAGCAGCATGCGCGCTTTTCCTTTTTATCGGACGCATGAGTGCCCGTCCGCGCCTGGCATTAACCCTATTCACGGTTTTCTGGACCGCTTACCTTCTACGGCTTGGCTACACCTTTGGTCTCGTGAACGAGACAGCGTCCAACCCTGCGAGCGATTTCGTCCTCTGGAGCGTAGGTGTGTGCATTATTCCGAGTCTTCCCATCCTTCTTTACAATGGCAAGATAAACTTCGCGAGGACGGGGGGGGTGATCGCGGTCTTAGGTTTGATTGCGATGATTGGGATAATACTACTGGGAGGGACAGCGTTCGAGACAGCACAGGGTGTTATCACCGACCAGAACCGTTGGAATCTCTCCACTATAAATCCGATTTCAATTGGTCACCTTGGCGCCTCACTAGTAATCGTCGGATCAGCTGCGATGCTGTATGGAAAGCCCTCAGGTCCGATGTACATGTTCCACACAGGAATTGTCATTGTTGGAGTGGTGGGCCTGTTTCTGGCGAACTCGCGCGGGCCACTCGTCGCATTGATGATCGTGATGATCCTTTATGGCTTCGCCCAAATTCGCAACCGCCGAACTTGGCGTTACAGCATATTGGTACTCCTCGCTGGTTTAATTCTCGTATACCGAAATGCAGGAATAATTTTCGGGGCGCGCGGTTTGTTTGACAGGTTCGGCAGCCTTTTGACAGGTCAAGATAAGTCCGCACTCGTACGCTATCAACTCTATACAGATGGTTTCGCGCAGTTTCTGAATTCGCCACTCGTAGGCGATGGGGTCGAGGTGCGCACGCTAGCTTACTATCCGCACAACGCTGTTCTGGAAGCATTCATGACGACTGGGATCATCGGGGGGTCTGCGTTCCTAATCTTCACCTTTTTATCTTTGCGAGAATCATTCCGTATTATGAGATATGATAGCGGAATGGCCGTCGTGGCGATGTTGACGATTCAATATATTATCGCGGCTCAATTCTCAGGCGCAATTTACCAATGGGGTGCGATGTGGGTTTTGATGGCGCTTGTTCTGTCATTTCGCCCTTCTCCCAAACTATCGAAAAAGGGCCTAAGCCAGCACCGTCAACAAGCAGGGTGGTTAAACTCCCCGTTCGCGACCTGAGATCAAATTGCATTTGGTCTGCTTTTCCTCATAGAGAAAAAACGTCTTTGCGATATCCCCTTGAAATTTGATTGTGGCGTCAACTGCTTCGTGTTTATGGGATCTGCAACATAATCCTTCGGGTGTAGTCTTCCTCGAATTATGAGCCACCCTAGGAGGCGGCACCAGTGCGCGTACGTGGCGGCTAGCAGGTGCGCAATTCACAGCATTACAAGTTAGGTTTTGGACCAACGTGAATAACTCAGTGCAATCTGCCCCCATCCTCATTTTTGCCTATAATCGGCCTGACAAACTCGAAGGGTTGCTAAGATCTCTGGCGGCCTGTCCTGAGCTGGAAAGTAGCGAGATTTCAATTTACGTTGATGGCCCGAGGGACGACAGTCAACTGGAACGGGTTGCGGTCGTGAAAGGGGTCGCAGAATCCATGGCCCCTGGGCATGCTCGAATTTTCACGCGAACTGAAAACTTCGGCCTCAAACGTTCCATCGTGACTGGGGTCACTGATGCGCTGGAGCGATACGAAAGTGTAATTGTCCTTGAAGACGATTTGGTCGTTTCGCCTCAATTGCTTACTTACTTTAACTCTGCATTGACCGCTTATGCTGATAATGACCGCGTGTCCTCGCTGACGGGCTATATGTTCAACGTACCCACATTAGCGAAACGCGATACTTCGTTCTTCCTACCTTTCCCAAACCCGTGGGGCTGGGCAACTTGGCGTTCGCGTTGGAATTCCTTCATTGCCAACAAAGACCAGAACGCAGTGGAACTGAAATCATGCCAATTCCGTCAAAGTTTCAACGCCTATGGAGTAAGGGACTTCGCATCTATCCTCGAACTTGATCGAGCCGGCCTTGTGAACAGTTGGTTCATCAATTGGTATTTCTCGATATTTAAGCAATCAGGTTTGACGCTGTGGCCGCCTCAACCGCTCGTCGAAAATCAAGGCGTTGGAGGTGGTACGCATGCCTCATCTTTTAACCTCCACCGTTTTCTTCCTCGACCACTCTTATCCGAAGAGTTCCTACCAAAACTACCGGACTTGGTCTCTATCGATTATGCGGCATTAGACCTCATAGCTAATTCGACAGACGTGAAAATTCAGAAACTCGTTTCGCAGGTTGGAGGCTTGAGGAGACGAATTGCAGCCCATTTGCGAGACGCGCCGTGATTAGCTTTTTTATAAAAGTCGTTAAATTTCTTTACCGCAAATACAATAAGCTCTTTGCAATAAGAGCGAATGTGACAGTTGGGCCGCGCTTCAAGGTTGGGCCGCATAGCTACATTCGCGCACCTGACCATATGCATATTGGTCACGACACACACATTGGGCGTAATTTCTTTTTGGCTTGCAACGGGTCGATCGGCAACGGCGTGCTGATTTCGAGCTATGTGGCTATCGTCGGGCGGTATGATCATGACATGGCTGCGCTCGGAGAATACATCAGCGAGGCCCCTTGGATTTACAGCACGAATGCGCGTGACCGGGATATCCGAGATGCAATTGAGATTGGTGACGATGTCTGGATAGGCTTTGGTTGCGTTATCCTTACTGGGATTAAGATCGGCCGGGGCGCAGTTATCGGGGCGGGATCGATAGTGACTAAGGATGTTTCACCGTACAGTATAGTGGCAGGCAATCCCGCAATCGTGCGCGGCTCTCGGTTTAATGAGCATGATATCGAAGAACACGAAAAGCTTCTAGCGATGCGAGGCATTCGAAGCCGGCACAAAAGTTGATACTGATCCATCGATCCTGGCCGTGATACAGCTCTAAGGTGTAGTGTCTTCTTCAAATCTGAGCGAATTTCGCAGATATGTATTAGTCGCGTTGGATGGGGTTGATCGCGCGTTTATTAAGGAAAGATAATGACAGCTTTTGCGCCGTTCAATTACTCTCGGGTCGAAGATTTCTTCGCGCCATTCGAGGATGCCAAGACATTCGCGACGCTAATGCTGCTTTCCGACTGTCCGGTGGACCGTGAGCAGGCAATCGGCGCGAATTTTCTGGGTTTTAGCATCCCTATCGCTTTCGCCGAGGCGCACCTTGCCTCACTGGCCGCGAACAGAGGGTCGATTGCGAGGTCGTGGTGCGAAGCCCGTGGCCGGAAAACGCTTAGTCAGTTCGATCCTGCACGATCCCTGTGCGGGACTATGCGCAATTCCCCTTCGTCGTAGCCTAGTGGGGCTTGCGATGAAAATTTCGGTCGTCACCGCGGTGCTAAACCGCGCCGAAACGATCCGCGACACCATCGACAGCGTGCGCGCACAAAACCACGACAATGTCGAACACGTCATTCAGGATGGCGGTTCGCGCGACGGAACCCTAGAGATCGTGCGCGCAGCCGCTGATGCATCCGCCGTCATCGTCTCCGAGAAAGACGAAGGCATTTATGACGGGATCAATCGCGGCATCGCGCGCGCAACCGGCGATGTGATCGGCCTGATGCATTCGGACGATTTCTTCGCCAGCAACGCCGTGCTGGCCAAGGTCGCTGACGCGTTTGCTGACCCATCAATTCGAGGAGTTTATGGCGACCTGCAATACATCGCAGCTGACAATCCCGCGCGCGTGGTGCGCCACTGGCGCTCGGGTGAATTCAACCTCGCAAAGCTCAGGCAGGGATGGATGCCGCCGCACCCCACGCTTTATTTGCGGCGCGAGGTGTTCGACGAGCATGGGTTGTATGACACTTCCTTCAGCATCGCAGCGGATTACGATGCGATGCTGCGCTATCTCGCGCCCGGCAAGATCAAGTTGGCCTATATTCCCGAAGTGCTAGTCAAAATGCGCCTTGGCGGCGAGAGCAACCGCTCGCTTGGCCGAATCCTGCTGAAAAGCCGCGAAGATCTACGCGCGCTCCGCCGGAACGGCGTTGGAGGAATTAGCACCCTTGCTGCCAAAAACCTGAGCAAGCTCGGGCAATTCATCATGAAAGACGATCAATCAATATGACCAAACGCGCGCTTATTACCGGGATCACGGGGCAGGACGGTTCGTACCTTGCCGAGTTCCTGCTTGAAAAGGGCTACGAGGTCCACGGGATCAAACGCCGTGCTTCATCCTTTAACACGCAGCGGATCGATCACATTTACCAGGATCCTCACGAGCCAAATCCGAAGTTGCAACTGCACTATGGTGATTTGAGTGACACCTCTAACCTCACCCGTATTGTTAGCGAGGTGCAGCCAGACGAAATCTACAATCTTGCAGCGCAGTCGCATGTTGCAGTGAGCTTCGAGTCACCGGAGTATACCGCTGATGTCGATGGACTTGGCACCTTGCGCCTGCTTGAAGCGATCCGCTTCCTTGATCTCAATAAGAAGGCGCGATTCTATCAAGCATCAACCTCTGAACTTTACGGGCTCGTTCAGGAGACCCCCCAGAAAGAAACAACGCCGTTTTATCCGCGATCGCCTTATGCTGTGGCCAAGCTCTATTCGTACTGGATTACGGTAAACTACCGCGAAGCCTATGGGCTTTATGCTTGCAACGGGATCCTCTTCAACCATGAAAGCCCGCGCCGCGGGGAGACCTTCGTGACCCGCAAGATCACCCGCGGGCTTGCCAATATCGCGCAGGGACTTGAGCAATGCCTATTCATGGGCAACATCGATTCCTTGCGTGATTGGGGGCACGCGCGTGACTATGTCCGCATGCAGTGGATGATGTTGCAGCAGGATAACGCGGAAGATTTTGTGATTGCGACGGGGCAGCAATATTCGGTCCGTGAGTTTATTCGCTGGTCGGCTGAGGAACTCGGCGTCGCAGTCGAATTTTCAGGGGAAGGAACGAACGAAATTGCTACGGTCGCTGGGATCGTTGGCGATAATGCGCCCGCGCTGAAGGTCGGCGATGTCGTCATGCGGATTGACCCCCGGTACTTTCGTCCGGCGGAAGTCGAGACATTGCTGGGCGATCCCACCAAAGCGCGCGAGAAGCTGGGCTGGGAACCGGTCATTACTGCCCGAGAGATGTGCGCCGAAATGGTTGCAGCCGACCTCGAGGAAGCCCAGCGCCACGCCTTCCTGAAGGCTAACGGGTTCAAATTGCCCGTTAGCATCGAGAACTGAGGGAGTTGCCGTGAAGATCTATGTAGCCGGGCATCGCGGCATGGTTGGTAGCGCGATCCTGCGCCATCTCGAGGTACGTCAAGCCGCCGGCGAGCAGATCGATCTCGTCACGCGCACGCATGCCGACGTCGATCTGACCAATCAGGCGGTTGTTTGCGATTTCCTTCAGGCAGAGCGTCCCGATGCCGTGATCCTCGCGGCAGCCAAGGTTGGCGGGATTCATGCCAACAACACCTATCCAGCCGACTTCATCTACGAGAACCTGATGATGGAGGCGAATGTCATCCATCAATCTTTCAAGGCTGGCGTCGACAAGCTACTTTTTCTTGGCTCGTCCTGCATCTATCCCAAAGAAGCGCCGCAACCGATGGCGGAAGAAGCGCTTTTGACCGGACTGCTGGAGTCCACCAACGAGCCCTATGCCATCGCCAAGATCGCAGGCATCAAACTGTGCGAGAGCTATAATCGCCAGCATGGCACGGACTACCGCTCAGTCATGCCAACCAATTTATATGGGCCAGGCGATAATTTCCATCCCGAGAACAGCCACGTGCTTCCGGCCCTCATCCGCCGCTTCCACGAAGCCACGCAGGAAGAATGCGGCGAAGTGATCATCTGGGGTACGGGCGCACCGCGTCGCGAATTCCTCCACGTCGATGACATGGCGGCGGCCTCGCTGTTTGTGCTCGACCTTCCGCGTCATCAGTACGAGGCCAATACGCAGCCGATGCTCAGCCACATCAATGTCGGTTGCGGTGAAGACATCTCGATCCTCGAACTGGCGCAGCTTGTAGCTCGCGTAACGGGCTTTGAAGGTGAGATCGTCACCGATTCATCAAAGCCTGATGGTACTAAGCGCAAACTCATGGATGTCAGCCGACTGAAGAATATGGGGTGGGCTCCGACAATCGCTCTCGAGCACGGCATTGAGGAGACGTATCGCTGGTTCCTCGAGAATGTCGAGAAGGCACGTCTGTAAGCCAGCTATCCCAAGCTAGTCTGTATTCATGCCCGGACGTTCAGCTCGGTCTTTTCCAGATAACGGGTCAGTACGTTTATTGACTTCCAACCGCCCGCCGGCATGATCGCTGCTGTATCAAAACCGCTCTTCGATAAATCGTAAGCGCTGTTTTCAACCCACGTGAGCGCGGGGCAGGAGCTCGTCGACGCGCGAAGCCGGATGGCCATTGGCTAGACTGGTGAGCGTCGCGGTCAGCCAAGTGTGCGGGTTGATGCCGGTGAGTTTGCAGTTCGTATCCATTCGGTGAGACGCGCGGGCGGATTGGATTTTATGCTGCTATGGCGGCGTTTTGAGCGGACCAGTTCCATGGCAGGAGCTGGTCGAGCTTGCTGACCTGGCAATCAGCGATCCGGGACAGCACATCGGCGAGCCATGCCTGCGGATCGACATCGTTGAGCTTGGCGGTCTGGATCAGTATGTAGATGATGGCGGCGCGCTGGCCTCCGCGATCGGAGCCGCAGAACAGCCACGCCTTGCGGCCGAGCGGGATGCAGCGAAGGGTGCGCTCGGCGGCGTTATTGCTGAGGCAGACCCGGCCATCGTCGAGGAAGCGGGTGAACGCGTCCCAGCGTCTGAGCATGTAGAAGCAGGCCTTGGTGAGGTCATGGCCGCGCGAGAGCTTGCCGACCTGCTCGGTGAGCCAGGTGTGGAGCTCTGCCATCAGCGGCGCGCTGAGTTCTTGCCGAACCGCGAGCCGCTCGGTGGGGCTCTTGCCATTGATGGCGCGCTCGATGTCGAACAGGGCGTCGAGGTGTTGCACGGCTTCGAGCGCGTTCGGATAGATCATGGCGCTGCGCTGGCCGCGGCTCTTCTTGCGGGGAGCTTACGACATCGGCAAGCTCGAAGAACTTGCGGCGCGCATGGGCAAAGCAGCCAGCCTCGAGCACGGGACCAGGGTCGCGGCTTTCGCGATAGAGCTCGTTGTATCCGCCAAAGGCATCGGCTTGCAGTATCCCGGACCACGCCGCGAGATGGGCCTGCGGGTGCTCGCCGCGTCGGTCGCGCGAGTAGTGGAACAGGGCAGCTGGTGGATCAGATCCGGCGAAGGGGCGATCATCGCGCACGTATCTGCGATGGATCCAATGCATGCCTGCGAGCGACGGCCGCAACCCTCTCGCCGCCGGGCCAGCACTGCGCCACAATCGACGCCTTCTGCGCGTCGGACCAGTCGCGGCGCTTGCCAGCGCCAGTGAATACCTCGAACCGCCGAGCGCCATTGCTCACAGGATCATCACCAGAGATTATCATAGGAGCAGCGCCTCACCCAACATCAGGGCGCAGAAACTCGGCGCTTCACATCAGCCGCGCAAGGTGGGCTCAGGACATCGCTTACTGACCAGCGCGCCGCCTAGCTCCAACTCGATCGCGCTGGCTCTGGAGCTTCTGCGTTGCGATGCCCGCTTGCTCGCCACAGTCGGCGGCGATGGCTCTTGCTCCTCAAGGACCGCTGGCACGAACATAGGTGCCGCGCGAGGTGCGACTGGCAGCGCGATACCGCGCTCCTCCATCTCCTTGCGCAGCAGGCGGCGCCAAGTGAAGAGCTGGGATACCGACATGCCATGGCGGCGCGCCACCGCGCTCACACTCTCCGTGCCCGAATAGCTCTCCGCGACGATCGAGGCCTTCACCTCCAGCGGCCAGTCCCGACGCTTGCTGACACCGGTGAAAACCTCGAAGCGCCGCACACCGCTGATACCAGCATCATCACATGACATCGTCATAGCACCAGCGCCCCTCAACAATCAGGGCGCGGAAACTCGGCGCTTCACGTCACCCGCGCAAGGTGGGGCCGAGACATCGCTTACGATAAATGTTGAGCAGCGCCAACCTGCATCGAGTGTTTGCTGAACGACGCAACTTGGTCCGCCCGCGGGCCGGAGCGACGCGCCGCCTCCTTAATCACGCGTCGCGTTGTCGTCGTCTCAAGACGGCTATCAATCACCTTGCCTTGGTAGATCGGGCAGAACAGCCATTCGATCTTGGAGCTTCGGTAAGCCAGCCATTGTTTGAGTAAATCAGCGGTCCGTTTCGACGTGAACGCGATCCGTCCCTGGGACCAAATGCCCTATAAGGCGCATTTCGGGCCTTCGCGCTAAGCGAGCCAAAGGTCACATTTCGGCAAGAAGCACGTTTGGATCTGTGAAAGCAGTGGCTGCCAGAGGTCTTCCCCCACCAGACCATATGACCTAGTCCGTCCGCCACAAGTGTCGCCCAAGGGGGTTTTAAATTGAGCAGTTTTAAACAGATTCCTCGTCCGGGATCCTACCCTTCTACCTCGCGTCCGAGGGCGCTTGACCTTCGGACCCAGTGGCTGTGGATTGGAGTTTTCATGCTGGCGCTCGCATTGTTAGGCGGCAGTTCGCGGCCCGATCCAATACAGAATGCGCTGCTGCGGCCAGTGTGTGCACTATTGCTGATCCCCGCGCTCGGCAACTTGAAGCACGCCTATCTGGTGGGCTTCAAGGTGCCTCTGGCACTTCTTGGGCTGACACTGCTATGGATGATCATTCAACTTGTGCCGCTGCCCCCGAGCCTGTGGCAGGCGCTCCCGGACCGCTCCATAATCGCCCAGATTGATCGGCTTTCCGACTTTGTTCGCATTTGGAGACCGATCTCCCTCACCCCGTTCCGGGGGCTCGATACCCTGTTCGGTCTGATTATCCCATTCGCCGCCTTGCTTCTTGCTCTGACGCTGAAAATTCCAGCCCGAACTTTACTCTTCGCCATTGTGGCGATCGGGCTCGCCGATGCCGCATTGGGGGTGCTCCAAGTGATCGGAGGGACGGGCAGCGTTTTCTATTTGTATGCGATCACAAGCCTTGGGGCGCCGGCAGGCATCTTCGCCAACGAGAACCACTCAGCGGTTTTTTCAGCAATCGTCCTTTTGATCATAACCAGACTGGCGCTCGAAAGCCGTGGCCATGCTGACCCGGCCTGGGTCCGGCTGGCCTTTGCACCTGCATTCCTGTTCATTCTGTTAGCGGTGCTGATCACGGGTTCGCGTGCTGGCTCTACCGCAACTTTTTTTGCCCTTGTTGCTGCGCTTCTCATGACATGGCTACATTCAAAAGTGGTCGACACGCAATTGGTCAAGGACCTTCGGCAATCACGATCGCGCGCGCGAAGAAACGCGGTCTTTGCCGCCTTTGCTGCAGCGATTGTGGCGGTAGCTCTGGCATTCGTTTGGCTGCAACGCGTCCCGGCATTTGAAGAAATGGTCAGCCGCAACTCATTCGATGATTTGCGCTGGCAGCTTTGGCCGGTCCTGAAAGTCATGGCATCCCAACATTGGATGGTGGGTACCGGGTTCGGGTCATTTGACGCCGTTTACCGGATTTACGAGCCGACCGCGTTGTTGTTGCCGCGCTATGTCAATCATGCCCACAACGACTGGGCGCAACTGCTAATCGAGGGCGGACTGCCGGCAGCCATATTGCTGACCGCTTTTTTAATCTGGATCGGCACGCTCTTGTGGAGATTGAAGGAGCAACCTGCTCCGCCGGTGGGCAGGATTCCCTTCTGGATTTCATGCATCGCAATCATCGCGGCAGCTTCGATTGTGGACTACCCGTTGAGGACGCCGATCTTTCAGACTTTAATCATGTGGCTGCTGGTCTGCCTCGTTTCGGACGCAAGAGGCAAAAGCGAGGCAAAGCGGTTGATCTGAGCCTACCTGAAGGCAGGGAAAGCGCTTGGCGTGCCGCCGAAATGGGCTATTGGGAGGCGGCGGAGACGAAGGGCGTTATGGTTAGACTTGGACGAGTATCTATTCTGATGGCTGCAGTGTCGCTTGCCGCTGCGTGCGCGACGGACCGGCCGATCGGCGCATCGCAAGATGTGACGCTGACTACGTTGGAGGAGCTCCCGTCACCCCGTGGCGACCTATCTTATGTGATCGGTCCACAAGTCAAACTGGCTGTCGAGGTGGTGGGCGCCGAGACGCTAAGCGGGGTCTATCTGACCGATATTGACGGACAGCTTGCATTCCCTCTGATTGGCTTGCTTCAACTCGATGGTCGGACGCCAAGTGAGGCTTCACAGCTTATCGCAGATGGCTTGCGGGGGCGGTATCTCCTCGATCCTCAGGTCCGCGTAATTCCCGAAGATTTTCCTGTACCGTCCGTGTCGGTGGGCGGACAGGTCAAGAGGCCCGGGACTTATCCTGCTGTGGGCAGGCAAACCCTGCTCCGCGTGGTCAATCAGGCTGAAGGGCTGGCACCCTTCGCGGCTGAGGACGATGTGCTCGTGCTGCGTACGGTCGACAACCGGCGGTACATCGGGGTCTATAATCTGAAGGCGATCGAGCGAGGGAACTATCCGGACCCACAGATTTATCCGAATGACATCGTGATGGTCGGCGATTCCCCGCAGCGCCGTCTTCTTGATGATCTGTTCAAGCTACTTCCGCCGCTCCTCACCAGTGCCACAATTTTCGTCACGCGGTAATCCAACAATATGATCGATCAATCTCAGCGCTTGGGTGACCAGGCTGTCATCAATCAAAGTGTCATCAATGAAGATGACGGATTTACGCTGGATCTCGAGCGGTACTGGATCGAGGCGCGTGCCTTGCGCCTCTGGCTGGCAGGTCTTGTTGTCGCTGCGCTGTTGCTGGGACTGATCGCGACCTTGCTGGCAACAGAACTTTTCAGCTCGTCTGCGCGGGTCGAGATTTCGCAGATTTCGGCAAATGTCACGGACATTGATCCTATCGAGAGCGAGTCGCGCATTTCCGAGCTTCAATACCTCAACACCCAGTACGAATTGCTCGAATCCCGGTTCATGGCGGAGCGCGTAGCAAAAGCCGGGAATTTGCTGCGCGATGAGCAATTTGTAGAAGCCTATTCTCTCGACCAGCTGGACGAGCTTACGTCACGAGACATCGAGAAAATTCTTCTCGAGAACGTGACAATAAGTCCGATCGTGCAATCCAGTCTCGTTGATGTGTCTTTCGCGAGCCCGTCGCCTGCTGTGTCAGCGAAGATTACTAATCTTTGGGCCGATGAATTCATCGCTGCAAACTACGAGAAGCGCTTTGGCGCTAACATCGAAGCGCGGGATTTTTTGAATCAACAGATTCAGGAATTGCGGGAGAGGCTCTCAATTTCCGAAAAGCAATTGGTTGATTACGCCAATGCCAACGAGATCCTTGTTCTCGAAGCCGGCGGCGAGCAGCAAGGCTCTGAAACCGCCGCGCAGACGCTGATCGCGACGGATCTTACGGCCCTGAATGTTGCATTGGCGCAAGCGGTGACAGAGCGTATCGCTGCGCAAGCGGCATTGCAGTCAGGCGGCTTTCCCGCGCAAGATCCACGCAATTCGCTTCGGACAGACTTGGCAAAGGCCGAGGCGCAGGTTGCCAGTTTGCGATCGACCTTTGGCTCGAGCTTTCCGCCTCTCCTTGAAAAGGAAGCGGAGGTTGCATCACTCAAAAGGTCGCTTTCCGGTGAATCGACAGCAGCCTTCCGGTCAGCCACAGCCCGCGAGCAAGAGCTTCGCAGAAAGCTGGAGGAAGCGAAGTCCCGCTTTCTTGGCCAGCAGGACCTGGGTATTCAATACGGCATCCTCAAACGCGAAGTTGACACCAATCGGCAGCTTTACGACGCCTTGCTCCAGCGCCTGAAGAACTTGGAGGCATCGGGCGCAGGGCAGAATAACATCAAGCTCATTGACGGGGCCGAGGTGCCGCTCGTGCCGTACTCTCCGTCTTTGGTCCAGAATATGTTGATCGCTCTGATTGCGGGTCTTCTGGTCGCAGTCGCTTTCGTGTATGTCCGCGTGACATTGAGCCAGACAGTCAAGGATCCTCAAGATGTCACAAGACGTCTCGGCCTGCCTGTGCTCGGCCTTGTCCCGACATCCAACTCCGAAGACATTCGCGAGGATGTTCTTATGCGCTCTTCGGAGCTGAGCGAAGCGTATAAGTCGGCCCGCACAAACCTGACGTTCCTCACCCCGGACGGCGCCCCCAAGATTCTGATGCTTACATCGTCGGTGCCAGGCGAAGGCAAAAGCGTGTCTTCTCTGGCGCTAGCGACAAGCTTCGTGCAGCTTGGCAAGCGCACCCTCCTTATCGACGCCGATCTTCGCAACTCGCGAATGCAGGCTCTTGTTGGCAGCGAGGCCATCAAAAATGGCGGGCTTGCGGCACTGTTGACCAATCAGGCCGCCACGCTTGGCGGCCAGGTGTCAACCATAGAGGGCTTCGGGATCGATTTCCTTGCGCACGGCTACACGCCGCCGAACCCGGTCGAACTGCTGGCCAGCAACAGATTCCGGGATTTGTTGACGACCGCGCGCTCACAGTATGATCAGATCATAATCGACAGCGCACCCATGCTCTCCTTGGCAGATGCTGTAGAACTGGCTCGGTTAGTTGACGGTGTGATCTACGTGGTCGAGGCGGATCGCGTCAAAGTCCGGATGATCGAGAATGCGGTCAATCGTCTGCGGCGTACCGGGGCACAGGTCTACGGCGCAATCGTCACTAAGCTCGATGCGAAGAATGCAGGGTACGGATACGGTTATGGATACGGCTATGGCTACGGCTATGGCAGTAACCACGACGCACCCGAGACCATGGATGCCCGTTAGAATTTACGGAGGCTGAGCCATTGCCATGATACGAAACTGGCAAAAGCTGGGTCTTGCCAGTCTGTTGGCTGTCCCACTTGCCGCCGTATCGGGCGCGCATGCTCTGAGTAGCGCAAGCGTGCGGAATGCTCCTGATCTCGCGATCGCACTTTTCCCCCTCAACGGCCTCGCCAAAGAAAAGATCGCCTATCAGATGGTGGCTGGGAATGTGCGACTGCCGGGTGGGGCGTCCGGGAGCGATGAGGGTCCCGCCGTGAGTGGGGAAGCCAATCAAACCCAAAGATATGAGGTTGGTGCCGCGGAACTCGCCCGCTTTGCAACAGAGGCGTCAGAGGCCGCCAGGGATGCGCTTCGCCTCGAGCCGCTGTCACCGCGAGCCCACACGATCCTAGCGCTTTCACTCAATGATCCGGAACGCCGGCGCACGATGGTTGCGCTCAGTTCGAGGCTGAACCGCCGAGACCTGCCACTGCAAGGCCTGGTCTTGGAGCAAAAGCTCGCCAGCAACGACTATGAAGGTTCGATGGAAACTCTCGACCAGATCCTCCGGGTTCACCCTGAACGGCAGGCCGAATTTTTCCCGCTGCTGGTTGCTGCATTAGCGCAAGACGCAACGGTTCCCTCGTTCACCGAGTTACTTTCAAAGCCCTTGCCATGGCGGGACGCATTTTTGCTATCAGCCGTAAAAACCCAAACCGTGCAGGCGAACCTCGCCGCGGTCAGGGCTCGGATTGATATCGATAACACTGCGTTCGACAAGCACTTGATCGCCGGGCTGGCAAATTCAGGCAACATAGAAGATGCCGAACGCATTTATCGCCGCGTTTCCGGTTCAGCGCCAACTGGTTCTTCACCCTGGGCGTCAGACTACCCCCCGTTCGATTGGGAGCTCGCGAACAGGGCGGGCTTCAGAGCGCAACGTAGTCTTGGCGAGGAAGAGCTGGAGATCGATGTCGCGCCTGGCAATGGCGGCGTGATTGCCTCACGATTGATAATGGCGGTTCAGCAGCCTTTTTTCCTGCGTCTTTCCCATAACATCGAATCGGCCTCCCAGCGCGAAGATGTCAAGGTCAGCTTGCGGTGCTGGGGACAGACCGCCGCTTTCTTTGAGCGATCATTGACCGACGCTGACAGTCTCTTCCGTGTAAGTGATACGCCTCCTTGTCCGTATTTTGTGCTGTCGCTTTCCGCGCGCTCATGGACTGGTGCGCAGCCCATTGCGGGCGCCATACGCTCGGTCACACTATCGACCCGGTAACTGCTGGCCTCCAAACCACGTTTTCTAATTTAGGTGCAAACACCGTGACGGCGAGCTGAACCGCCCCGGGATACCGGAGGCTCCAACTCTTGAGTAGATGGAGTCCTTATGAGCAAGATAACGAACAAGTTTTCGCCGGAGGTTCGCGCCCATGCGATGCGGATGATATTGGATCACGAGAGCGATTATCCGTCCCGCTGGCCGGCGGTGGTGTCGGTTGCCGACAAAATTGGCTGCGCCCCTCAGACGCTTCACGGTTGGGTGAAGAAGGCAGAGGTCGACAGCGGTAAGCGCGCTGGCGTGCCAAGCGATACGGCCGACAAGCTTAAGGCGCTGGAACGCGAGAACCGCGAGTTGCGCCAAGCCAACGAGATATTGCGCAAGGCATCGGCATATTTTGCGCAGGCTCAGCGAGCCTAACCTCTCTTGCGCCCATTCGAGCGATGTTCGCGTTTATCGATGATAACCGCGAGCTTCATGGGGTCGAGCCGATCTGCAAGGTCTTGCCGATCGCCCCTTCCACTTACCGCAAGCATGTCGCGCAGCGGCGGGATCCATTGCGCCTATCGGCGCGGGCGAGACGCGACCTGGCGCTCAAGCCCAAGATCGCGCGCGTGTTCGCCGAGAACTTCGCTGTTTACGGCGTGCGCAAGGTCTGGCGGCAAATGAGGCGTGAAGGGTTCGCCATCGCCCGCTGCACTGCTGAACGGCTAAGGCCTTCGAGCAGGCGCTCGACATACGCGCCCATGATGTCGCGCGTGGTCACTTCGCCCACACCGCTGGCGAACGCCCCGTCTGCTGCCAGTTTCCCGAGCTTCTGGATATCGGCGCCGAAGAACGGGCACCCCAGAAATACCATCTTGAAGCCATTGTAATTGGGGGGATTGTGGCTGCCAGTTATCTGAATGCCGCCATGCACCTCTTCACCTGAGGCTTCGGCGTAATACAGCATGGGGGTCGCGCTCATGCCGATCCGCACCACATCGCAGCCGCTGGCAGTCAGCCCTTCGACCAGCGCGTGTTCAAGCATCGGCGAACTCACCCGCCCGTCATAGCCCACAGCCACCGTCCGCCCGCCCGCTTCGCGTAACAATGTGCCGAACGCCCGGCCAATCGCCCGCGCATCATCCGCGACCAGTGTTTCGCCGATGCTCCCGCGAATGTCGTACTCGCGCAGTACGGTGGGATGAAAATGGTGTTGCATGGTCGCGCAAGGTCTCAATTCTGGCTGGCGGCAGTGGTTCGGATCGGGCGTCCTATAGGATGTCGGCCCTAACAAAGATATCGGGTAACGCATCATGCCCCGGGGCCCGCATCAACGTTTATGGCAGAGAGCTTTTGGGTGAGGCGCTATCCCCGCAGAAAGTGATGAGCGGGCTAGAAATCCCCCCGCATTAGACTGAAGCTGCGTTGTCCGAGGATATTACCGGTTGTAGCCATTAGGCGGGCATTGAGCCCCGCAGCGCCGCAAAGCAATTATCGATCGACCGCATGTGCCATAAGCCCGTCACCAGTCAAAGTGCTTGGCGTGCCAACAGGAACTCGCGGTCCTCTCGCACAAAGGAGGTCAAATCGCGGAAATCTTGTCGAACAGGCTGTCACGCGTTACGCTATCCATCGCGTCCTTTTGTCGCACTACTTTACATCCGGCTCAGCGAAATCGTTTCGCCCCGACGTAGCCCCGCTGGCGTTAAGGCCTCAAGCTCATGAAATCGATTGCAAACCACATATTCATCGGGGCAAGACCGAAGCTTTGGGCAAATTAATTTGCCCCCGTCGGATTTTCAAAGAGGCTGATAATATTAACACTATTCCTGAACGCTATTCAGATTGTTGCCATAAGATACTAGGCTGTGTTGACAAAAGACTTCAGCCATAGGCGAGTGGCGGCGAGGTTGAGGAAGCTTTCGAAGGATAGGATAGTCTTGTCGTAGCGGGTGGCGATACGGCGCTGTTGCTTGAGCTTGCCGAACATGCGCTCAACGCGGTTGCGGTCACGGTAGCGGCGATAGTCGGGATGCTCTGGCACCTTTCGGTTTGAACGGGGCG
>Ga0210011_1000391_pt1 | contig 48891 bp, 57 predicted proteins | sample CryGeymeta201502_FD_183972 | JGI IMG/M metagenome (GOLD analysis project Ga0210011, IMG submission 183972) | Groundwater microbial communities from Crystal Geyser aquifers in Utah, USA - Crystal Geyser metaG 2015-02 (SPAdes) (version 2) | ecosystem: Environmental > Aquatic > Deep subsurface >...
TTGTCCAGCCCGTCGGGGATGAGTACAAAATGGCCTGGTAGCTCAGTCGGTAGAGCAGAGGATTGAAAATCCTTGTGTCGGTGGTTCGATTCCGCCCCAGGCCACCAAATATAAAGCCGCTAATCAACAGGTTAGCGGCTTTTTCTTTCCTTTTTATTCCTCGAATTACCCATCAATTCCGGCATCTTCCTAAAAAAAGTGTCTCAAAAGTGTCTCAAGAACGTGTCTCAGGTGACTTCGGCGGTTTTCGCGGGGAAGATAAAGGAAGATTCTGAAATCAAGCTAAAACCAAGTCTCATTCAGAAATTTAGTGGATATCTAACTTAGGTTAAATTCTTTCTGGGATTATTGATCGAGATTCCCAAAGAGCAAAACCCAGTTTCGCATCCCAGGGCTCTCGCTGGCTCCTTCCATCCGATCCTCAACACTCAAACCCAAAAAATCCCAAAATCCCACCTCTGCCCCCAAATTTCCCCATCAGTTTTACTTGCAAAAACTTTTCAAAAACGGTTATTTCAACGCCCAATAGCGGCGGGCGCCTCAGCGATATTTGCACGAGCTAAAATTGTGTAACTATATGACAAGGAAGAAAAAAAAAGCACCAAAAACTTTACAAGAAAGAAAATGTATGAATAATCGGAACTGAATTTGCTCTTTCGGGGGCTTTTTTAGGAAGTAGTAAAAGATGAAGTTATCCGATCAACCATTTATTAATGAATTTCAGGCAGCACGCTTTCATTTCGCCCATCAACTGGTCACCCAAACTTTTGGGGACTCAGCTTTTCTAACTCCAGTGGAATTTGGAAAGAATGTACTGGGTTGGAGTGAGAGCACCATCTATAAATACACTGCTCAGATTGCTGGTCGGCGTTTTCCAGTTGCGTTGAGAAAAGTTGGAGGCAACCAAATGGTCTCCGCTTTGGATTACTTAGAGTTCCTATTGCAATCCAACTGTCTGCCAGCCCCGGCCTCAGCCGGGGCGGGCACACCTCAACCAAAGAAACGCGGCCGCCGCAGTAATGAAGAACGCGCCAGGCTTGCTGCCGAGCAGCAGCAGTCTGCTGTTTCAAAAAACCACTAATTAAAAACCAGCTTCGCCTGAAAGCCATACACCACAAGGCTTTCAAGGCAGGTATGCCCGCGCACGCCTGCTATCAAAGGGTTTTAGAGGTGCGGTGTTTACAAACCCTTAATTTACAAGGCATGCAGAGCGACAAAAGCGCGCAAGCCTTGTGGCGAAAGGGTTTCAGAGGGGAGCGCTAAGAGAAATGATGGAAATCTTCAGAAAATTACTGCAAGTATTTATTGGTGGGAAAAATGCGAAAAAAAGTTTGCAAAAGGTAATCGACCTACATCCCTTTCCCAGTAAGGAATTCTGCGATTTTCATTGCACGTATTGATAAAACATACCTTAATAAACAGATACATGCGCTTTACATATAACATAATTAACATTAACTTAATTCCACCAGAATCGCACTCGGAGTTAAGAAATGGAACAGAAAAATCGTGGAATTTTTGATGGTCATCAGTCACATGGTTTCAGCATGAGTGATGTTGAAAGGCTGCCCTTGGATTTGCAGGGTGATGCCATCTGTATGTTGATTGAGAGGGAAGAAGCTTGGCAAAAAAGTGATGGTGAATACAACTTCAAGCCAATCACCAATCTTCAAAAATGGGTGAATGCAAAAAATTATTCAGATCGGTTTAGTGGTGGTGTCCAGCACGGTGATTTCAGAATGACTTTTGGAAAGAGTGAAGAAGAGCAAGAGGGGTTGTTGGAAGGCATGGCTGATCTGATGGATGAAACTGAAGAGATCACTTCATTGCTGCGCACAAGTGAGGTTTCCACCTACTTTGAGGAAATCTGCGACGCTCTGCGCTTTAGATATGGTGAAAAAGGTGTGGAGGAGTGTCAATTCTTGGATCGAGCAATCCCAGCTTTGAAGGGCAAGTCAACCCGCCGCAAGCAGCAAGCCTTTGCTCAGATTTTGAAGGAAATTGAAGAGTTGAGAGAAGAGGTTGGTCAGGGTGCACACAACATGCTGAAATTTGTGAGCAAGAAATGTAAGAAGCACTCCAAGGTTGTTGGAGTGGCTGCTGCTCAGATTGAGATGTTCTGATGATGAATATTAAGAAGATTCAAGAATTGGAAACCCCTTCCAACATCCAACAAATGTGGGCTCCCAAGGACTTTGGGCTCAGCTTGATCAGCAAGCTAAGAGGGCCAGAGCCTGTGGCGCGCGAGGCTTTTTATGAAGCTATAAGTGAAGTGAGAAAACTTGGATATTTTAAAGTGAATTAATCACAAGTAGATAAAGAATTGGATAGAAGGAGAGCAGTTATGAGTGAAGAAATGAAAATAATTAGAATGAAAAATAGAGGTGAAGCAAAAAGAAGGAAGGGTATTCCGCTTCGTCCAGATTGGGCGCAAAAGCTCGGGGGGACATTGCAGGCGCTTATTTTCCAGCAACTGGAATTCAAAACTGGAGCGCTTCCACAGTCAGAATTTGGTTTTCACAAATTCATTACTCCACCAACCAATCCAAACAATGAATATTATAGGACTGGAGAAAGTTGGAGCGAGGAGTTGAGTTGTTCGGCGCACTTGTTCAATCAATCGTTCAAAGATTTTGGTGTAAGTTTCTCTGGAATGTCAGAATTCAATCAAAAACTGAATTCAGGGGGTGATGTTTTTGGTGGAAAGATGTATTTAAAAATCAAAGATGGGAATACAAATTTGACATGGTTTTTAAGGAATCATCAAGTTGTGGAAAAATGGCTAGTTGACATGGATGCGCAGTCAGAAGATCAGGAAAAAGAGTTCTCAAGCACACCCAAGAATCCATTCTTGAATTTGGTTGATCAAATTTGGGTATCCAAAGCACTTCCTCCAGAAATTCAGTCAACCACAGATTCCAAAATTTTGGAGGGTCCAGTGTTGGCAGCGCCAACCAAGATTGATAAGCCGGCTGAGGCTTCTATAATTATGCCAGTTCCATTGATTAAGAACGTCCCCTCTGAATTCAAAAAAGAATATTACGATGAAGAAACGGGTGTGTTCATAAAGGACGAACACGATCGAAATAATCTACAAATTTTGGTCGAGGAATTTGGTGTTGAAAAAGTGAAAAATGCATGTAGGGAAGCAATCATCACAGGCGGTCGACCATATATTTCTAGCGTTGCAAAAATTTTGTCGCCGAAGAATGCAAGGGGGTCCAAGATGACAGAAGATAAATGGAACAATATTCATCTAAAAGATTTTGTCAAAGGAACAAGGGAGGATTTTACTTTCTAAAGCGCTACTCTTCCATGAAGGACCACTTTGATGTGGAACAGCTCGGATTTTAGTGTGGAACGGTTCGGAAAGTAGTGTGGACTAGAAGAAACGGCGATTCGCATTTCGAACCACGATCAGAGGTTTGTCACTATCAGATAACACCCATACACTTTGATGGTCTTTGGTATCTTTTGCAATAAGGCGCAGGTCTTTCTTCGCAGACCGTAAATACTTGCACTGTCCTTGCTGATACCCAGTGAAACGGTAAAAGGATTCTTTTGTGCAAAGCTCTCTGACCAAAGAAAATGCACCGTACTTTTCCAATCCAGTTTTTCCGTAAGGACTTAAATAACCAAGCAATGTGATGATTTTGTCCAGTTGAGTCAATAAATGGTTTGTTGCGTCGTCAATGGATGTACACGAACCATTCTTCCATAGTGGCTCTTGATGATGAATTCGATTCCTTAAATCAACAGCGTCATTGAAAGCATTATGAAGAGCACCTACCGCATATAAATGTGATGGCGCTCCAGGAAACACACTTCCCAAGTGATTGGGCCATAGTTTGGAGTTGTGATTAACATCCCAATACCAACGAATTAAAAATCTGACCCAAAAACCAAAGGTCATTTCAGCTAATACGCTATTTGTTTTTGGAACATAACCGGCCGGCAAAGTGCCATAAACAGATTTATCTCGTTTTGTAATTTTTTCTTTGGCCTTTGCAATAGACCTCTCTCCTTCGCTTTGCTGATTGGGTTTAAGACTGCCTCTATAACGACGATCATTGGCTTCATTAGAAACCCATTGTTCAAACCAATTGTGTCCATAAACAGGAGATAATGAATCGTTCATCGAATTTCGAAATCCAATTTCTACGGCTTGTATTAGCGGAAAAAATGAAGCGGAAACCGCCGTGCTCCACATGTAAGCGCCATAAGTTTCAGAAATTCCAGTGGTGCCTAAATGTCGGCTATACGAGCTCAACCTTGCAGTCGAAATCAATTTCTCAAAGTCTTTGAGTTCATTCTGGGTAAAGGATAAGGGCATTGACATTAAAATTGCTGTCTCTATAATGAAAGCTGTACACGATGCTGGGTCACTGATTCAAACCCGTATCGTACTGAATGGAGGGGGCCTTGTGCCCCCTTCGCCTTTTTCGGTAAGCCAAACAACAGCATACTAGCCTGCCAGTTGGGGATGATTCAAGTTTTGAATCGCTAACCACTTCTCAATCTTCTCCAGATCCACGCCAAAGGTAACCGTCTTCCGTTCCGGTACTTTGACGGTATCATATTCGTCATAACCGCCAACGTAAAACATGGCGTAGCCGATGCTGCCATCTGAGGATTGACGCCTCTTCTTGATCGACCTGAAGCTGGTGACGATACCTTGCTTCTTCGGGGCCAACAGCAGCTTAACTCGTAACGCGTCGAAGCTGTAACCCCTGCCAATACGGTCTATAGCCCGCGTGAGCATGTTCTGGCACTCGGTATAGGCATTGGTGATGGGGTGGTTCCAGTATTCGAATATCTCCCTGTCCCAGTTCGCCCACGTAACCAAGATAGGATCGAAATACTTGGCCAACTCAGGAGGTATGTTGTTCTTCCACGTATTGAAGCGTAGGCGGGCTTCCTGCTGGGTTTTAGCATCGTAGACGCGATAGAACTCTTCCTTGAGGTCGTAGGCTGCTCCAAGGATCGGGAAGTCTTGTCGCCACATCTGCAACTGGGCACATTCCCATTCCGAAAGTGACCGTTGATGCGTTCGGGAAATACTTGTAGACCAGCGTGCGGTAATGCTGGGCACAGTCGATGGCCACTGCCTTTACCTTATTGCGTACAGCCATCCCATCAAAAACCCCTCTCCTGTGTTCAGCAGTCACTGAATATCCAGGTTCCAACCTTCAACAACCCTTCATCTAACCTATTGATTATCTAGGAACTCAAATTTATTGAGTTCCGGAACTTAACGAACATATGGCAGTTTTCGTTATGTAACTCATTGATTATCTAGGAACTCAAAATCCTTGAGTTCCGGAACTCAATAGATTTGAGTTCCGGAAGTGAAAATCCTTGAGTTCCGGAACTGAACGGATTTGAGTTCCTGAACTCAAGGATTTTGAGTTCCACTTATATGAGAGTGTCTTAAAGAGGATTACAGAGGAGAGGAGAGAGAACCCCTCGCCCCCCTTTCGCAAACTCTGGATCAAGCATCTTTTAAAACCAAAATCAAACCCATGTTCATCAGGCAACATACTATTCAAGATCAACCGACCTTGCGCGTTTCCTCATTACTTCATAACCTCAACCAAACATCCTTCCTTCATCACCACAACATCAAACCCCGCCGCAGCCACCAAAAACGCGCTCAGGAGCTTTTCTTCCGCTCAAACAAGGGAAGGTGCCGACGGACACACTTAAAGCCTCAAAACACCTCCACTGGAACCTCCGTGAACCACAGAAGGGTTCTGTTCTAAATCAAAGAAGCCGTCTTACCAAACCCCGGCCTGCCGAACCGGTTTTGAATTTTAATTTGAATTTAAATTTGGTTTTGGTTTTTGACCTTGAACTTAGTTTTTGCCGTTCTTGCTTTCCCGCAGGGAACCCCGCGGGGTGGGGGATGATTCAGACCGATCAAAGCGGCCGGAAGGCCGTGATGAGGACACCTCGCCTGCCTACTAGGTTTTGACTTTTTTTTTGGTTCACCAATCCCATCTTCCCAATTTCAAAAAAACATCCACCCGCCCTCCGGTCCTCCCTCCAATCGCACCACCAGTCTCTCCAAAAATAAATTTACTTCGGCAAGTGGTCTAAGAGATGTACCCACCAAATTCAGGTCGGTCACATTTCAAAAACCAAAATGGAGATCCAAAAATGAAAAACCAAAAATTCAAGCTGTCCATCATCGCCGCCATGCTGTCCATGTCCATTGGTGCTCAAGCCGACACCTTCAACTTCTTCGATGTCTCGGTCGGCACAACTATGAACTCCTCTTCGACTGCTGGCGTGGCAGGTGGGCTTGTAGCCGGTGCTGTGACTTCATCCCCGGCCGGCGGCATGGTGTCCAACTCCACAACTAGCCCGCTGGGCGGCCTCGTAGCCCCTGCAACAGGCGCTGTAGGTGCCGGAGCTGCCGGAGCTGCCGGAGCGATGGTTGATAACACCCAAAGCTCTTCCAACACCAGCATCAAGTTCATGATGGGAGTTGGCCAAAACCTGATCCAAAATGTTTCAGGCGGTGTCAGTGCAGGCTTCCTGATGGCGAAAGGCTATCAAATGCCGATCGTGCAAGCCGATATGTTCATCTTCAACAATCAGATGGCCGTCTTGAACCCACACATCGGTTACAGCGTTCGCACAGGCGGTCAAGCTGGCGTGGATGTCCTCTTTGTTCTGTCCAAACTGATCGAAGGCGCCGACAAGCACACCGCCCTGCGGATTGGAATGACTAAATTCCAAAAAGCTGAAATTGGCGCTGAAGGCACCTTCCAGATTGGTCTGACCCATCTGTTCTAACCAACCAAAGAAGCGCAGGGTAATCCCTGCGCTTCTTTGGTTGGTCTGATCTGGAAGTTCTAACAACAAATCCGCCCGAAATGGCGGTCCTTGTTAATTTATAGGACAAAAAATGACACAACCAACAAACCATGTCCAAGCACGAAAAAGTTCTGCGTTTCGTCTACTGATACTCATCTCAATCATCAGTTTTGCCGCCGGTTTTCTCGGCGGATTAGCTATTTCCGAGTCATCCAAAAGCTGCCAGCTCAAAATTGGCGGACAGATGTTTTCAATAAAGTAAAAGCGGAGGTCGAAATGGTCAGAGTCTCGTCCCAACCATGCATAAATTGTAGATTTGCTGTTGTGGTCGACCCAGTGAAAAGGAAGGGCGCTTGTTGGAGGCTCGGGAGTCATCGACAGCTCTGGGAAAAACGAGATTGTGGTTCGTTCCGATCTATTTCAATAAAAGTGGCGGAGCAAAGACACATGTTGTGTCCCCCTTTTCCTTCTTAATTTCCTTCGCCGGGCGGTCTAAGTAGGTGAAGCACCTCTCAAATTCAAAAGGAGATTCACAATGAAATACATTTTTTCAATCGTAGCACTGCTGTTTTCCTTAAATGCTGCAGCCGAACAGCCTGTGGTGACGTGGGATACAGGTCTGATTCTGTACTCCATCCCTTCATACATGTCCCCCCAAAAAGTCGTCAGCGACGTGAATAGAGTGGTCCACGACTATCAAGCGCGCGGATACAAGATCGTAGAACTGACTAACGGCAAAACCTATGAAGGGGCAGTGGAAAAGGACATCACAGCCGAAATCGCCGATGCAGCTGGCCTAGACATTGGGAGGTAATTGACATGACAAACTTATGGAAAGGCATGATCGGTGCCGGACTTTTTGCGGCCGTGGTTCTCTACCTGACGTTCCAAGATAAAGAAGAGATCAAGGCCGAAATCAAGATCGAAAAACTCGAGCAAAAACTGAGTGATCAGAAGTTCGACGATGAATTTTCAGATGCCTGGAATGGTGAGGCGGGCAGCAAGATCAAAAAACTGCGAGCTGAGAACATCGAATCAATCAAAGCTGAGATCGAAACAGCGAAGAAACACATGGCCGGCATGGACGCCTTCGACAAAGAGTTTTTAGATTCAGGTCGAGAAGCCTTGATTGAAGAAGATGCTCGGCTCTCCATGTCACCAGAAAAGTTTTAAAAATTGAACAATAGGAGTGAGAAATGAAACATATCCTAATTTTACTTATATTTTTGCTTCCACAAATTGCGGTCGCAGATCCGTCTCAATCGACCGATTCGGGTCGGGATACTGACACATCAAGGTCGAATCAGAAGAAGCGCGATAAGTCACTTTCTGCCGATAAAGCGAGGGGGAATAGGGCGACCCAAAGTGATTCGATAGAAAACTCAAGAGAGCGGTCGCGAAGCAACTCCAGAAGCAACAGCTTCAGCAGTAACAATGACCTGACTGACAGCTATTCCAGTGACATCAACATAAATGGTTTGTTGCTGCGTGAGTTTTCAAGGCGCTATGAAAGGACAAAAGACTGGCGCGGGCAAGCCGGTTTGTACTTCAGCACCTGCCGACCGCTCTTGAATGCTGTGCCTGATTATCCTGTTCAAGACTTCACAAATGGCGGGATTCAAGGTAGAAACGCAGCGATGCAAAACAATCAAAACAGCGGATATTTAATTTCTCGGGGCGATGGCCTTGCTCCTCCAAAAGTCGATTCAAACAATCGATATATTAGCCGTTATGCTCAGTGCCGAATGACAGCTTCCTATTGGATTGCAGAGGCTGGAGATCGCGTTTCAAGCCGGACGGTTACTGATGAGCGTCAGGTTCAAAGTCTGATTCGTGAGACTTTTGGTGATATGGATGGTGATGAAGGTGTCTTCCAGGAGTTGCGTCAACGCGCACGCGACACATGGCAAGACGCGAGCTGCTCAAACTGGCTAGACGACTTCAATCACTATAAATCCCCTGAGCTAGATTGTGGTGTGTTCACGTTTATCGGGAAGTCCTTCACTGTTGAATATCGCGAAACATTATCTGAAAACAGTATCAACGGCAGAAGCTACAAGATATCTATGAGCGCATCAGAAAGTGAGAGTTTTGCATCTGAAGACAGCGTTTCTACTGAAAGCCGGACAAACCACGCAGAGCGCGACTCCGACCAGCGAGAAAAATTTGTTGAAAGTAAAAAGACAGCAAGCATGAGCAAGACAAAAACTTCCGATGAAGGTAGGTCTTCAAAAGAAACGCGCAGTTCTGGAGCCGGCATGAAAGTAGTCCCGAAAGACTAACCAACTTTGGTCTCCTGACCATCAACCACCCTCAAAAATGGGGGTGGTTTTTTTATTTCCTTCGCCAAGTGGTCTAAGTGGTGACGGTTACTTTTCTGCCGTCATAACTTTAACTTTTCGAAAAGGTGAAAACTATGAAACTGAAACAAAAACTCCTCGCCGCCGCGGCCGTTCTGACCGCACTCTCCCTCTCAACCGCCGCGCAAGCTGGCAGTGCTGCCGGGACCGTCACCATCACCGGCACTGCTGTTGTGTCCTGCACGTTGACCTCTCCGACGGTCGACTTCGGCGCCACAGTGCCTGTTGCTCGCGGTCAACAAACCAAGCAGTTCACTGTCGACATTGATTGCCCGACGGGCACCACCTGGTCGTTGGGTTCGCTGGCAACGCTGACAAACATCACCATCGGTGGCGCGGCTGGTAACTCTGCGCTAGTTCAGAACGCAGCGGGAACTGGTGCGATTGCTGGCGCCTCACAAATCGCTGGAACAGGGACCGGCGTACCGCAAAGCCAAACTCTGACGATGCGTCTACTTGGAAATGCCACCGGCCTCGTCGGAACTGGTGCAATCGTTGGATCCGTTCCAATCACCCTGACTTACTAATCAAGTCAACCTCCTGCCTGTTAAAAACAGGCTGGAGGTCCTAATAAGAACTTAAAAGAACTTAAGTGTGGTCATGCCATGAAATACATTTTTACACTGCTATTCGCGTTCCTATCCATACCTGCATTTGCAAGCGTGACGGTTACACCCGTCCACCTCAACATACAGCATGGTGAGCGTTCTACATTTCTCCAAATCCAAAATCCGGCCGATCACTCAGCGACGCTGGATCTTCGAGTATTTGAATGGTTCGGACAAAATGCCGACGGTGAGGATTTGCTTGAAAAAACGGATAACGTGATTCTAAGCCGTCCGGTTGTGATTGTTCCAGCCAACTCGACGACCACAGTGCGCCTGATCGTGCATAAACGGAGCGGGAAGTCAGAGGATTCCTACCGAGTTTTAGTGGACGACATCACACCTAACAAACAGGGTATTGGTATGACACTTAAAGTGAACAGTGTCCTTCCATTTTTTATTCTGAACACCAGTAACAGCTCCGGCGTGCTTGAAAAAGTGGGTCAGTCAGAGTTTAAGAACACAGGTGATCGTCACGTTCGAATTACATACACTTTTACATCCGCGTCGGGCGATAAGATTGTCCGTCACCGCTATTTGATGCCGGGTCAGTCGATAAAGCTCGACTCACAAAACGTCGACGATATCGTTTGGTCTGACTCTGTTTTTTGAGGTGCAGCATGAAGCTCAAGCTCATCTCACTTGCTGTTCTCTCTTGTCTATCAGCCCCGGCCAGCGCCAGCGCATATCTATCAGCGCTTCGAATCCAGGCTGACGGCTTTACACCTATCGATTCCTTGGTTGAAGTGGACGGCTCGCGTTACTTGGTTGAGCCATCAGACCTGACTTCGATGGGTTTTGATACTTCTCGCCTGAATTCTGTAAATGGCAAGTTTGATCTTATTCAAATCGGCACAATCAAACTCGACGAACAAAACAGCACTCTTCTGATCGACACCCGCCCGGATTTGCTGCCCCGCACTCAAATTGATATGCGGTCGAGTGATATTTTCATGGATCCATCAAAACCAGAAGGGACGTTCTTAAATTACGACCTCCGGGCTGAAAGTGGCGACAACAAGTCTCTTGCTGGCTTGGTCGAGGGGAATTCGTTTATCGAAGAAGTGCGACTGAATGCGCTCGCTTTCATCAGAACTGGCGAGGCACTACAACGTCTATCACTCTCAGCAAGCCAAGAAGATGCTGCAACCGCCACTGTTTGGTCGGTCGGTGACGGCTATAGCATGGGAGGCGCAGGGGTAGCACCAGTCCGATTCATCGGAGCTCAGTATCGTAAAGATTTCAGTCTTCAGCCGGGTTTTATCACCAGCCCGACACTCAACTTGTCTTCCACTGCCGCCGCCCCATCAACAGTCGATGTGATCGTTGGAAATCAGGTTGTGCGGTCGCAAAAAGTGCCTGCAGGTCCATTCGACATCCTGAACGTCCAGCCCACGATTGGCGTTGGTGGGGTGTTTGCGGTTGTCACAGACCCGTTTGGACTGCAATCGGCCGTGGGTGTTGACGTAACCGGAAACCCGAATCTACTTGCTCAAGATGTCGTCGATTTTTCGGTCCAAGGAGGCGCGATCAGACCGACTCTCTCATCAACAGAAAGCCCGTTTGTAAGTGGCTTTTATCGCAAAGGCATCAACAATAATGTGACGGTCGAAGGAAATGCTGAACTATCACAAGCCGGTTCAACTCTACCGGGCGTTCGCCATATTGGCGCCAGTATTGTCGGAGCGACGCCGTACGGAAACCTGACAGCAAGTGGTCGGGTAGGGACCGGCAGCACTGTCACCATCGGCTACCAAAACGCATGGAAAAACGACTGGGATTTCGTGCTGTCATCGAGCGTGACGAAGAATTCCGATGGTTACGCACAGCTCGGTGGTGGTTTGGTATCCCCGCTCTCAATTTCAGTCAGCGGATCTTTTCACGTAGACCGAATGACGTTGACCGGGATGCATTCAGTCAGCTTCGACCAACGATTCACAGCCGCTTCGCTTGTCTATTCGCCTGCCAGAGTAGATGAAATCACTTGGTCTGCAAATCTGAATCACTTGTCTGGCTCGGTAAGTAGCACCTCGATGTCGATCAATGCATCCATACCACTAGATCGTCGATACAGCCTGCCAAACCGCTCACACAGCGCTTCAGCCAGCGCCGGCAGTGTCAGTCAGTCAGTCGATTACCTGAACCGAACAAACGACACCACAGGCACTTCTGTTCGCGCCAGGTTGGAAAACGGGAACTCACATAAGCGCGAGGAAGGCTCGTTGGATTACCGTGACTACAAGTTTGATGCCGGAATGTCTGTTTCCGCGGTTCAGCATCCAATCACCAATCAAACGGCAGCAATGGCATACATAAAAGGTGCGCTGGTGCTTGATAACAGAAAAGTCCTACCTACACGCTGGATTGAAAGCGGATATGCAGTCGTCGACACGAAAATCGAAAACGCGCACATCCTAGTCAATGGCTCCCGGGAGTCGATCACAAATCAGGACGGGAAAGCTGTTGTTTCGGGCTTCCCGCCATTTTTGAAAACAAAGATTGAGGTCGACAGTAAAGACCTTCCAGATCACTTTGATTCAGCCTCAGTCGAGGTCTCGACTTATCGAAAAGCAGGCACATCGGTTGTGTTTAGAAACCAGTCGATGGCTATGGTGCAGATTCCAGGACAACGGTCGGGTGTGCTGACCGTGAATGATATTGACTACCCCGTGACAGACCGCGGCGCGTACGTCGAACTGCCCCCTGGAGAGTATTTAGGCATGGCGAATGGGAAGAAAGTTAGTTTCACGATCGATGACTCAAACGAACTCCAAACCGTGACCACCTCACAAATCAATATAAAGCTGGGTTTATACAAATGAAGAACATACTGATAGTCCTAATCGCTGTAATGGCGGGCTTTTCAAGCCATTCCTATGCATGTACCGCATCTGCCGTTCCGGCAAGTCCTGCAAGTTCGAACAGAACTGTTACGTCTGGATCTGGCTCTGTTTCGTGGGCGGTGACGATCATGATCGATTGTGCAGATGGTGAAACGTATGCAATTAAACCAACCACTTCAAATTTCGCAGGCAGGATAGGAACGACGACCTACTTCGCTCAGTCAATCTTTTACAAAGACGCTGGATTTGCCCAGCCGATGTTCACAAATCCAATAAACGGAACATCAGTAAATGTAACCGGCGGAATGGCTAACTCAAACACTCAATCCATTACAGTGTATGGATTGACCAAAGGATCGACCGGAATATTCAGCGGTCTCGGCAGTTACAGTCTACCGATGTCTCTGACTGTAACGAGCAGCGGTGGTGCACCATTCACGATCAATTACACAGAGTCTGGAACCGTGGAAGGGACGTGCACGATCGGCAATGCCTCAGTCAGTTTTACGAACGTCGTTGCTGGCCAGAAACCCATCAAACCGATCACGGTGGGAGTTAACTGCACGGCTGGTCTGCCGTACTCTATTTCGCAGCCAACACTATCCCAAGTCACGATCGGGACAACAACTACAAACAGTGCCTGGATCTATTCAGATGCAAGCGGGACGGTCCCTCTGAACTCAACACCGCTGTCTGGAACTGGAATAGGTGGAACCCAAAACAAAAGCTTATACGTAGGCCTGTCCGGCCCGACGATGACAGATCCGATTGCTGGTGTGGGTTCGATATCTGGAACAGCGACCATCGTTGTGACCTACTAATCATCCTTATTAACATCCCTCTAAGGAGGTCAGATTTTGATTTCCCGAAAACTTAAGGCTCGTCGGATTGCGCGGATCAACGATATCTGACACGATTTCAGGCGTTGGAACCATAAGTGGGGTCATCTCTGTGGTTGTGACTTACTAAACTACTCAAAAATTGGTATTTCCTTCGCCAGACGGTCTAAATAGTCGAAGGGACATCCTTCATAATAATCAGAAAGGGGCTTTAAATGAAAATGATGCAAATGATGGCGGTTTTCCTTGGTGTGATCTTTAGTGTCACCGCAAACGCCGAAAATTTCGAGTGGTGCCATGAATCTATTAACAATTTCACACAAGAAGCTCGTATAAAAATTTACGATCCAGCAAACGATCTGAGAAAGTTATCAGTCCCCGATCGAGTAAATGCAATGGTTGACAAATTGCTGGGAGATCTAAACTCATCCGCTCAAGTTTCCGGAACGCCCCGGGGCGGTAAGGTTAAGGTTAGTAAGATATATGATGATGTTTATGAAATGGAAGGAGGTGGTGTGTTTTATGCGATCGTCGTTGACGATGTGCCTGGAAGCATCAATGAAACAAAAGCTATTGGTATCAGAGAAGGTTATGCCGGCGGATGCTTTAGCTTCGCAACATATGATCAAGAACGTGAGATTCAAAAAAGATACGGAAAAAGCATCACTGATTAATCGCTAAATCAGCTATCTCAATTAAAACCACCCCCATTTCTGAGGGTGGTTTTTATTTCCTTCGCCGACTGGTCTAAGTAACTGAAGGTCTTCCTTCTTTATTAATTCCCATAGGAGAAGTAAACATGAAAACAAATCTCAAACAGACTCTGGTTGCGTCGCTCGTCGCCGCCGCACTTACATCTACCAATGCAAGTGCGTGGAATTTTGATTATCGCGACGGCGTGATTGTTGGCGGCGTTGCGGTGTTGGCCGCCGGACCTGCGGCACTCGCACTTCCCGCATTCCTGCTGACCGGAGGTGCTGCAACACAGAAATACGGTGACTACATCGGCTGGAACAGTCGTGAGGATAAATCGCAAAGCCCGTTGAAGCAGTGTGCCGCAGTCAAAGATAACGGCATCACTAACTACAACAATCCAAATTTCGGCAAGAAGGTTGTGGATAGCAGAATGCCGCTTTCAACAGAGCTGCCTGCGATCAAGTCTCCGTATTCTGTGTTGCAACGCCTTGGTGCTGTGAAGGCTGAAATCGAGAGGCGTTGCACAGCCACGACAGATGTCGCATATGGGTATGCAGAAGGCGGAATCAGTGGTAACAGTCTGCAGATGTACTGCACTAGCGATCTCGCGAAAAATCGCGGCATTACTTATCCACACCTGAAATTTAAGTACCAGATCCTTGAAAACGGTCGAATGATCCGTCATGACAATTTTGGTCACGAGAAGGGCTGCGTCCATGTGATTGACGATTCCGCAATGACAGCCAAGTTTGTTGCTGACTCTGCCCCTGGTGTTCTCGACTAATCCGGTCATCCCCGTAAGAAAGCAGAAGACTTATGGCTACGACTATATCTTTTCTCGATATCAATGATCCCAACCTATCAGTGGAGCTCATCCCACTGGTTGGTTGGGAGTTTGATAAATATGCGCGAGATCTGCTGAAAGCGGTGATAGAAAAGGTGAAAAACGAGGGCGGAGATTTCTTTGCCGTCCTCGATTTCATAATTGAAAACAGCAAAAGTGAAAACCGATCTCATCTTCGAGCGCTGGTTCCTCATCTGGATCACTTGTCTGAGATCAGTTTTATGTCGGTCCAGTGTCTATTGCTTAAATATTTGATCGACATTACTTACGTGAGCTGATTGGGGGATGGGAATGAAAAAGGAGCATGCACAACCCACAGAATGCATTGAGTGTAGGAACCTGATTCTTTCGTATCCCGGCGGTGCGACTGGATATTGCCGACAAAACGCTAGGTACGTCGAAACCAACTCGACATGTAATCGATATAGATCAACTGAAAAAGACCGTGATGGTAAGAAATGGAACTTGATTAAGTCAGTGTAAAAATAAGAAGACCCGCTTCGGCGGGTCTTTTTGTTTGGTTCTGTAAAAAGACAGCATGTGTTGTCTAAAACCCTGCGATGGTCTCAACTTTAGTAAACATATGCCTATTTGGCCCAGCCTCTTCTCTCAGAGCTAATCAACAATCCTGACCAAATCATCATACTTCAGCCCTTGAGGCGCCCGGGAAAGGTAGTCATCGATAGCCTTGGGACCACCGCCAGCAATTTCGATCATCGTTGCATGCTCAGCCTCTTTATGTGCCAGCACATCATCGAGGTCCGGATTTGATCTCATGTATTTCACCCCGACAGCCACCGCCGGAGCGTCGTTCTCATAGTATGTGTAGTCGGCCGTACCCTTCCTCAACACTCGATCCAGAACGATCATGCTACCGATTGGTTGTGCGTCTGGATTCGAGGTGCACCCCAGCGAGATGTCGGTCTTCTTTCCTTTGTACTCAATCCACCCGTGAGATGTCATGCCTTGCCACGTACCGTCGTTCACCCAGCCGATAGTTGGTGTGACCGTGATGCCATGGTTAGCCAGGTACTTGGTCATGAAGAAGGCTAGGTGATAGCAGCCCTCAGAGAACTTCAACCCTCGAATCAGTCGCTCATCCAGGCGCTCCGCAAGCTGTAGGATGGTCCGCTCATCCAGCGAAAGTGACTCTCGCCACATTGCCGCTTGCTTCTTCATCTCGTCAATTTCCTTGCCCCGTCGCTTTGCTTCACCCATAAATTCCCCTTTTCAGACTTCATAAAACTCACGTTCATCAGATACCCGATGTTGTTGTCAAAGTCGGGGGAAGTCAATCGGATGGAAGGATGGATGTCGGTGGTGGCTCTGTGAAATGGGATTTCTTCGCCGTGTGGTCTAAGTAAGTGAGACGCGCAATGAGCGTTTTCAACAATCCAATCAAAAGGAGCAAGAATGAACAAAAAATCTGATTATCGTCTGCCGGTCTCGATTATGGTCACATCCATAATTTGTTTGGCCCTGATGAAGTTTGCCGGTGAACTCTCTGAGCCTGAGCTTGTGGTTTCTGGGATGGTTATTTGTCTGATTTGGTATGACCTGATGACATTCTCATCGCGTCGGACAGTTAAATGGCATATGAGCGTTCCTCTCGCCTTTGCAGCTTTAAGCATGTATTTCGTTCTCAATCCGATTCTCATCGCAACAATCGCGGTCTTCATGACTATTCGACTGGTCTTTGAATATATCAATGCAAGATTGAGTTTTAAATATCAATTTCGGGTCGTTGATATCGAAATAAAAATAATGAAGAGGAGTCGTCAACGGTACGCTCCGCTACGAGAGTACCCCTGGGCCGTAACCGCCGCAGGTCTATATGTCGACATGTATAAAATCCAAGAATCGGGCTCGGCTCCATTCGAAGATATATACGACTTCTTGTTCCAATCCGAGCCTTACGAAGTTTACGAGTTATTGAAAGAGTTCAATGTTGAATCCAAGAACCTTGTGACGGGTGATGATTTTCATCCATTAAGAAGGGCGAGAAGTGGTGCGATTCACCTCCTGAGTGACAAACCGTACGAATTTTTTGATCTGGCGGAAGAGATCAGGCAAGCCAGATTAAGTAGTTAACCATCTTATAGAATCCTTAGCCGGCCCAACGTAACAATCACCCAGACCCGCTTCGGCGGGTTTTTCTTTTTCTGACTCTCCAGAGTTCCTTTTAGATTTCCTTCGCCGTGTGGTCTAAGTAAGTGAGACGGCGCAAGACGCCACTCATTACATCAACCATGGAGAAACTGAAAATGAAGAATGAAATCAAAAAAAATGTAGTTCAGTCGCTGAAGGTTGGCAGTGTATTTGCCGTTCTTTTGCATGCCGTCTTGTCGTTGACCATCAATGTGGGCGTTCCAGCCGGTGAGCATATCTTCAACCTGCTTGCCGACATCGCGATCGTTACTACCGTTGCTTATGTACTGATGTCGGTAAAGCGTGCGACGTACAAAGAGCTGGTTCGTCCGTCTATTTTGATTGGTGCAGCCGTCGCGGCGGTGGGGTTTGAAATCTGGTTGGTCAAGTCTGGAGTATTGCCAAACCTGTTCATGATGGTTGACGGCGTTACGATCGGTCAATTTTCATACCTGGTTAAAGAACTGGTCTTGCCTCGATTGGCTTGGTCGATTGCCGATGTTGCTCTGTTCTCCGTGATCGCCTTCGCCCTTCTGTCTGCAAAGCTGGCTTGGGACCGTCGTCATCTGTCTGTTCAACAAGCTTAAACCACACGTTGATTGGCTTAGCCTTGATCTGGATGACCCATTAACATGCTCAAGACACTCCTCGCCGGCCTGCGGCCTGGCTCTTGAGTAAGAAGACCCGCTTCGGCGGGTTTTTCTTTTTCTGACTCTCCAGAGTTCCTTTCAGATTTCCTTCGCCATGTGGTCTAAGTAAGTGAGATGGCACAAACCACTCACCTTTCTTTTTACAAATCCATGGAGAAACAAAATGAGCAAGAAACTTGAAAAACTGAACAAGCAGATAGCTGCGCTGGAAGCTCAGAAGCAGGCCGAAGAGCTGGCCCTCAAGAATAAGAACCGCATCGAGCGGCTGGTGGCACGTCTGGTCGGCAAGCACGTCAGTCTGATGACATCCAATCCACCTGAAGTCGAGAAGGCGCTGGACGATGCGATCGCGGAGGTGGCTATCCAGTTCGAAAGCAAGTCCCAGGCTGCCGAGTAACCAAAACTTGCTCGCCCTATGTTGGCACCAGGGCGGGCATAAAGGAGGAAGTCATGATTTTAAGTCTGAAAGAGATATTCATCATCGTCGTGTTCGTGGTTCTGTACTTCAACTTTTCCGGCCCCGCTGGTGCGCAAACTGTGCCAGTTGATCAGACAGTTGATCAGACCTGTCAGGCAGAGCGAGCTGTCGCAAAAGCAAGCTGCATCGAAAACGGAGGCTCTCCATTCACAGACCCACAGAGCCGACTGGTCTGTACCTTGGCAGAAGTGGAGATCGTTGCTTCCTATGGCCCCGCATGCCGGGTCGTGAAAGCCGAAATCGTCAATTCATTGTCTGGCGAGCGGACGGTTGTGACATCGAATTGAAGGAGTCTTATATGTTGAAGTTCGGGAAAATTGGAATGGCTCTATTTGTGACGGTGGTCGCGATCATGATGACTGGTGTCGCAGCTTGGGATCGGGGAGGTAATGATCTGGACCGTGCGCTGATGGTCGCACTTTCTGTTGTCATCGTTTTGGCCGTCCATCTGCTCCCGGCTATCTCCCGTCGCTCGATCGCTTGGGTGGTCTGGGCGGGGTGTTTGCTTTGCGCGATCTACGGTCACCTGACATTCCTGGTTCATTCGAACCAGCGAGCTTCCCAGCACCTTTCCGAAGTTTCGACTCTGACTGTTGGAACGGAAAATCAAATCAAGGCCGCCCGGGAGGCTCTGGCTGAAATCACGGCTCGCCCAATGGCGGTGGTGGCTGCCGAACGCGCAAATACGAAAGACCTCCGAATTCGGCATGCTCTCAATATTGAGCTTTCACAGGCACAGAAGGCTCAGCAGATTCGTGATGATTTGAGAAAGCTGGAATCAGACTCGACCCAAGCAAAAGTGAATGGAGCGGTGGATCCGGTCACCCAGAAAGTGGCAGAGGTTCTTGGCGTTACCGAGGCTCAGGTTTCTGTCGTTATTGGTCTGACGCTTGCACTACTACTTGAGCTGATTGGCGCGGTTCTTTGGTTCGAGGCTTTGCGCGGGGAACCGGAAAAAGTAATGGCGGCGGCGGGGGGGAGTAATGAGGAAATTGGCGTTACTCAGCCCGTTACTAAAATCGTTACTCCTGCCGTTACTCAGTCCGTTACTAAATCCAAAAGTAGCGCTACTCAGAAGATTGTTACTCCCGTTACTCCTGCCGTTACTCAAAAAAGTAATGACGACGCTACTCTCGTTACTCAGTCCGTTACTACTGAGTCCATTACTCACTTTACTTTCGAAAATCAGAAAGAGAGTAACGCTACTCAATTTCAGGAAAGTAACGAAGAAGACTCCGAGTTCGAATCTCTGAAATTGGCAATCCAAACTGGCAAGGCTAAATCCACAGTTTCAGGAATCAGAGAATTTCTAGGATGCAGCCAGACTAAGGCAATGGAAATTAGAAGAGCAATCTCCTGATTCAGAATTCCTTCGCCAACTGGTCTAAAGATCAAAGGCTCTAAATCGAACCTTTGAAATCTCAAACCACATACAGGCAAAAAAAATGAACAAACCAAAAGCAAAAACAAAACCGGAATATGGCCAGTCATCTTCGATGACTTTTATGCACACATTACGCATCTCCCTTGCGGGGTCAAACCGCTGTAACCACGGGGCTTTCGGGCATTAACAAAAGTTCGGCTGGTCGGACAAGAATTGTTAACAAATGTGAATACAAATCTGGCTTAAAGCCAATAACTACGAGTGTTAACTGTCGATAACAGAATAGGTGAAAAAAATGAAGAAACAGTATGGAATTCGGATGACAGGTGAGGTCGCTGCCAAGGTCGAAAACTTCGCAGAAATACACAAGATGAGCGGGACGGCTGCTGCTGAGTTCTTTGTGAAGTTGGGCATCGAATCACTGACTAAAGATGAAAGGCTGGAGGCCAGAATCGACATACTGGAAGAGCACTTGAAGTTGGTATATCGATCGCTTGCGAAGTCTTCGATATATCTGGCGATGCTTCAGCCGGCTGATCAGGCAAAAGCACAGAAAGCTGAAGATCAGGCTGCGGTTGCGGTTTCTAAAATCTTTGGAGATTAATCATGGCATCGAACAAAAAAGTGAATAAATTATCTCGGTCAGAGTCTGTTGGTGATTGGCTAAAGTCTTTCGCTTTCGGTGGTGACAAGTGGCGATCATTGGTAACGCTTATTGCGTTGCAGATGGCTGCCGTTCTTGTAATGGGGTCGGCAATCTTCTCGGCCATTTTTGGCGGGTTGGTAGGGCTGTTTACTACTTCCTATCAGTGGCATGTTTTCTACAAAACGGCCTTCGCCATTTTTTGGCGATACGCCCCATTTATGAATTCCAATAAGCCGATAGACTTCATGAACTTTGATGGGAGGTTTATAAATGGGGTTCACTCCCCAGCGCTCATTAAGCATGTTTTTGAGACGCCAGAACTTTCAAAAAAGTTCTTTTATGTCTCAAGTCTTGGAGTCGTGGCCCTGGTTGTAACCATTGTTTCAATTATTTTCCTTGCTCGATATTTTAAGGAAAAGGGTGACCGAGATCAGCGTGATGAATTCCTGCGGGGGCAGAGTATTGTCTCGACAGATGATTTGAAAGAAATGATCACCAAGCCTTCTGCTGAAAGAGAAAAGGAATGCGGCGGCCCATCGCCAGTAACGGTTGGAGGGATTCCTATTCCAAGCAAATTGCTGGGCCGTAACTTCCTGTTTTGCGGAGGCATGGGTGCAGGCAAAACAGTAGGGATTGACGAGCTGCTGGACTGCATTATTGCGTGGAAGAAAAAGGCGGTGATTCGCGATCCTTACGGTGAAATCTACAGCAAACGGTTTCGCCCTGGTAAGGACGTTATGCTGTGCCCGGTCGATGCAAGAAGTGAGAAATGGACTGTTTTTACTGAAATGAAAGACAGCACAGATGTTGAAGCAATGGCAAAACCTTTCATTGCGCAAAACGGTTCAGATAGCAATCCCGAGTTTACGAATGCTGCTGCGATGTTGATCAAAGACCTGTTCATCATCGTTCGTAAAATGGGCGGAACTATGAAGGACGTTCGTAACATTGCCACTCAAACATCACTCCCAAACCTATTCAAGTTGTTGAAGGATAACAACGCTGATAGCTGCGGAACGATTGACCCAGAAAACCCAAAAACTTCTCATTCGATTCGCTTTACTTTGGTGGCTCAAGAAGCAATTAGGTTCTTCAAGTTTTTCGATGATATGAATGCCACGTTCTCGATTAGAGATTTCATTCGTGGCGAAGATGACTCGATCTTGTACTTGGTCAGCAATACAACTATGGAAAACATCTGTAATCCATTCGTAAATGCGTGGTTGGAGATTGCCTATCTTGAAGCAATGAGCAATGACTTTATGCCGGAAAATCGTGGTTCTACTGAGATTCGGCTGTTCATGGTTCTTGACGAATTTGCGAGCCTTGGCAAGGTAGAGGTGATCAAGAAAGCTCTTACAGAGGGAAGGAAGTTTGGCATCTGCACTGTAATCGGCATACAAGATGCAAATCTCTTGCTTGAAACTTACGGCGAAAATCTAACCAGAACGATTCTTGGAAACCTGCAAACCAAGGTTATTTTAAGGACTGAGGAATCCAAGAGCGCAGAGTGGCTGGCTGACATGCTGGGTAAGGAAGAGATAGAGGAAGTCAGCGAAAGCGCGAGTCTTGGCGTAGATGGCAATCGTGATGGATTCAGTTTGAGCGCCAAGCGGACTGAGTACCATGTTGTTAGCTACTCTCAAATCATGAAGACCAGAGATAACCGGGGCTGGGTAAAAATTTCTGCAGACCATCCGGTCGGTGAAATTGTCTTAATGCCGAAGAATCGAGAAGTCCTCTATCCTGACTTCGTGAAAAGGACTGGTCTTGAGTTGGAGAATATTAACCCAACAGCTAAGGGTCGAGCTTTTCTGGATATGATTACTGCCGAAGCGAATGAAGATAAGGATGTGGCTGATAATCCAGCTTCAACTGAATCCGACCTTCCTTTCGATACTGAGTCTACTGCTACACCTGCCCCAGAGCCGAAAGCCGAGGTTGAGCAGAATAACTCTCAACCTGAGACCTCGACGCCAGTCAAAACAAAGACGGAGGACAGTTTCGAAGGTTTCTTGTAATCAGCACCGCTTCCACCCCAGGCCCGCTTCGGCGGGTCTTTTCATTCTCACGCCAGAATTTCTTCGCCGGGCGGTCTAAGGGATAGAGGGTAATCAATCCTCGATATATCTATAGGAGCCAACATGAATTCTTTCAAATCCATCATCAGCTCTTTGTTTGGTGAAAAGCGCAATAAACAACCTGCCTTGTGTTCTATCAAGATTGGGGGCAAACCCGTGTCCGATTTCAATTTGAAGCGAAACGTCTTGGTTGCTGGTTCGGCTGGTACTGGAAAATCGGTTGCAATTAGCCAGATGATCGAAGACGCTCGTGCCTGCGGCAAAAAGATGGTTATCTATGACAAATCTGGCGAGTACACCCAAAAGTTCTTTCGTCCAGGAATCGATGTCATCGTTAATCCTGTTGAAGCCAGTTGTGCGGATTGGAATATTTCCGCAGATTTAAAAAATAGCGTATTCGGTAAGAGCACGCCCAAGTTTACCGTTCGTGATTTTGTTTCCAGAGAAGACGATGCCTGTCTGTTCCTTGTTTCTCAGCAGGACCATCACGAGGCCATCAAACCATTCGTGTCAGCTTGGATTGAGCTGGCATTGGTCAAAGCTATGTCGATGGCGCCGACCAGCGACATCCGTTTGATGTTCTTCTTGGATGAATTGACCAGTCTTTCCAAGATCGATGCAATCTATGTCGCTCTAACTGAGAGCCGAAAAATTGGCATCAGCATCGTAGTTGGTATTCAGAATATCGGCCAGATGGAAGAAATCTATGGTGACGAGTTGGCCAGGGTCCTTATAGCTAATATGCAGAACCGAGTCATTTTCAGAGTCGAAGACGAAAGGTTTGCGCAGTATTTGGAAGAAATGACATTTGACGAGCGTGAAGGACTTCCCTTGCTAGAAAAGACCGAGCTGATGATTATTCCGGACCTTACTTCCTATGTGAAGTTGAGAGGTGATCACTCTTTCATAAAGACCGAGCATCAGTTCTAGATTCATCTGGACGTTGCTAAAGCCTTAGTCGATCGAACTATCGCTGTATTCACCAGACCCGCTTCTGGCGGGTCTTTTCATTGGATGTCCCCAAGCCAGCGCGTGAGCTGGCTGTCTGGAAAACTGGGTTTTGGTCTGAATTTCCTTCGCCAAGGGGTCTAAGTAATACGGGTTCGACCGAACCGTATAAAACTTGAACAAGGAGCTTCAATGATTTCGATGACACCAATCACTAGCGCGGGTGGAACAGCAAAGTATCACACTGAACCATCAGCAGCAGTCGAGTATTACGCCGACCAGAAGGTGCAGAGCCAATGGAAGGGCCAAGGTGCAGAGATTCAAGGTCTAGCTGGCCAGGAAGTGACTGCCCGTGATCTCACTCAGCAACTCGAAGGGAAGGTCACAGAATTCAGTAATGAGACTGGGCAGTTCGAAGACAAAGAGCTTGGACGTTGGAAAGTACCCAAAGCAAAGGACGGTGAAGTCGGGAAGGGCGGCGAAATTGGGAAGTATGAAGCCGGCACAAAAGTAAAGTTCGGTCACTTTGGAAGTGAAAAGAACGGTGTGTCCGTGGACGGCCCAAACGTCAGTAGGAATCAACAGGGAACTGTTGTTTCGATGAAAGACAGCATCGTGACTGTAAAGCTTGATGATGGCCGGACCGCCACCGTAGATACGGACAAATATGTAAATCTGCAGGCATGGGAGCACCGCTGCGGATGGGACTTAACTTTTGCGCCCTCAAAGTCAGTATCGCTTGAATCTGAGTTGTTTGGCAAAGACGACGTTCGCGCAGCCCATGAATATGCGGTAGCCAAGGCTATGGAATGGCTGGAAGAAAAAGCCGCTCAGACTCGCGTGGATGGTGAGTTTGTGAAGACCGGCAACCTTACATATGCCACTTTCGAACACGCTACCAGCCGTGAAGGTGATCCTCATACTCATACTCACGTCATCATCTCAAACGTCACTTACATCGATGGAAAGGCTTACAGCCTCTCAAACGAGAAGCTGATGGACTACCGTGCAACGGCTGATCAGGTCTACAAGAACGAATTGGCCAGCGAGTTAGTTAAGCTCGGCTATGAAATCGAATGGGACAAGAAGGGTGATTTCGAGATCGTTGGATATTCAAGGAGCGGCCTTGAAACCTTCTCCAAGCGCAACGAGCAAATGAAAGGCTCTCTGTCTGCCCGCGGCCTAGATAAAGACACCGCATCACACTCTGCACGACAAGCTGCAAATCTCGACACCCGCAAGGACAAGAATCACCCGGAGTCTGCTTTAGCTCATCGCGGCAAGTGGGAGCAAGAAGCTGAAGCGGCAGGTGTGAAGTCTGCTGAACGCCATCCAGTGAAAGAGCCACGTACACATGAGCAAGAGATGCAATCCGCCCGGGATGCAGTTGCCAGCGCCATCAATCACCTGACAGAGCGTGAGCAGGCATTCTCAGATCGGGATCTGTGGAAAGAGGCCGCTAAGTTCGCGCAAGGCCAAACAGACACTGACAAGATCGCGTCGGCTATTGGTGAACTAAAAAGGACGGGCGATCTGATCGAGCGTGCCGATGGCAAGTTCACGACCCGGGAGGCCGTAGAAGGTGAGAAATGGATGGCTGAGCATCTGAGTAAAGGCCAGGGTGCTCATGAGGCCGTTATGAATGGTCAGGAGTTTGAGGCTGCTCTGAAGTCGTTCGAAGAGCGTAAAAGCTTTCATCTGTCTGAAGAACAGCGTGATGCCTCCCGCATGATTCTGGTCGGAGATGACCGTTATCAAGGCGTCCAAGGTCTTGCAGGCACCGGCAAGACGACCATGCTCGAATTTGTTCGTGAGGCAGCTGAGTCGAAAGGTTGGGAGATTAAGGGCTTCTCAAACGGCGGCGCCCAAGCTGACAAGATGCAAGAAGAGTCTGGCATTAAGTCCAGCACAACCGCTCGCCACCTCATCGATTCCGATCGTGTCGCGAAAGATGCCGCGTTGGCTGAGAAGGCTATTGCCACTTATGAGAAGAACGACACTGTATTCGGACAAAAGCCGGACTGGAATAACCTTAATAAGCAGGTAAAGAATGGAGAAGCTGTTCGCGAGTTCGATTCTGAAAAGCGCATGTTCATCACAGACAAGTCTGGAAACACATGGACGCCTGACCTGTACAACAAAGTGACCGAGATCGAAGCTAAGAACTTCGAGCATTTGGGCCTCACAGAAACCAAATATGCTGTGACAAGCGCTGGAGTGTTCAAAACTGGCGGAAATCTGATGAACGAAGCCGCTGGCGCTATCAAAGAATCTTTCAACGAACATTTGTCTGGCAAAGCGGGCGATGTGAATTGGGTTGTTAATAAGGTTCTGTCGAACTATGAAGGTTGGCAGAAGTGCAATATTGCCGAAGCTACGGTTGTGCGTGGCCTGTGTGAACGCGAGTCTTCTAAGCTGCATGATGCGGAGCTGGGTTCACTCAAAGATCAAGTCGCGTTGGCGGATGGTTCTCATTCAAAGACGCTGCTCATCTGTGACGAAGCATCGATGTCTGGGCAACGTGAGTTCAATCGCGTCATCGAATCGACAGAGCAGGCAGGCGCTCGCACCGTGTTTTTGGGAGATGAGAATCAACACCAAGCAGTTGAGGCAGGCAAGGGCTTTGAACTGGCTCAAGATCACATGCCCATGGCTGAATTGGGTCGAGACTCCATTCGTCGTCAAACTACCGAACATGCTAAAGAAGCCGTGGGAACCATCTTGGATGGTAAGCACGAGGAGGCTATGGCTGGTCTGAACACCAAGGAGATATCTACTCACCAGGACGCAGTTCGTGAAAAGTACGAAGGCCGGGACGATCTGAATCGTTCTGAAAAGGCTGAAATGCGTGCTGAGATGAAGGATGCAGCCCAAGCAGATAATAAAGAGGTCATTCGTGAGATAGCGAAAGATTACACGTCGATGGACCGGGAGGATCGAGATAAAACCCTCGTCATTACCGCAACCAACCAAGATCGGTCTTCGATCAACAACGAGATCCGCGACAATTTGAAAGCCCAGGGTGAGCTGCGGAACGGCAAGACCATGGATACGCTGGAAAAGACCGGTCTGACTAAGGAAGAGGCGTCTCGTGCAATCAACTATGAAAAGGGTCAAGTCGTCGAGTTCGGCTCGAACTACAAGACGCTTGGAGTTGAGAAAGGCGATCAGATCACTGTCACTCACGTAGACAACCGTTCAAATACCGTTTTTGGCAAGACCGAGGACGGCAAGGAGGTCGCGTTCAACCCTGAAAAAATCCAGAACAAGGAGCTCTATGAAAAGAACGAGGGCAAGGAGTTTGCAGTCGGTGATCGAGTGGCCTTTACAAAGAATGATCGCGACCTTGATGTAAAGAATGGGCAGATCGGTACGGTCGAGAAGTTCGACGGTAAAGAGATGACTGTAAGGATGGAGAACGGTGAGAACCGCCAATTTGATGTTAAGGAGTATCAACATCTCGATCATGCCTATGCCATGACCAGCTACAAGTCTCAGGGCCAGACATATGACAATGTGATGATCCATCACAACACTGACGCCGGCCAGCACGGCGATCGTGAGACTTATGTGAACGTGACCCGCGCCAGAGAGGATGTGACTGTCTATACCCAAGATGCCGACAAGGCATCCAAGCAATCCGGGCAAGAGATGAACAAAGAGTCCGCCACAACCAAAGAAGCTGACCGTGAAACTCACTCCGAAAAAGCTCCTCAGCGCGAAGCAGAGCAGCCATCTCAGCCTGCGCTGTCCAGTGCATATGAGAATGCAATCCAGCATGTCGACCAACAACTACCAGAAATTGTAGTAAAAGCCTCGCCAGAGCAGATCACTGAGCGTGACCTAGCGAATGCACTCGATATATCCGGTGGTGAGCGGGACAACGCCAAGGCGATCCAGGAAATCGACCGGACAGGTGCGATTCAATCGGACTACATCAAGGCAGTTGAGTCGTTTGAAAAGTCGATTCCTGATCCTGTGCAATCCGCTCAGGCGTCAACCAACGAACAGGCAGTTGAGCGCGTGGAGCCTGGTCTGGACGCTGAAAAATATGCCGAAGCAAACATCGAGAAGGGACTTGATGTTGCCGGTGCTATTCAGTTGAACGAAAGGGCAATCCAAGAAATCGACCAAACTGGAGCTATTCAATCTGATTACTCCAATGCAGTTGAATCGTTTGAAAAGTCACTTTCTGAACCAGTTCAAAATATCCCGGCTTCCTCGCTGTCGCCAGATCATGAGTTGATGAAAGCTGAGGCTTCGCTGGAAAAGGGTCTTGGTATAGAAGATGGGGTGAAGGCACACGAAGCGGCGATCCTAGAAATCGAAAATGACGGGGCCGTTCAGTCCGACTACTCCAAGTCAGTTGAATCGTTTGAGCGGTCGATATCCGAACCAGCAAATGCATCTGAGGCCGTGGCTGGGCAAGGTGGTAAGGATCTGACTGATGACCGTGGTGCTGAGTCTCATTCCGAGCCTCAGCAGTCCAAAGAAGCTGGGCCGGCCATGGATCGTGACGCTGTATCTGAGCCGACCGCTGAAGCCATCAAGGATCAGCCAACGTACGAGGCAGTAGCCGAAGCTGGATCTGTCCAAGGGAAGGCCCAGGACGATCGCCAGACCTCTCAGCCCGAGCAGCAGCAATCATCGTCCGCTGAGCAGGTATCCGAGCCAGCCAGGACATCTGAGGCCGTTTCTGAGCATGGTGGTAAGGACGTTGGTGGTGATCGTGGTGTTGAACCACAGCAGACTAAAGAAGCTGAGACCATCAAAGATCAGCCTGCAACTGAAGCCGTGGCTGAACAAGGTGCTGAACGTGAGACTGAACCTCAACAGTCCCGCGAGGCTGAGCCGACTTCAGAACGTTCGGCTGAGTCGGCAACTCAAGAGTCCGGCAAGGACCAGCCGGCAGCAGAGGTCTCGGCTACTCAAGAAAAGAGCGATGAGCGCGTTTCTGATGCTATTCAGTCAACCGACAAAGGAGAGGGACGTGAGCCAGTTCAGTCTGCGGAAGTCGATGCGAGCGTCGCTGGTAAACAGGGTTTTGATGCTTCGGCTGAACAATCTCAGTCTTCTTCCTATGTTGAACAGCGTCTGGAGAGCTGGCTGAAAGAAGTCGCTGGCGTATCTGATAAGTCTGCTTCGGCTGATCAAGATAAGTCGCAAAACCAAGATGGTGCTGAAAATCAGATCTCCGGCTCGGTCAAAGCAAAAGATTCATCAGGTCAGGAAGTCAAAGATGAAGCCAGCAAGTCTTCAGAGAAGAAAGAAGAAAAGGCTGAAGCTAAATCGGAGAAAAAAGAAGCTGCGAAAGTTCAGGAAAGGGATATGGACTTCGGTAGGTAGCAGAGCACCAGTGACCCGCTTCGGCGGGTCTTTTTTGTCCAAGGTTTTTCTTCGCCATATGGTCTAAGAGGTGTAGGCAATAAACTACAACATCTCAAACAAATTAGGAGTCCCAAAATGGGTCGCAAAAAAAACACAGTCACTACAGATGAAATGAATCCTTTGATTTACATGCTTCTCGCCAAAGCTCAGCAAGACGGGCTGAATAATCATGAAATCTCTCGCGCCCTCGGTGTTTCTTACCCTTATTGGATGTCGATGGCTAATGGCAACCGTGAAATTAAACAAGCCGATCACAAAGTATTCGTCGGCGCTGCAAAGCTTCTCGGCTTCCCTACGGCCCAAGCATATTTACTGTCTGGTCGAATGACGCCCGGCGATTTTGTTGTTGAGTTAGACGGAGAGCAGAAAATCAATTCCACACTCCAAGAGATGAGGAACGACCCGGTGTGGAGTGGATTTGTTCCATCGAAGTTGAAGGTTAAGAATGCTGATAAGGACCTGCTGCTGTTGATCCATTTTTTGTACGAAAAATTGAATCAAAAAGAAGTCAATGAAGATATGCAGTCCAAGAATAAGTAAGGATTGGTAATGGTTGCCGCAGCCCAGGATTATTGGAGGGATTGGAGGAGTGATGTCATCTGGCAATAAAGACGTGTTTCATCAACTACGGATGATGACTGCAGGGTTTCGAGAGGTTTATGAGTGCTTGGAAGACATCGCTCCCTTCGTTGATCAGATGAACCTCTGCATCGATCTATCGAGTGAGCAAGACATGTATATGCTTGCTCGGGTTGCTGATTTCGTGGGATTCATCCCTTCTGCTGATCAAAGTATTCAGAAAATGGAGTTTGGGACTGCATATCTGCATTACACAACTGGCGAGAAAAAGCTCAAATGCGAATATTTCATCACGCATAGAGATGAGCGGCTCCACCAGCGAAAGTGTTTTGGACTGATATTGCAGATAGGACATTACCCACGGCTCGATTATATAGACCTGTATGAGCTAATCCGAGGCGGCGCAAGGCTGGATTGGAACTGGGGCCCGATTCCGATTGAAGACATCCTTGAGAAGCTGCGCAGCAAAAATCAAGACTGAACGATTAAAGTCAAAACCAGTTTTGCAGGCCAGGGGTGGTTTCGAGCCATCGTGCGAACTTAAAACCCAACACCCAACGTCTACCCAACTGCCCCCATCCTCCACCCTCCGATCCACGGCTATCAGCCAGGTCGGACCCTCACTCCGTGAGTGCGCAAAAGTGCGCAACTGATTTTTCGATGAAGTCAAAAAGTGCGCAGTGCGCAGAATGAGGGGTGGTGAATTTACCGCTCATCGACCGTTCGTCGGTCAAAGTCACTTTTCCAAAAACACGACCCCTCTGAAACCCATTGCCTGCGGGCTTTATAGCATAGGCACAAGTGCCCATACCGTTCGTCGGGTGAATGCATAAATGTGTTGACCGAGTACATACAAAGAGTAAAATGTGAAGCATAGAAACACGGCACACCTCAAGGAGACTCAAAATGAAAGCATACATCCCATACATCATTGCCCTGGTAATCGCTATTTTGATAGAAAACTTTGCAACTCCAGTGCAGTCTTTCATGCTCTTTTTGATAGGTTTTGTTGCGTACATCTGCTGGAAGATCCTTGAAGGTCTTTGGACTCCTAATCGGTAATAAGTATTTATTTCAAAATTAAGGAAGCCAACATGACAACCAAAACCATGCCCGCCGTCGAAAACCTCCCACGCGCTCTGCGCCGTCTGAATTTGAACCCGCTGGAAAATCGACTGATCGGGAAGCCGCTGGTCGAACTTGAGCACTGTTTGATTGAGGTCTTAGGCGTGCTGGAAATGGAACAGCGATCTTACCAGCGGTCAGTAAATAGCTCAGCTCGAGACTGCATCGAGGCGGCCGATCGCGACACATTCTTTAGTTTTTACCGCGATTACTCGTCTCTGAACTCGAATTTCATCGACGAATACAGCCCCTTTTCACCCGCCGGCCACTTCTTCGCCGGGCTTCTGAAGAAACTGATGAAAAAAGAACAGAAGGGATTTGTCGGGACTGAAGATCTGTTTATTGAAAAGCCAGCAACAGTGACTCATGCTCGAATCCTGGCTCAGATGATTACCTTGAAGATCGAGCAGATGTGGAAGTCGGTAGTAGATCGAGACAACAAAGTGCACCAGGTTTGGATGCATTGGATGGATAAAAAGTAACAGAAGGAAAAGGAGTTAAAAATGTTCAGAACAATCATCACAGTAATCCTTGCGCTCAACTTCCTGTTCGATCCTGTTGGCTACGTGGAGCACGCAAGGGACGTTGGAGCACCGATCATTGTTGATTACTTTGCGACGATTATTACTCCTGCGATTCAAAATGTGAAAGACGAAGCGGCTGCTCAAGCGGCTCGCAATCGATAAGGAGTTGTGATGATCGATATGCAAACTGAGAAAGTGGAATTGAAGCTTCCGGAATCGCCGACATTGCACTTCTCTGCTTACACTGGTCTTAAAGACGCTGTTCAAGCCTTCATTGATGCCGGGGTCAATATCGAAGAGAGGTTGAAGGGCCAGACTCCATTGCACTACGCTGCGCGAGGCGGATATGTTGAAGTTGTTAGGTTGCTGCTGAAAGCCGGCGCAAAGGTCGATGAAAAGGATAAGGATGGCTTGACTGCTCTGGACTTGGCGGTAGCAAAGCCAGCGAACCAGCGACATGCTGACGTAGCTCAAGTACTGCTTGGATTCGGTGCAGTGGTATCAAAATCCACTGAAAAAAAACTTAGCGGGTTGTTGAGGAGTTATGGATAAAAATGAGCAGGATCAACGTAAGACTCTCTCAAGACACGCACGACAAGCTTGCCTTGGTCGGCAAAGGCCAAGACCTGACTGCAAGCCAGATCGTTCGACACGGGATGCGCAAGTACATCGAAAAGCCGTGGGTAATCAAGTCTGACAAGATCGATCAAGAAGACCAAAAGGTGCTTCAGATTAGGATAGATGAAGAGATGCAATCTGAGTTCTCGGATGCGTGCGCAGCAAACGGAAAATCGGTCAGCTCTGTCATTCGTAGCATTATCGAGAAAGCAGTGAATTTGGCTCTCAAACAAAGGAATTCAACAAAATAGATTCAAACAGCAATCTGGGTTTGGTCTCAGATTTGATCAACACTGTATAAAGTATAGTTTATATCAGCTTCTGGCCGCCAGTAGGCTGAAGCCCTGTAACAGCGGGCTTTACGAGCTTGTTTAGTATCTGGTGGTGATTGCCGTGAAGGCAAATTGGAGCGACTTTGCTTGTGGCCAGTTGGCTTAAGTAGAATGCAAAATATTGGCATTCTGTTAAAGGTATATAGGCCGTATCTATATACCCGCCCCTGAGCACTGAATTAAGATTTCAATCTTTACACATGGAGTCATTATGAAAAACCTTGTTAAAACCATCGCAGCAGTCATCGCGCTAACCTCATCATTCGGCGTTGCCTTTGCAGTCCCATCTGTTGATAAAAGTACAGACATGCCTGGGTGGGTTCGCATTAGCGTGTCCGATGAATATAGCGTGTATGCCAATTTCGGAAAATTAAAGAAGCAAGGCAACAAGATGGAGATTTTTTGGCTTTCTGACTTCAACGAAGCGCAGACCACAACCCCGATTCCCTATCTTTCGATGCTGACACTGAGCGAGATCAATTGCACGGAATCACTCATGCGAACCAAAAAGCTGGTTTGGTTCGGAGGAAACATGGCTGGGGGCGAGACTTTGCACGAAAAGGATTTGAGCAATAACCCCAAGTGGATTCAAATTGTCGACGGGAGCGTATCTCGGAAGCTATTCAATCTGGGCTGCGTGAAGTGAGTCGAAGACTCGGAGGGTCTTCAGGCCCAAGAATGATTTCGTGCTAGCATCGGACGAGCATAAGAACATTCACACAGACATTATAAGAACGACATACCAATGCCCACACTGGACTGGCTAAACCGTGCCGAAGCACTGACCTCATCAGACAAAGTACCCTATCGCGTGCTGGAACCTGTTTCCGTGCACGGCGACGGGAATGCCAACAACCTCCTCATTCAAGGTGACAACCTGGACGCGCTCAAGGCGCTACTGCCTTTCTATCGCGGCCGGGTGAAGTGCATCTTCATCGATCCACCATACAACACCAAAAGCGCTTTCGAGCATTACGACGACAACCTTGAGCATAGTCAGTGGCTCACGATGATGTATCCACGTCTCGTCTTGTTGCGCGAACTTCTGTCTGAGGACGGCAGCATCTGGGTGACGATTGACGACAACGAAGGGCATTACCTGAAGGTATTGATGGATGAGGTGTTCGGGCGCAGGAATTTCATCTCAAACGTTATTTGGCAGAAAAAGTTTTCCCCACAAAACGATGCAAAGTGGATTAGTAACAGTCATGACCACGTGCTTTGCTGCGCCAAGGACAAAAATCGTTGGTTTCCTAACGCGCTGCCGCGTTCGACCGAAATGGATGAAAGGTATAAGAATCCAGATAACGATTCGCGAGGCCAGTGGTCAGCGACCGATCTTACTCGTGCCGAACACCGAGATCGAGATTACTGGGGACTTGTCACACCTTCTGGAAAGATTGTGTATCCGGCTAAAGGACGTAGCTGGAGTCGTCCCAAAGAAAACATTGAGAAACTCAAAGAGGACGGACGACTTTGGTTTGGTCCGAATGGAAGCAATCTTCCACGATTGAAGAAATTCCTCAGTGAAATGGAAGGTGGTCTCACTCCACAGTCAATTTGGTTTCATAACGAAGTTGGGAATAACCAAGAAGCCAAGAAAGAAATTCTTCAACTTGAGACTGAATCCGTATTCGATACCCCAAAGCCAGAGCGTTTAATTCATCGAATTCTGCACTTGTCCACCAAACCTGGCGACCTCATCCTCGACAGTTTCCTTGGCAGCGGCACCACCGCCGCCGTCGCGCATAAAATGGGGCGGAATTGGATTGGTATCGAGATGGGGGAACATGCATCTACCCATTGCATCCCTCGAATGCAGAAGGTGATCGAGGGAGAGCAGGGAGGAATTTCGCAGGCGGCTAACTGGCAAGGCGGCGGCGGTTTCCGCTTCTTGCGGCTGGGCGAACCTATGTTCAATTCCGATGGCAGCATTCATCCTTCGGTGCGCTTTTCGACCTTGGCCAGCTTTGTCTGGATGCAGGAATCTGGTTTGGCTGCGAGCGGACCATGGGATGTGCCAATGCTTGGCGAGCATGAAGGACGGGCCATCTATCTGCTGTTCAACGGCATCCTGGGCGACAAACGCCCACAATCGGGAAACGTGCTGACGCAGGAGGTGCTGACTGCTATCAAGCAGATTTGCCCGTTCGAGGGTGAAAAGATCATATACGGTGAGGCGTGTCGCTTGGGTGAGAAGCGGTTGGCATCCGAAGGCATCACCTTCAAACATATTCCATACGATGTGAAGGCGCGATAACGATGGCCGACATGAAACTGAAGCGGTATCAACTGGCAGCGTTGACGGCGCTTTCTGACTTTCTTCATGCTGCATCTCAAGTGGGCGTGGCCAGTGCGTTTCAGGAGCAGGCTGGACGTGCATATCAGTCTGAGGTCTTTGGCGAGTTGCCTTGTGTGTGTCTGCGCATTCCCACAGGTGGCGGCAAGACACTGATGGCTTCCCATGCCATAGTGAGTATGGCGCGTGAATGGCAATCGTCTGATGCTCCGGTGGCGGTGTGGCTAGTTCCTTCGGATGCGATCCGTTCGCAGACACTATCCGCGTTGCAAACCCCTGGACATCCATATCGTGTTGCGTTGGAAGAAGCCTATGGTCAGCGCGTGCAGGTGTGCGACCTAGACCGAGTGAGCACGCTATCGCCTACAGATTGGGGACGGCAGGCCATCGTGATAGTGGCGACGATCCAGAGCTTCCGCGTGGAACAGACGGACACGCGCAATGTGTATGCTTTCTCAGAGGCGTTCGAGCGGCATTTCAAATCGAAGTCTGCGGATAGTTTGGCAGCTCTGTCCGCTGTGCCTGATGCGTTTGTGACGGAAGCTGATGCAGCGAGCAATGAAATGCTCCAAGCCTACATCGGGCAGCCACGCTTTTCGCTGGCAAACTGGTTGGCCTTGCAGAATCCGCTGGTGGTTGTGGACGAAGCTCACAATGCCAGGACAGACGCCAGCTTTACCGCCCTGAAACGACTGAACCCATCTGTCATCCTTGAGCTGACGGCGACTCCGATCGCACACAAAACTAATGTGCTGTACCACGTATCGGCTCAGGAACTGCAAGCCGAGCAGATGATCAAGCTGCCAATCACCTTGAGCGAGCATCCGGAAGGTTGGCAATCAGCGGTGTTTGGTGCTGTCCAAGCTCAGAAGTGGTTGGAAACAGAAGCGCAGCAGGCGCAAGCGGTCGGTGATGCATATGTTCGTCCCGTCGTATTGTTCCAAGCGCAGAACGTGAACGATGCTATGCCGCCCGAAGCTTTGCGGCAGCATCTCATCAGTGAACTGCATATTCCTGAAGAGCAGATCGCCATCGCCACCGGCAATCAGCGCGACTTGGAAGGTGTGGACATTTCCTCTCCAACTTGCCATCTGCGCTACATCATCACGGTCCAAGCATTGCGCGAAGGCTGGGATTGCCCGTTCGCTTACATCCTCTGTTCGCTGCAGCCGCTCTCTAGTGCTACCGCAGTAGAACAGTTGTTGGGACGGGTATTACGCATGCCGTATGCAAGCAAGCGCAACCGTGATTCGTTGAACCGGGCTTATGCTCATGTGTGCGAGACAACCTTCGCGCACGCTGCCGGGGCGCTTGTGGATAGGTTGGTGGCGAACATGGGTTTCGAGGCGCTGGACGTGGCTTCGATGATCGCACCGCAGATGCCGCTATTCGATGGTGTTCCACAGCCCGCAGCACTTCCGCCAGTGACTACGGTGCTGAAGGTGGCGAGAGACACAGGATTGCAGCATCTTGCAGGGGTGACCGTTGCGCCTGCTACGGATGGCAGGGGCGTGGAAGTTACTTTGACCGGGCATGTGGATGAAGCGGTCGAGAAGATTTTGCTGGAAACCGAGCGCAGCGAGAGTAAACGCGCAGCGATCCGTGAAAAGATCACCCAGCATAATGCTGTCGTGTCGGCTGAGACATCGCCGGCCATGCGTGGTGTGAAGTTCGCGCCAATTCCTCCTTTGGGTTATCGCAGCGATGAGCAAGCAATCCTGTTCCCTCTGGAGCGCGAGGCGGTACTGGAAAGCGTGGATCTGAACCTGCTTGCTCAGACGATCACTCTGCCAGGATTCCAAGTGGTAGAGCAGGACAATGCGTTCGAGATCTATCTGGATAACGACATGGTGAAGATGCGAGCAGCGGATGCACATCAACTTGCACTGGATGGCGTTAATGTGAATATCACTGAAGACGATCTGGTGCGCTGGTTGAATCGCGAATTGCGCCAACCTGACATCGTGCAGTCTCACCTTCTTGCCTATCTCCGCGCGGTTGTGAACTATCTGCTGATCGAGCAGCGCCTTGCCCTTAATACTTTGGCACGCATGCGTTTCGTCCTGGCTAAGCGTATTGATCTGCAAATCAGCGAAATGAGAGAGGCTGCAGCCAAATCGCAATTCCGGCAACTGGTGCTGGATGGCGGCTGGCAGGTGGAGCCAGACTGGACCCACACATTCAATTTTGAGACCGGGATATATCCAGCGCCGGCAGGCAGCCGATACGCTGGGCGTTGGGATTTTCAGAAGCATTACTACCCGGTGCTTGCCGACCTTAAAGACAAGGGCGAGGAGTTTGAGTGCGCACGCCTGATAGACCGGCATCCCAATGTTAAGCATTGGGTACGGAACCTGGATCGGGATCCAGGCTTCTGGCTACCTGTATCAAAAGGGCGGTTCTTCCCGGACTTCATCGCCGAAATGACTGATGGCCGTATCGCTGTGATTGAATACAAGGGAGGTCACTTGCGAAACGATCCCCACGAGATTGAGAAGCGCCAAGTGGGCGAGCTTTGGGCAGCGAAAAGTGGAGGAAGGTGCGCGTTCCGCTTTGTTTATCTCAATGACAATGGGATGAGCATGGATGCACAGATCAGTGAGATATTAGGCGGGTGATGAGGTGACTGGATAGCCAGGTTGAGCAGGGGTGTGAGGATGCATAGATTTGCTTTGAGCATTGGATTCGCTGCTTGGATAGCATTATCGCCAAGCATCTACGCCGACACCCTCCAAGGCCGAGTCGTCAGCATCGCCGACGGCGACACAGTTACCGTTCTCGATGCATCCCAAAATCAGCACAAGATCCGCCTGCTCGGCATTGATGCCCCGGAGAGGAAGCAACCCTTCGGACATCGCTCCAAACAGCACCTATCCGACCTGGTATTCAATAGGGAAGTATCAGTCGAGTATTCAAAGCAGGACCGCTACGGCCGTACCGTCGGCAAGATCCTCGTCAATGGTGTTGATGCCAATCTGGAACAGGTCAAAGCTGGCATGGCGTGGCATTACAAGGCTTACCAGCGCGAGCAGTCGCATGATGATCGTGCGGCTTATGCCAGGGCAGAAGAGCGGGCCAGGGTGGGACGTAAGGGGCTGTGGTTTGATTCCGATCCGACGGCGCCTTGGGATTGGCGGAAGGCTCAGAAACATTGATTTTGTGGTTCAACACTTCTGATACACGGCCACTTGGTCAAATGAAAGGCTCAAGGTCTTATTGAGTAAGACCCTGTTGCTCCATTCTGAATTTGATGGCTTCGACTGGATCGACCACACCAATCTGGAAATGCTTGTGCTCGTAAGCTTCAATGAGTGTTACCAAGATTTCCATTTCGTCTGCCTCAGTTGTTCCTTCAGGGGCTTGAAATATGAGCTCAAGCCGTTTAAACGAGGCGCGCAAATCGTCGTCGTTGCAAATTGGCTTAAGATTCATTGATTGTCTCCACTTTTTTTCGCAGCATCTCAATCTCAGTCGCCGCCTCTTCCAAAAGGTCAGCAATGCGATCAGGCTTACCTTCCTGCACACTCTTGCGTGATTGGATCTGCCGACGGATCTCGGCACGTTTGCGAAGGCGGTAGATTAGGTCTTGGTCGTTCATCACTTTCTTTCAACGTATCGATAGATCACCCGAAGCTGTCTGTAGTATTTCCAAGTCCGTTTATGCCACATGCGACAAAAAGTGAGCAGGGGAGCGAAATAGCCGATCGTGACTTGACGGAACAGCATTGAAGGGGCGCGGTATCTCATGCCTTTACTATTCCATACTCTTTCAAAAATTCCTGAGTTGCGATTTCAGTTTCAACGTGATTAATTCTTTTCCAGCCGGCAAGAACGTAATCAGCATCACCGTCGTGACCGGGTGAACCCATTAACTGATAGATCCGTCCGCTGTTAGTAACGCCCCTCATTGAGACTGGGTCGAAGCTCACTATCTTGCTCGAGACGGCGCCGGCATGCTCCTTGGTGTTTCGACCGAAAAAATGAAATCCGTACACGTCTTGATTTGCTACGCATTTAGTAACCTTGAAGACCTGCCACGAATCGATCCATTTTTCAGGTTCGGCATCAACTGATGCAGAGCCCCAAATACTCGGGAACTCAAAAATATGCTCGAGCAGTTCTATTTCGTCTTTTCTCATTTCGACTCCGGGTTTCGATAACTATTTTCCAGCACCTTCAAGGCTGTTTTCCGATTGCGCGTAGCTCCTGTTCACGAAGATAGTCCGATTTGCAATACCGATACCCGGGAAATTCTGCATCCAGTGTGGTTTGCCCTAGAACCAGCCGGCGGGCAAGTTTGGCAACCAAAGCTAATTCATCTTCGTTGCGTACTTCCAAGGGAGCCACAAGACTGACTCCTGTCGCCCATGACAGGCGTTCACGCTGCCATGAAGTAGATACGTCAAATTCAATGCCTTCTGAGGCTAGACGCTTCTCTATATCCTCCAGCTTGTCGTAGAACATCTGCTGTTCTTCCGATGGCTGGCGGCTTGTGTAGCTGACAATCTTCTTGCGCGATTTCCCGGCCTTGCGATAGTTCGTTGTACCGCCTTCGAAAAGCCAATCATCATTTGGGCTGTCTCCAGCTTCCTTCCAAGATTGATCTCGTATTGCGCCCGAATAAACATAACGGGGGTGGCACCACCAGACGATGACCTGCCGACCATTCAAAATGAACCCCACGTCATCCCACCAGGATTGGCTATGTGGTTTTACATCGTCGTAGGAGTGCGGGATATACAAACCATCCTTCGATAAGCGCCAGGGGTTATTCCGATGATGCTGGCGCTGCAAATGCCTCATTAGTTCGAACTTAGTGTTCTTCATTTGCCACTCAATCCTTTCCTGAGCGCAAACTTCCACGCGAAAAGCATGCAGCGAGCATCCTCAAGAGCATGGTGCTGTCGAGATCCGTTGTCTTTCCAATAACTGGCCGTAGCGGCCAGATAGCGACTTGCTTGGCTTGGAGTATGGAAAAAGACCGTTCCGTACTTCCGCCGCAGATTTGCTGGCCAGCAGCCATAGAACTGGAATAGCTCGCCGACCAAAGTCCAGTCGTATCGCGGCGCATCAGTTCTTAATATAACCTCGACATCACCGAATGATTCAATCCATGACTGAAGCCTGCTGGCAGCTTGGGCTGACAACATGCGAGCATCGCCGCCTTCCAACAAAGGCAAGACGGTCTGAACTACAAAATCGGAGCAGTTTTGAAGCTGATAGTTGTCAGACAGTTCTACATAGAACTCGCGACCATCCTCAGATACTAATCCTATGCTGATCAAACGCGGAGTGATCAGGCGTGGAGAATTTGATTCCAAGTGTGTGAACTCGGTATCGAGGAATATGCTGAAATGTGTTTTTTCTTTTGTCATACGACGATTAAAACAGACCGAACAGTTCTTGTCAGTCGACAATAATGTACTGTCGCGACACTTTGTAGAAAGTGCGGACGACGTTCTGATTCCGTGAATTCAAAACTGTTGCCCCTCAATGAAGAAAGCCGGCTGAGATGCCGGCTTTCTTCGTCCAACGAGATACAGAATTCGACTTACTTCTTCCCGCCGTTCACAGCAGCCTTCAGCGTAGCGCCTGGCTTGAAAGCAGGAGCCTTGGACGCTTTGATCTTCAGCTCTGCGCCGGTAGCTGGGTTGCGGCCAGTGCGTGCTGCACGCTTGCGAACTTCGAACGTGCCGAAGCCAACCAATGCAACGTTGTCGCCCTTCTTCAGCGTGGCGGTGATGATTTCAATCAGTGCTGCGATGTTGCGGTCTGCGTCAGCCTTGCTGTTGTCAGTCTTTGCGGCCAGTGCGTCGATCAGTTCTTTGCGGTTCATTCAATTCCCCTTTGTTGTTGGTGTTGGTTGATGGTGAAGCAGCGGTGATTGTTGAGCAGAAGGCTTGATTTAGCAAGGGGAGGGAGCCAAGGAAAAAAGTTCACCCGGGTGAACTTTTGAAACTGTACGCGACTCAACTGCGGTTGCAACCGGTGTTGCAACCGGTGTTGCAACAGTTAAGTGTTAAGTGCCTCTAGTGAGACACCTCGCCTGCATACTGGTTTTGCGTTTTTCCTTTGGTTAGATGAGCACTATCTTCCTCTTCCTTGATCGAACGCACCTGTGAACGCACCTGTGAACGCACCTGTGAACGCACCTGTGAACGCACCTGTGAACGCACCTGTGAACGCACCTGCGTTAGTTACACCTATAAATGCACCAAGGAGGTGCAGAAGTGACTGAAAGCAACGCCGTGCGTTACGCTGTGCGTTCACCTAGCGTCGCGCTTCAGTACAATGGCCAGCATGAAAAACACAAAAAAACACCTCAAATCGGTACAGGTTCCGGCTGGGACCACCAAGACTGAGATGAAAAAAGACAAAGTAGTGAAAACAGAAACGATCTTCTCGTTTCAAAAGCCATCTGGCAACCTGTCAAATGATCACAAACACGAATTTCTATATAAGGAATTCTGACCGGTTAGTTGACCACTAAGAATTGGTAGGCAGAGTGTCAAAAGTTTGGACACTTCTACTGCTACTTCTCTGGGATAACCAGCGGTTAGATGAGCACTAAAACACTTAGCTACTTTTTCGGTTTCGATGCTTTTTTCGATGCTTTGGGTGCTGGAGGAGGAAGCTTTACAGACTTTGCAGCCCCCTTGTTTGCCTTTTGAATCTTTGCCATTTCTTCTGCCATCTCTTCAATGTCAGACTGATCGCTGTGCACGTATCGCATCAAACTCCGGATGTCTTTGTGTCCTGTGAGATCCTTCAGGCGAGGGATGTCGAAATACTTTTTCCAGCGGCTCGCGGCTTCATGCCTGAGATCGTGAAAATGAAAATCTAACAGGAAGCCCGGATCCTTGCCGCCATAAACAAGATACTTCTTGATTGCTCTGTTCTTGGCCCGATGCCATCCTTGGTTGATTGCGCTCACAGTCGTCGGGAAAACTGGACCTTTCTTGCCTGGCTTAAGTTTAAAGGCTCGTTCGATGACCTCGACAGCGGTCGGGGTGAGAGGAATAAATCGATCAGTACCATTCTTGGTGTTGAGTATGAATGCGGTTGATTTGAGGCCGGCATCATCTATTTGCACGTTTTCTCGCAACACACCGGTTGTGTGTTCTCTTGCGTCCTTCACTATCTCGCTCAGTCGGCATGCGGTTTCGATTGCAAAAACTGACACCAGCGGAAGGAATTGATTCGAACGAGATGAATCAGAGCACTCTGTATTGAAAAGCGCTTCAAATAGATACTTTTGCTCCTCGACCTTGAGTCGTCGGTTGCGCTTCGTATTCTCGGACAGACTGCTGATCGTTTCCTTTGCCGGGTTTTCGATGCCATACTTTGTATGCTTGAAAACAGCGGATATGACCGCCAGATCTAAACGGATGGTCCCGTCCTTGACCCACTTTCTTCTGTAGTCTCTGTACTCGTCGAACATCTCTGTCGTGAGATCTGACAATTTTGTGGTGACAAACTTCCACTTCTTCCAAGTCTTGATCCGTCTTTTCTCTGCCGGATAACCTTTGTTGAGAAGTGCAAATTGTGTGTCGTAGGTCTCCAGTGCTTCAAGTAGTGTTGTTGTCTGCGAAAGCTTTGCGGATTTGTAGTTTCCGGCCAGTATCTTCTCTTCTTCCTGGCGAGCCCAGGCCTCGGCAAGTTGGCGAGCTGTCTTTTTCCCGGCAGGGTAGAATGTCCGGGATATCTTTTGGCCTTTGATACGGATTTTGGCGGTGCAGCCGTTGTTGGCTCGTGGTTGAAATGTGGCCATGTCTCAGTTTGCGGTTTCGTCTCAAAATCGTCTCAAACGTGATTTTGAGGCATTTTCAAAAGCGCTGCAAGCCCTGCAGTCATTGGGGATGAATTAAGTGTAGAAAATGGGATTGAAAATCCTTGTGTCGGTGGTTCGATTCCGCCCCGGGCCACCAAAATAAGAAAAAGCCCGCCCGCAACGGCGGGCTTTTTTACTGTTTGGCGTCGCGTTCCTGTGGGGGAGTGATTGATTTGGGACTGATGTGGGATGAGCAGCAGGGAAGCGGGAATGCGGTGGATGTTGGGATTAAAGGGAATCAGCAGCAAAAAAAAGATTTGGGACGGATTACGCAAAAACAACCGAAAATTGCGCAGTATTTGGCACGGTTCGGACGAGAGTAGTGAAGTAACAAACAGCGGCGCAAGGCCGCTTTTTTTACGTCAATCAAACGAACAGGGCGGCGGAGGCTTTTAGCGCCAGAAGGCGCTGCTTCATTTCAGGATGCTGCTCACAGTAAGGCAGCCATGCTTCGGCTAAATCGACGATCTTCTGCGCTACATCTGGCGCTGGAGGGGATTGCAGTTTCGTCTCAGATACACGCACAACCATTTGAAGCATCAACATGCGACCTTCAGGGCTAGGCGCTAGTAGTGCATCATTTTCCTTTGCGGCATAGACCGCCTGCTCCCGCAGTAGGCGGCGCGGCGCATCACCAAACAACTCTTTCGACTGCTTCGCCAGATCAGCCCTGCTGCGGCTCTTACTCTTACTGAAGAAATCAGGATTGGCAGACAAGAAGTCGATGATCGGCACCAGCACATCTACTGGCGGCTGATATTCAGTACGGACACCACCTGGGCCGCCACTGCCCTTCACTTGGCGCGACACCCAATTCTCCCTTTGTGCACGTCTTGTGCAGCCTCGCATTGAGGACGGCAAACCGGCGACAAACTTCTCCCCGAGCAACGAAAGCTCGTTAGAAGAAAACCATGTCTCCACGTCCGAACTCATTTCGGTAAGTTCGGACGTGGAGATCGGTCGCGTTTACAAAGTTCGGACATATCTAACCTATTGATAATAAGTAAATATAAAAAATAGTTAAAAAAATGTAGTTCGGACGCTTGACGAGTACGGACAAATGTCCGAACATGCGCACGTCGTCAATCATTACTTGGACAACTGACATGGCAAAAAAACCAACCCCGCAGGACTGGCACAAAGAAGACATCAAAGCCGCCGTTTGGAAGACTGGCACCACCATGAAAGGTTTGGCGCTCGCAAACGGCTATCGCTCGGTGGATGCGGTCAGTCAAGCACTGCACCGGCCTTATCCCAAAGTGGAAAGCATCATCGCCAAGGCGATAGGTGTTACCCCTCAAGAAATATGGCCTTCTCGCTACACAGACGAGATCCTGAACAACCCGCATTTCTGCAGGCGCATGGCCACCAGTGAGAAGTTTAACGGTTCCCGCCCAGCGCGCAACGTCAATTTAACGGGTCAGTCCTGACATGAACGATCACCGCACTCTCGATCTGTTTGCGCCCAGCTCGACCCGCCCTGGCTCGCTGGGCTGTCACGCAGAGATCACGGCTGCCCTGGCTGAGGCGATGAAGCGGGCCGCAGAGCGCGGCATCAGCCGCGAAGAGATCGCCAGCCGCATGTCGACCTACCTTGGCGAGAAGATCGGTGTGCCCACATTGAACGGCTACTCAGCTCAGTCACACGCCGACCGCGAGATCCCGCTGGCACGGGCGATGGCCTTTGATGCTGCGGTGGAGGAAGACGCGCTGCTGGGGTTGTTCGCCGAGAAGCTGGGCGGGCGGCGCGTGGTGAGTAGTGATGATGCGGCCCTGCTGGAGTGGGCGCAGCTGCACCGGCAGGAGAAGGAGCTGGCCGAGCGCAAGAAGTTGCTGGAAGCCGTATTCAAACTGAAGGGGAAATAAATGCCTCCAAGATCAAAAATTGAAAAGCTGCCGCTGGCTGTAAGAAATGCGATCGACAAGCGTCTTGTTGACAGCAATTTCAGCGACTACGCGGAGATTGCGTCCGAACTCTATAAATCCGGGCACCGGATCAGCAAAAGCGCTGTGCATCGTTATGGCCGAGAGCTTGAGCGGCGCGTGCAGATGGGCCGCGCACATGCGCAGCTTGCCGCTGCCGGGATCGATGCCGATCTGGCGGCAGAGCTGACAGGTGACGCCACGCTGGTGGTGGTGATAGATCGGCGCAACGGGCGGGCGAGACTGGTCAATCTGCGCATGACGCCGGTGGAGATCATCAAGTTGCTCAAGGGTGCAGCATGAACGCCCATTGGTATTCCGCTGCCGAGCTGGCCGCGATGAAGTTGGCTGGTTTGCCAGCGAGCGAACGGCGAATGCGTGATCGCGCAGTAAACGACCACTGGCCATCGCGCCAAGTGCCCGGCAAGGGCGGAAAAGGTGGTGTGCGCATGGAATACCAACCGCCGAAGGCGGTGCTGGAGGTCGTTATCAAGCATTTACTCACGCAACACTTCAGGGCGGAGCCGCCCTGTATCCCCGGAAATGCAGCAAGCGCCCAAGGCGGGAATTTGGTTGCAGTTGCCGGAAAAATGGAAGGCGGCGGCAGATCGGTGGATAGAACGTCTGGGCGATCTGTGGTTCCTGTGCGCCAATCAAGGATGGTTGTACGTGCCGATGATGCTGATTCCGAGCAGTTGATTGTGCGCGATGCGCGGCTGGGCATCCTCAACAGCCTCAACCGCGCGTCGACAACGCGCGGGATCACGCTGTCGGCATCAATAGAAATCCTGCTGCAGTCCGTCAAAGATGGTGCGTTGTCACCGATGCAGATGTTGTGGTGCTGTCTTGCCAATGACAAGAATGGCTTTCGGTGGGATATCGACTGGACAAGCGGTCATGCCAGCGCGGTGCCGCGCATAGGTCAGGCGCTGCCTGATTACGCTCGCAAACTCGGCAGAACCACACTGTACCGCTGGATCAAACTGCGTAAAGAAGGTGGCGACGACGCGCTGATCCCGCGCAAGGTTCGGCGCGATATGAGTGTGAAGGAGTGGATGCCCTACTTCCTCACCGAGATGCAACGCCCGCAGAAGCCGAACATCACCACCGCCCATGAAAACATGGCTCAAACCCTGCGATCACTGGGTAAGCCGGTGCCAAGTTACGACGTGGTGTGCAACTGGTACCGCGAGAAATACAGCAAGCTGGACAAGCAAAAAGGCCGCAACACCGGCAGCGCGATGAACCCGCACAAGTTCAGCCATAAGCGCACGAATGACGGAATGTGGCCGCTGCTGGAGGTGCATTCAGACGGTTGGAACACCCACTTCACCGCGCCACACCCCTTCTCTGGCAAGTTCGTCACCTTCGAGGTTTGGCACAGCCATGACGTGGCTACGCGCAAGGCTTATGTGCACGAGCGCTCTATAGGGCTTTCAGAGTCGATGATCGTCATTCTTGGAAGCTTGTATGCGGTGTGCGCGGAAGACGGTGAGCCGGTGGTGTGGCAGACGGACAACACTGGCTCAGTAAAGAACGACCGCGTGGAATTCGACCCAGTCACCTCAGTGGCGGCGCGGCGCGGCATCAGCATCGTGCACAACATTCCGGGTAACAGCCAGGCCAACGGCATCGCCGAGAACTTCAACAAATACCTGGACGAGCGCGCCAAGGAGCTGGCGACTTATCAGGGTAAAGGTATGGACAGCCTAGCCCATAAGCGCGTCCACAAGATCACCCAGAAGATGGTCAAGGCGCAGGCCGTTGGCGACAACGATGAGGTGGCGCGTCTCAAAGCAGAGGCCGAGCGCGCTGGCTGCGGGCTGGTGTTTGGCAGCTACGCAGAGGCGGTGGATTGGGTGAAGCGCGTGGTGATGGAATTCAACGATATGCCACACCGCGAGCTGGCGAAGATCGCCGACCCCATCACCGGCAAGAAGCGCCACATGACACCGAACGAGCGCATGGCCGAGTTCGTTGCCGAAGACTGGCCTCGCCAACCGTTGGTTGAGGCTGATCTGGAAGACGCATTCCGCGTGCACGAGCGTAAGACAGTGACGCGCGGCGTGGTGAGCATCATGGGCCAGACCTACCACCACCCGGACATGGATAACCTCAACGGAGACGCCGTTATGGTGGCCTACGACATACAGGATGGCTCTCGCGTATGGGTCAAGTCGCTGGATGGCGACTTGATCTGCGAGGCTGCCTTCTACACCGCCCGCAACTACCGCCCGAGCAGCTTCTACGAGATCGCCCTGGATAAGCGTGCTGACGCCCAGCAGAAGCGGCTCGGCAAGAAGATCGCCGACATCGAGGCGCAGCGCCCCGGCAACATCATCGAGAGCATGGCCTCAGTGGTTATTCCGGCCGTCGAGATACCCACCCCCATACCTGTTGCGGCCATCGAACAACCTGCAAACGTGCTAGCCATGCCCGTGCAGCGCCCGATCTTCACCAGCGACGCCGCCAAATACCGCTGGTTGAAGGCGAACACCAAAGAAGCAAACGAACAGGATGCCCATTGGCTCGACTGGTACGTCAACACCAGCGAGTGGGAGGACTTGTTCGGAGAGGGTTTTGAGGTGGCTGCCGGATAGGTGCAACTACCCGGCAGCCGATGAAGCAGTAGCACGTGAAGTAACTACGAAAGGGAGTCTAAAAGTGAAAAAGGTCTTTGTCAAAAACATCAGCAACTACGAGCGGTTCCGCACTGGCATCAGTGCGGTCGAAACACGCGGCGCATCGGAAGCCAGCCTTATGCTGGTATCCGGCCCCGCAGGCTACGGCAAGAGCCAGACGGTTGACCAGTGGGCTGTTGCCAACGGTGCCGCCTACCTGCGCGCCAAGGTCGAATGGACGCCCAGCTACTTCATGCGTGAGCTGGCCGAAACCCTCAAGCTCGACAGCCGTGGCCGCGCCAAGGATGTGTTCGGGCGCATCGCCGGCGTGCTGGGCGGGCAACAGATCCCGCTGGTGATCGACGAGGTGGAACACTGCCTGCGCAATGGTGCCGAGGTGTTGGAAGCCATTCGCGACCTGTCCGACCTGACCGAAGTGATGGTGATTTTGGTTGGCATGGACGAGGTGCAAGCCAAGATTGCCCGCCACCTGCAGATCAGCAGCCGCATCGCCAAGGTGGTCGAGTTCCACCCGGCCACGCCGGAAGATGTCAGCGAGATCTGCCGCCAGCTGGCCGAAGTCACCATCGCCCCGGACCTGATCGCCGAGATCCACAGGCAAAGCGGTGGCCGCGTGCGCGAGGTGATGAACGCCATCGCCACGGTCGAGCAAACCGCCCAGCGCAACGGCAACAGCGCCGTCAGCCTGCAAGACATGGCCGGACAGGTGCTGACCCATGACTGGCAAGCTCGCCGACCGCGCATGGTGTCGGTGAAAGGGGGGCGTTAAATGGCCTGGATCGCCGAACAGGTCTTAACGGCCATCAGGGATTCGGGCATGCGCGAGTGCATCACCGAAGATCGCCTGCTCGAACTCACCTCGCTCAGCAAGCGGCAGGTGCAGCAATCCTGCCGCCTGCTGCGCGGCAGCGGCTTGCTCGAAAAGACGGACGAAGGCTGCCACACCATCACCAAGGCGGGCATCGAGGCGCTGGAATCCGGTGCGCGGTACCGCTCCGGCCCAAAAGACAAGCAGCAAAACGGCAAGCGCGTCTGGAAGAACACCGCCCGCATCCGCATCTGGCGTGCCATCCGCCTGCGTCGCAAGTTCAGCGTGCCCGAGATCATTGCTCTCGTGGCCGATGAGACCAGTGGCGACATGACCAGCAACGTGCAGAAGTACGTGCGGGCGCTGGCCAAGGCGGGCTATCTGATCGAGCTGCCGAAGCGCGAGGCCGGTACATCGCTCACCAGCAACGGCTACAAACGCTGGTGGCTCACCGACGAAAAAGACAGCGGCCCGGAAGCGCCCGTCTGGCGGCCTGATCGCGGCACCGTCTACGACCCCAACACCAAGACCGAGGTGGCGATATGACCCCAACTATGGATTGGCTAACCCTCCTGCGCGCCAAGGTGGCGGCATCCAGCAATCAGGCCGTGGCGGACGAACTGGACGTATCGCGCACCACGATCTCCCTGGTGCTGGCCGACAAGTATCCGGCCAAGACCGACAAGATTGCCGCCAAGGTGACGGGCCTGTATGCCCGCATCACCTGCCCGCACACCGGCATTGAGATCACCCATGCGACTTGCCGCACCACATCAACCGCCGGCACGCCCACCAGCAGCCCGCAGGCCATGCGCCAGTGGCGCGCCTGCCAAAGCTGCCAACACAAGGGAGGTAAATGATGATCGACCACGCACCGCGCATCCGCGCAGAACAGCAAGCAGAGCAGGAGAACGCCATCATGGCCGACCTCGAACGGCGCAGTGCGCCGTTGCACTGGGCATTAGTCGCCGCCGTGGTTGCCTTGGTGCTGGCCGGCATCGCCGAACAGGCGAGCGCATTCATGCAGCACCACGCCGACCTGCAAGCCACCAACGAAGCGTTCGCCCAATGCCTCAACGGCCGCGCCATCGGCATCGACAGCGGAGACGGCGGAATCCTGCGCTGCGACGTGCGGCAATACCCAAAACTGGTTGCGGGGATACAGCCATGAACGCCGTCGAACGCCTACAGATCGCGCAGGTGGCCGGCTACTGCGTGCGCTGGCTCCAAGTCAACGGCATCAAGGTGCTGCGTGTCGGGGGCGACACCGCGCAACCGTGCATCATCGTCAAGCATAGCGCCATGTGTGACCGCTTCGACGACATCGTGCACGCCTACGAGCGCGGCGAGTGGGGTGAGCGCCGCACCGGCTGGGTGTTCCGCTTCGGCTGCCAGATTAAGTGGGCGGTTCCTGCGCCGAACCCGCACAACGCCGGGAGGACAGCATGAGCCGCTTGGTCCAACACGAGCAATACGAG